>Ga0181389_1000185_pt1 | contig 24807 bp, 36 predicted proteins | sample 12SPOviralmetaG_FD_130121 | JGI IMG/M metagenome (GOLD analysis project Ga0181389, IMG submission 130121) | Marine viral communities from the oligotrophic San Pedro Time Series (SPOT) site, San Pedro Channel, CA, USA - 12 SPOT_SRF_2010-06-29 | ecosystem: Environmental > Aquatic > Marine > Strait...
CTTTTTCAGACATATTCACGTTATTTAATTGATTTACATAGTTGGAAGGTACTTTGTACCCTTTTTTGGCTAACTCTTTAGGACTAGCATAAGCAGCAATAGCAAGAGCAACCTCTATACTACTAATGAAATTATACTCTTTAGCCTCTTCGGCTGTTAGCCATGTTTCCGCTTTCATCATGTCTTGAACTGTTTCCAATCCTAAACCTGTTGAATTAGCGTAGATTTTAGCAAGCTTCAAGTTAATTTTATCCATTAACTGAGCTTGTTTTTCTAACTCTTCCTTATAATCTCTTATTTCATCGCTATTCATACCAGCCATTGATACAACAGGCATCCAAGCGTTGTGAATCATAAAGAAACTGTTTTCACTCATAACAGGTAAATCACTACCAGATAGAGCAATGATTGTAGCAGCACTAGCAGCTAAACCCTCAATTTTTACAGAAACATTATAAGAAGAGTTTTTAAGAAAATCGTAAATAGCAAGAGCATCAAAAACTGAACCTCCACCGCTATTTATAGTAAGCTCTATATCTTTAGAACCTGATACCTTAACTTCATCAATAAAGCTTTTTGCATCAATTCCAAAAGAGCCTATTTCTTCATCTATTGAAATAGATAATTTGTTTTTTACTGAATTACTTATATTATACCAATTCATTAAACAACAATACAGAATTGTTTTAAAATTGATATGTAAAAAAATTATACAAAAAAAAGAGGGTTATAAAAACCCCCTATAAAAAACCCTAAAAATTATACTTACAAAGTAGATGCTAATATAATAAATTACTTTTGTAAAACTATCTTAATAACCAAATTTACAGAAATATCATATTTAACAGATAGATTATAATAAATATCTTTCATCATCATTAATGGATTCTTTCGCATAATATGATAGTCGTTAATTACTGCCATATTCCTAACAGCCTTTTGATTAATTAACCCTTTGCTTAGTAGTAACTCTGTTGCTTGTTTAATGTCATTCGCTTTATTGACTACACTAAACAAAGTATCATTTAAAACATTTGCCAATTCTCTAGCCTCTGCTTCCAAAAGTTTATTACTCTCCTTTTGCACCGTCCACATGAAATCTTAAAATTTGGTTCAACATTCTCTTTAAATAGTTCTGTTAAATATTCTATGCTTTTACCACATGGAAACATCTTACCATGAGTTTTAATAATAGCCTCCTTAATATCTAACCTTTGTAGGGTATCTAAGTTTTCTAAGTTTTTATTAATGTCAAAATCTACCATTTTCCTTTTGGGCATTGTTCATCTTGCCAGATTGTTTTGTCTATTAAAGCGCATTTACAAACACCACACTGAGGTATTCCTTTTTTCTTTATAAATAGAAAACTAAAGTTATCTTTTTTATCTGTGCATTTGTTACAAATATCAAGTCTATCTAGTTTCTTTTGATAACTCGCTAACTCGCTACTTATATTTTTTGCCCATCCAAAGAGATTAGTAAACCACATACTTTAAATATAACAATTTTATCCAAAAGTGGCTTCTGATTGAATGTTACTAACTTTAGCAGCTTGACTAATTGTATCTGTTGCGTTATTTACTACTTGTATAGCTCCTACTGAGTTGGCAACTGCTTTACTTATTTTGTTTTCTAAGTCAACCATATTTAAGGAACTAGCACCAGCAAGACCGCCATTAGCAAAACCAAAATTACTAAACGGTTGAGGTCTATTTGTTCTCATAGATTCCAAAGCACCAACTAAGTTGCTACCTCTTTGAGATTCTAACACGTTTTTAGGCACTACATACTCCCCCTCGTGAACAACTCCAGCCTGTTTAAATCCACTACTATCAGGAGAGCCAAACCCAGAACCTGTATAACCACCATCGGCAAACTTTTGAGATGCTATAACCCCAGCTTGTACAGCAGAATTAGCAACCGCTAGACCTGTTAGAACTGCTGCCTGAGATACACCAGCAGCACCAAAAGTAACAGCATTAGTAGGGTTGGCAGCCGCATTCATGTTGATAGCTGCTATCTCTTTGGCTAATGAAATAGCAATTAATGCTAAGTCCATTTTTTTCTGTCTATTAAAAGCCTTTCTTTCTATTGCTTCCCGTTGTTTTTCAAACTCTTCTTGAGATATTAAACCTTGATTTAATTTAGAGTCTAGGGCTGCAAGTTCTAAGGTTTTCTCTCTTTCAAATCTTCTATTAGAAACTTCTACTAATGCGTTTGCTGTGTCCGTTGCTATGTCTAAAGATTGTCTTTTAACCTCTAGCATGAATGCTTTCTTTTGCTCTAGTTCAGCGCTTTCTCTGTCTAAATTTTTCTGACTTTCAAGAACTAAATTCTCTGCATCTATTGCCGATTGCTCATCCTTAAACTGTTGTGCTTTCTTTTCATTTTCAAAAACACTATCATACATATTGTCTAAAGCATTAGTAGACTTTTGTATTTGCTCTTCAAAAGAATCATCAAAAAAATCATCATCAATCTCATCTAACTCCTCTAAAGCAAATTTGACATTATTAATTGAGTCTGCTGTTTTATTAATTGATGTTGATTGTGATTCTATTATAGTTGTTACGTCAGAATCTTTTAACTCTTCTTGCTGTGCTTTTATATCCTTAAAGAATTTAAACTGTATTTCTGCTCTTTTTGTAAAAGCCTCTGCTAAATCGTCATCACCATCTTCCTGTGCTTGTTTTATACGATTGTTTAAAAATAAAAGCTCTTTAGACACCTCTATTCTTTTTTGTTTAAGAGCGTCAGCATTATCTATGTTATCCTTTAAAAACTCATTATTTTTATCTAGTGCATCTAAAAATGCTTGTTGGTCATCACTAACAAAACCAAAACTTAATCCAATACTATTTTGTCCAGCATCTTTAAGCCTGTTTATCCTAGTATTTACCTCTGTAAAAGTATTTAATAAATCTGTTGCAAATAGTTTAACCTTTGTTAAGGCATCTTCACCACCATCACCAATAGTTAAAATTAAACCCTCATAAGCACTATTAAGCTTTTTAGTAGCACCAACAGAAGTATTACCAACAATCTCAGCCATCTTTTCAGCCTCACCAGCACTGTCTTTAAAATTTTCTTTTAATATTTCTAATTGTCCTGATTGGTCTGCGAATATCTGCAAAGCTTTTGCGCCTCTATCACCTACTAACTCGGTTGCTGCTCCTAGTTTATTAGATGAGCTAGATACCTGTTCCATTGCATCTTGTAAGCTTATTCCTTTTTTATTAAGCTCTATAAAAACTCTGCTTAATTGAGTACCAGCAATACTGCCACTAATACCATTTTTAGCCAATAAGCCTAACTGTGCCGTAGTTTCCTGAACACTTACGCCTACTGACTTGGCTGTAGGAGCTACCAACTTCATAGACTCTTGAAACTTGTCTATGTCTAAAGGTGTTGAGCTAAAACTTTCAGCCATTAAATCAACTACATCTTGAGCCTGTTTAGCTTCTAATCCAAAAGCGTTTAATGTTGATGCTGCCACTGCTGAAGATTGCGCTAGGTCTGAACCTGTTGCAGTCGCTAACTGTAAAATAGCCTCTGAACTTTGTAATATTTGTGGAGTTGTAAAACCTAACTTGGCTAACTCTTCTTGTAATTGTCCAACTTCTGAGGAAGTAAATAGAGAAGTCCTACCTAGTTCTTTTGCCGATTCTGTTAAAAACTTAAATTCGATTCCAGTAGCACCCGTAACGGCTTTTACCTTTGCCATTTGTTGCTCGAAATCTTCTAAGATTTTAATTCCACTTTTAATAACTTGGAAAACTTGTTGAACGGCAAACATACCAGCAAAACCAGCAACTATGCTAGTACCCATTTTACCAAATGATTTACCTAATCTAGTGGTAAAACCATCTATATTAAGCATCTCTTGCCTAGTAACTAATAACTCTCTTCTATGAGCTTTTAAACCTGTATTTACTTTAGCTATTGACCTACCATATTGTTTAGTATTTATAGTGCCATCTTTTAAAGCTTTGTTTAATTGCGTTCTCCTTAGTGTTAATTTTTTAACCTCAGTTTCTAAACCAGCTAACTTTTTTTTCTGCGTTTCAGTACCTTTTAATTCAACCTTAAAAGCAATCGTTTTATCTGCCATATCTTTTATTTAAAAACTTGTTCAATATTACCGTTAAATTGATTAACAGAATTAACAGGAAGTAAGATTTCATAACTACCCTCATCGTCATCCAAAAGAATTGTAGCCTCTATAAATATAGGATCAAGCTCCGTAGGGTTATCACCGTCATCAGTTTCAGCATCATTATTACCTCCCTGAGTGCCATCGATAGTAACACTTCCTAAATTCTCAAACTTAAACAAACTAACTTTAGTTAACTCATTGTTTAATGGCTTGTAATCAATTACACTTTCTATTAAATAATAACCTTTTACATCTGCTGGATAATCTAAGTAAACTAACTTCCTAAAATCTAAATTATCAATATCTACACTATTTAAATTAAAGTAAGCTATTAACCTACCTCCCTCCTCAATGTTTTTAAACATATTAGAATAGTAAGTATCAAATAACCCTTTTTCAATACTGCCATCACTATTAACATGATTAGCAAAGTTTAAGTTTGCTACGCTTGTAGTGTTGTCATAACTCTCAAACATTCCATAAGGTATCGTGCTAGTGTTTGTGCCTAAAAAATCTACCTTTCTTGTATCTCCATTTATAGATGTTTGACTGCCATATTGGTAAAAGTATATTTTAGGGTTATAATCTTTAACTTGTTCGTTTGGTTTATCCTCACTGTATTTACTCCAAATTCTTAAAGTTATTGGTGATACATCTTTAATTGGCAACCCGTTTTCTGGTTTATTGAGGTCATTAGCTCTTTGAGCGTATGAAGCAGAAAATAAACTTAATGATACCGTATCAGTACCCTCGGCAAATCTATCAGGTAAAACATAATTATATTTACCGTAGGTTCTTTTGTTTACATCTTGCCATCCTTTTAACCAATTATCATTCTTTAAATCTTTGTACTTAAAGGTTATATTTCTTGGATATGTACTTACATAATCAATATTATATTTTTGGCTTAAATCTAGTTTATCAGTCCAGTTTAAAGGGTCTGTTTCTGTGAAAAATGTATTTCTAGGCTCAAAAAATATGGTTTTACTTTTTATGTCTGTCCAATAGTATAAATTAAACATTCTAGTTAAATCATTAATAACATCTATTAATTTAATATCTGTTGGTATTGTTGAATTTAACTCGTAACTATCACCTAATTCTATTACTGGTTTTCTAACTACTTGAAAATAACCCTCTGTAAATAGGTTACCGTTATTACCATAGCCATAAATGCTAATTGTATCACCAGCATTTAAAGGGATACCACCAGCCTGTCCATAAAATGTTATATCAGTACTACCACCGTCAACAGCGTTAGGTTGATTTACACGCCCACCAAATTGCTCTTCTCCGTTTTCTAGTATCCGTCCCGTTCCAATATCTGTAATACCTTGACCATTTATCACAATATCAAATTTAGCACTAAATGAGCCCGTAGTTGAAAATGTAAAATAAATGTTATAAGAACCATTTATTGGTACTGTGTAAAGTCCTGTTGATGTGCTGTAATTATTATTAGAATCTTGGTTAGGGAGCGTAGTGTCATTATTGTAAATTATTCGCCTTACACTAGGGGCGAAACCCAACGATATAGGTGACCCAATATATTCTGTTTGTAATCTTGTAGCTTCTACATCTGCATCACTAAGTTTAAACTCACCGTCAAAGTCAGCAACTAACTTAGAAATATCACTACTATCTAAAAAATCACTATCATACTTCCATCCGATTTCCTTTAAACCTTTATCTATGACGTTCCTTATGTAAAAAACAGGCTTATAAGTGTTATCGTCGCTTCTATCAATAGCTGGGTATGCATGGTCTGAGGTTACATAGGTTGATTGATTAGTTGCTAATATTTCAGCTCTACCATAAACCTGTGTATTATTTCTAAAATCAATAGTACTAATACTCTTTTCACTACTAGCCTTTACCCAGTCAATATTGTTACCGAAAAATACTAATTCAAAACTATCTAAATTAAATCCGTTATAAACATTGCTAACCTGAACAAAGCCCTTTTCAATAGGGTTATTATTTACGATTATTATACAAGGTTTTTTATTTAGAGCCTTTCTAAAATCTTTCCTACTGTTTATATTATCTACACTAGATAAAAGATTAGAATTGTTTTTAGTATTAGGTACTTTAAAAGTTTTAGTATAAGTTCCTGTACGTTCTTTTAAGTTATCGAGGTTTACAATTCCCTTTGTGATTGCCAAGGGAAAATCATTAAAATTACCTAGTTCTAAATCACCTAAGACATTGTTAGCAGTATCTATTATTCTAATAATTACCTCATTCATCCTCTAAAACCTTTTGTAGCATTAGCAAAACTATAATTTAAAACAAACTGTATAGGCATATCTTTTTCATCAGTCTTTAATATAGTACCATCGTCTATAATAATAGGAAAATAATTATTACCTATTTCTACAAAAGCCGTTTTATTAGTTAAGATATTACTTAGCCATTGGTATTCATCTCTACCCATGCTTTTGCTATAAGCATTAAAATTACTATTAGTGGTATTTTGTATAACTGTTACGCCTCTAGCATCACTAGAATAGGTTAAACCTTGAGCCTTGTTGAATGTACTTGCTTTGTGTTGTATCTCTTCTTGAACGTTCCCTTTAAACGTATAGCTATCTTGTTTACCGTACTTATTCGCCCAATGTATTCTTACATCTTGAGAACACGAATCAACTATATCAAACCTCTTTGTTTCACTCTTATCACCATCATCGTTAATTATCTTAATAGTATAATAAGCAACATTAGTTAAACTTACTCCTGAGTTAATTAGGTTTTTAGTTCCTACTGCTAAAGTTAAGTATGTATTATTTGGAACTGTTACATAAGCTGCATTCCATTCAGGAATATCAATATTATCAGTATTTAGAAGAGCATTAGCACTATTATAAGTTAGTATCTCTAGCTTAAAGTTTTTACCAGCTATTCCAGCATGTTTTAAAATACCTATAAACTCATCTGTATCTAATTCAATACTTTTTTTAAATGGTGTATCTGTTAAAAATTTCTTAGTATTACTAGTCAAGCTATAATTATCTTGATTAAAAGTGGCATAATCTAAATGAGATAATAACCAATTAACAATTAAAGAAACACTTGTTAAATGCTGATAATTACTATTAGATGCGTTATCAGGTACATAAGCTGTTACTATCTCACCAGCTGACTCAGTTACTTCATAGATTTTCAACTGTATAGATTTCTGACTATTAAAAGAGCCTATTACACCTGTTGAATTAATAGCATTTAAATGAAAAGATAAATTTGTTTGAGCTACTTGAGAGGTATCTAAAGTAAAGTTTGTGGTACTACCTGTATCTAATTGGACACTGATTGCAGAAACTCTTACACTATTAATTAAAACCTCAACAATACAATACTTTAAATAAGATGCATTACTACTCCATTTATAAACAATAGGTCTATAAGCTAAATTTACTCCTGATGGTTCTGATATTATAGTTATTGCCATTACTTATTCTTTTTATTAAAATCCTTAACTATTGTAGCTATTGCATCGTCATAGCCTTTAAAAACTTGTTGTTCTAGCTCGTTATAAACCCCGTCTAATTCGTTATCAATTACAAAGTCTATAAAGCCCTTTCTGCGTCCATTGTTGCTAAATTCAAAACTACCTTTAGTTCCTTTTCTTGAACTTCCATCAGTTGGACTACCCTCAGCAAATATAACTTGTTGAATAGCAAAAGCAATGTTTTTAACTTCCTTATCACCGTTCGCAATGGCTTTCTGTTCAATCCATTTAACTAATACGCTAATAGGAACTTTTTTAGCTCCTTTTTTTCTACCCTCATTAACATAGATACCGTACTCATCCATTAGAATCTCTATTACTATGCTATTAGGTAACTCTATTACTCTTTGTTCAAAGCTGTTAATTAAATTACCAGTAGCCTTATGTCCTTGACCTAACAGCTCCTTTTGTAAAGATGCTATAATTAATTTACCAACTTTTTTATAATCGACCATCAATAAGTAAATGAGCCTAAAGTGCAATTACTATCCAATTCTACTGTTATTGTATAAGTAGACTGTACTAACTTATCATTATGAACATCATGAGCTAGAAAGCCACTTAAAGCAGTGTTGTTTACAATACTAAAACCATTAGAGCCATCTATGTTTCTCCTTATAACTTCTGCAATGTATTGGTCTAAAATATTATCTATTTCGCCTTGCTTTTGCTGTAAGCTTTTAACCTTTCTTTCTGCTGTGTTATAATCCCCATAACAAAAGATGTTAAGTGTAAACTGCTTACCTCTTGGTAAAAAATTATTATTATTTGCACCTCTTTCAAAGTTTGGAGTTGAATTAATTAAAATCATTGGATAGTCTTTATTCTGTAAAGCTCCATTAACCCTACTAACCCTATCATAAACAAAGTAACTAACAGAAGTAAAAGCGTCTGCAACCGTTTTGAATTCGTCTATTATATTTTTAAATACTGCCATAATTAAAACATTGCAAAGAAATCACCCCCACTAGTATCAACTGAACTTGATAAGCCTTTTATCTCTGTCCTGTCTAGCGTAACACTCCCAAAAGTAGATGTTGCCCTTAGAGAAATACTACCAGCACTGTGACCAGCATCGGCACTAATTGCACCCGTTGCTACCTGTCTATTAGTGTTGTGTTGTACATAAGTTCTATTAGTTCCCTGTGGTATTTGTTGGCTTGTAATAGCGTTAATTGAACATGATGTAAGCATAATCAAACTATCTTCCTCAACCGTTAAACTCTGAGTGTTTGGTGTAGATTGTCCTCCTGTTCTAGTAGATGCACCTACTCCCCCTGAATTAGTAAAGCTTCTTATGTGTAAGCTAATTGGATTCCATTGAGAATTATTAAAATTAACTCTTAAAGTGTTATTTCCCGTCGGAGGATTCTCTAAATAAAAAAAAGCCATTCTTTGACTTAAACCACCTCTACTAATTTGATATAGTTGCGTCATTGCAACACCTCCATAAGTACAACTTGTGTAGCTCCTAGCATTACTCATAGTAAACTGGGCAACTATTAAACCATCATCACCCGTATTATGGTTATGGGCTTGAGTTTTAAAGTTAGCTCCAGGAGTTGGATTAGCGTTTGTTACATTGCCTTTAGTAGGTACAGCCATTATAATTGATTTATGTTATTTATTTCTGAGATTCCTAAACCGTCAACAGTTTCTACTTCTGTTCTAGCCTCATTAACAGAATCAACACCACTGAAAAAAGTACTTATTGATACCTCCCCTAGTGTTAATTTAGTTCTATTTTCACCTAAAAACTTACCTAAAGTGCTATCATAATCCTCATTAATCTCATTTGCTACATTAATATCGGTTGTATAACCAATATCTGTGTATTTAAGATTATCTGTACCCTCTAATTCTATTTTACTAATTATAATCATCTTACGCTTCTGTTTTAGTTGCTACTATATCCCATTTTGTATCAGTGCTATTATAAACAAGTCCTAAGTAAGTTATCTTACTTACTACAGTTGTAGTTGGTAAAGTTACCCCTAAGGCTCTAAAAATAGCGTTAAAAGTAATTGCTCTGGCACTACCATCATCTTTAAGTCTAATAATTAACTTTTGACCCTCAACAGGTGAACCCGTTGGAGCTGCTATCGTTAAAGCTTCAGCCTGAGCCGTAATAGTTGCAAAATCACTAACATCTGCATCTATTGTTAAAGTTGCCGTTGATGCTGTTGTTATACTAATAGGATCTATTATTGCTTTTCTTTTAACACTTTTTTTAACAAATGAAGCTCCTGAATCTTCTATAATAAATTCATCAATATTAGATACGCTTGTTTTCTCAGTTATTGCCGTTATCTCATTGGCAGCATTTACATGAACTGCATTAGCATCAGCACCACCGCCACCAGAAGAAACATCAATATAACCTCTTACCGTAGTGTATAAAGCATCTATATTAGCTGTGCTGGGGCTTGTAACCTCTGAAAAAGGAATACTAATATAAACCTGTCCTCTTTGGTTTCCGTCATCGTCAGAATCATCATAGACATTAATATTGTTACCTCTTTTTAAAAGTTTTACGTTTCCATGTTTAATGTATGTGACTGCTCCTTTGAAGTCAATCTCTATACCGCTAGTTAAATTTGTGATTGTCGCCATTAGTCTATGTATCCTCTTATAGTTGTGTATAAATTATTTAAATCTGCTGTTACAGGGCTTGTTACGTCTGCATGAGTAACCTTTAAAGCGTCTGCGCCTCTTCTGTTTTCTGAGTTGTCATAAATAGAAACTGTTCCACTGCTTTTAATCAGTTTAACATTGTTGTACTTAATGAAATAAGTATCTCCATGAGAGTCTACTATCTCAAGTCCATCAGTTTTATTTGTAATTGTAGCCATATCTTAAAATTTGTATAGCTTATGTTGGATTAAGCTAATATAAAAAAAAAGAGCCAATATTTTTGACTCTCAATTTTTTTTGTTAAGGAATTACCTTTTGTTTATCAATCTCCATGCTATGTTAAACAATACAAATATTAATAAAAACAGTATAGGTGTCAATCTTTTAATTTTAAAATATTATTAATTTGTCTAAAGTCATTTAATATTTGGTCATAATTTCTACATCTATACCTTTCCTGTATTCCATCAATCAAATCGCTAACCTCATCTACTTGCATTTCTACCATTTTAATAGCCTCTCTAATCTCTTTAGTTTTCTTAGACTTTTTTAATTTATCTAAGTCATCTAACATCATATCATAAACCTCTTTAGATTTGTCTATTAATTTAGGCATTTCTAAAACTGCTTTCTTTTTTAATTCATCTTGATCCTTTACTTGCTTAATTTGTGATTCCCTTTGACCTATTAAACTATTTTTAAAATCTAATTCATTTTGGAGTCTATAAGCCTTATCAACGTCATCAAGTGAATTATAAACCTTATCACCATTGGCATTAATTTTATGCTCTGTAAGATGTGTTATGTATTGTTTGAGGAAGTTTACTCTTTCTTTATAGTTGCTTAGTTCCTCCTCTAGTTTCTGAATGGTTGCTAACATTGTTTAGTTTTTTTTTATTAGTTCGTATCGTGCCGCTTCTGGCATTCCTCCGATGGCTATCTGCCAACTCATTAAATCCTCTCCGATGTCTATTAGTTCCTCTTCGTTATCTGTTTCTTTATGGACTAAAAAAAATAGTCTATATCCTCATCCATGTAATATAAGTTTTTATAATTATTAAAATTGTTACTGTTATAATTGCTAGTTTATAAATCATTTTCTATGCTCGCAAATAATGTTGGAATCTATTAATATCTTAAAGCCTAGCTTCTGCATATCAGTATAAATAAAGGTATCACTAAAAGCCCTTTTATTTAAATCTAAATCAACTCTAAAATAAACAAGTTCTAAGGCTTCTCTCCTAAATAAAGTACAACCTATTCCTGTGGCTGTTATCTTTGCATCAGGGTCTACTAATAATTGATTAAGAGGTAAAACACCTTGCCCCATTATCTCATAACCTTGTGACCGTTCCAAAAGTTTCTCACTCCTTACTGCTCGATAATCACTAGTTGAGGTTAAACATAAGGTAGGCTCACCCCTCATAATCTCATAGGTACAAGTAACTGCCCCAGCTCCTGAGCATTCTGCATAGCTTACTAGCTTTTCAATTATACATTCACCTGTGAATACATCACTCTCAATCATCATTAAATAGTCATATTCACCATTTAAAAAATAATCTCTTATAATGTTTTGATGCCTTGCTAACTCTTCTCTAAAGTCACCGTTGATAGGCTCGTGTACAGCCTTTATACCTATTTTGTGGAACTCTTTAATATGGCTCTTATCCTTGCTGTTATCTACTACAAAGATATCGTATAAAGGATACGTATAAGATGTTATTTGCTTTACAAACTCATCTAAGCAATAGTCTTTAACTGAGGAAGTAGGAAAACCTATTAGTATTTTAGGGTAGGTCATATTAAATCACAAATAAACATTGCAGCAACTGAAAACATAATTATTAATACTGAAATAAAATCTCTGTTAGTCATCTTGTTTGTTTTTAAAGTTTCAACTAATATAATAAATTTTTAAAACATTCATAACCTATCTAACATATTATCAATTAATTTCTCATTATTCTCAAAATCTAATACCTCAGCCCATTGCTCCTTACTATCGAAATGAATTACTGAAATTTGTACAAAGCTACTGGTAACCGCTATGATCTGATAATGTTTGTAAGCTCCTGTAATTTCCCAATGATAAAATGCACAAGCGTCAATAATATCATTTAAAAATTCATCTCTAGTCATCTTTTACGTTGCTTTTTCATCGCATCATCGTGAGCCTGTTGAGTTAATTCACTCTTATAAGTTTCCTCTGCTGTTTCTATGCTTATGAACTCTAAAACTCTCCAAAGATTGGTACTATAAACACTATCTAAGGGAGTTAGTTTTTCTTTGTTAAAAATACCTTTCTCAGCAATTTTATAGGCTTTATTTTGCCAGTAAAGATTTCTAACAATGGATTCACTTTTTGTTCCTGTGCTTTTGCCTTTCTTTCCGTCAAAGATGTTAGCATAGACTTTTGTAATTTGTTGGTATGCTCTTGCAAAAAAAAATACCCTTTATAAGCTTCTGATATACTTAGATTCTCAAAAGCGCTAGCCCTCATATCAATTATATCTTCATTGTACTGTTCATCTTCTGACTCTCTAAAAAGTATTGCCGTAATCTTACTTAGATAACTCCACTTTCTATATTGCTTACTTTGGAACAAAGTTGATAATGCCTGAGACTCTGAAAAGTGTTTATAACTTGCACCGCCTAACATCTTCTCGATACCCCCAGCAGTCTTAACAGACTTAATTAATACATAATCTTTCTTACCTAGTTTGATAGTATCAGATGTTCCTATGTCGTCCTGAAATGGCTCACCCAAAAATTTAGCAGTAATATTAAATATTTCTATTAGGCTTATTTCATCAGCTTTATTAACACTAATTTCTGATTCTAAATAGTGTCTAGGAATATCACTAAACAATTCAACCCAATCAATATAAAAGTCTAATAACTTTGACTCGCTAACCGGCTCTGGCTTCTCAGAATAAATGTAATTTGATAACCATTTAGGCATATTACTTATGTAATCCTGTGCCCTTGCCATGTGTTTTATGGTGTTATCTTTCCATTCGTTTCTAATGTAATATGGTTTATCGAGGATGGTTACTTTCAACATTAGTTTATGATGTTTCTCGCTATAAATATTAAATCTTGTTTAACCTTTCCAAGTCTAGCACAGGCAACAGTGCTTAATTGCTTATTTCTCTCCTCTTTAATAGTCTTATCAATAAACTCTGCTATCTCTGTTAGTTTGTTGTTTAAATCTACTTTTACAGGCTTCTTAGCCTCTTTTTTAACTACGGGCTTCTTAGCCACTACTTTTTTCTTTTCCATGTTGTAAATATAATTATTTATTTAAAAAGGTGGGTAAGCCTTGCAACTTGCCCTAACTCTTCATTATGAATAAAAGCCTCTATTGCTTTTGGTGCGTGTTGATAACCGTTCCTGTGATGCCAAGAGTCTGTGCCTGATGGGCTTCTTAAATACTCAACCGTCACTCCTTGATAGTCTTTACCGCTTTTAAACTTAGTAACATCCTTATGATGTATGTGATGTAAATAGATATACCTATAAAAAGTATTTGCCCATTGGCTGGGGGCTTCGTTAGCCATTAATAACGGCATATCTGCCATTTTAGCACCGTCACCATGTGAAGAGCCTATTAAATTTTTACCATAAATAAAATACTTTCTATGAGCGTTGCTAACATCAAAGGTTATGTTTTTATGTTTCCTAAACCAACAGTAAACAGAATCAGCTAACATGAAGCCACTAATATAATCATGGTTACTAGGATTATGGACCACGTGAACATTAGCAACATTAACCAACATTTCTATGATTTTAATGTATAAATCTCGTGCTATCTCATAGTTTTTATACCACATACCATCGACATCTTGAGTAGTACCGGAGGTTGTGCTTTTATTAGCATTGTCGATATGTAAAACATCATTACCAATAATAAAAAGTATCTTATCTATCGGAAAACCTTTTGCCTTGCTTAGGATACCGTTTACACCATCTAAAGCTCTTTTAACTCCTATATCTGAATTATAACTATCTCCAGTTTCTGATTTGTCAGCCAACTTACCTATGTGCAAATCTGCTATATCAACAACTAATAAATGCTTATCTGTTATAGGCTTTCTCTTTACCTTTTTATAGGCTGGGCTATACTCACTCATTTCTGTGATGAACTTTGCTCTCATCTCATCAAATGATATTATACCCTCTTTATTTTTTATGAATATAGATGCCTCTTTAGTTTTTAACCAGCCATGCGACCACTTAGAGTTTACGTTAAAATTAGAATCTTCTAGCTTAGCCTCAAATACATTAGGTTGGTAATGCCTTTGTATAAAGTCCTGTATAGTTCTAGCATGTATTTCAAAATTATATTTCTCATTTAAATGCTCAGATATTATTCTACATGACTTGCCTTTATCCTTTAGTGCAAATATGACTTTTTTGTAAGGGTCTAGCTTACTTAACTTACTCATTTAGTAGTGTTTGTGCTTTAATATAGTGTTTTATAGGTAAATAAAAAAAGAGGCTGTTAAACCTCTTTGTATAAAAATTAAAATAATCTAATAAATAAAAGCCTTAATTGACTTATTAACAACTATTAACAGGGTTATAAATGCAAGCTATGCCAGACATTTATAAAGATGTTAATTCTCAATTCGCAAATTAAAAAATGTCAGCACTCGCATCCATAAAGTTCTCGCTCTTTGGCTTTAGTTTCAGGAGCTTAATAATGTTCTCTTTGCTTAACTGTCCATAAATCTCTAACAACTCATTATAATAGTTCTCAGGCTCATTGATTTTATTACTATCAATCAACTCTGCTATTATCTTATAGTTATCAGTTTCTAAGTTAATTAGCTTTCTTAATAAAAAATCTTTAGTTAAATATTCCATGTTTAAAATAGTTTAATTTGGTTTGCGTTATCACTTTTATAAATTCCTAGCACTGTTTCAAATATTGTTTTACCAGCTTTATAATCTACTAAGTTACGAGCTATTTTAACTATTGGTTGATTTCCTTTATATTTTTTAAAGTCATAATTATGAAATTTACATAATGATATTAATTCGTTTTTTTCTTGACTTATAGCAAATCTTCTATCCTTTAAATCATTTGGTAAGTTAAAATTAGTCCAATATAAATGCCTACCTCTCTTCTTAGATGGTATTAATGGCTCGTAGTATGGTATTACATTTTCCACTACATATTTACCTTTAAAATAATGCTGTAAAAACAATATCTCTTCATATAATTTTATATCAGGATATATTGGATTAGTAGTAGTATCATAGTTTGAGCTGTTCCAATACCTAGCTCTACTATGGCTAGGACATGGAGGCGAACTCCAAATAAAATCAAATTCTTTATAGTGGTCTAGTAGATACTGATGAGCATCAGCTATTATAACTTTATCATTTGGAAACCTCTCTTGATATAATCTAGCACATTCAGGGTCTAACTCAACAGCAGTAACCTCAATATCACTTTTAACTTCATTCCACTTATATCTATTCCCACCTAAACAAGCGTACAAATTAAGTATCTTCATTTTTGTTTTCTTTTTAATAGGTTTTTAAAAAATAAATATACTCTCTCTGTGTAGTATAAGGTAGTGTTTAGTATTGCTAGACCTACCAGCAATATCATGAATTTGTTTTTTCTCATTGTTGTTTGTTTTGAAATTCAAATATAATAATATTATGCCATTGCTCTTACTTTCTTTCTCCTATTTGTATTCTTATCTATTGCCATTACTAATACATCTACTTGGTCATCGTGATTGCCATTAGGGAAGCCTTTAAGCTCATTTAAGAAACTATCGATATACCTACCATCTAAGAGACTAACTCTACCACTTTCAACAAATGCTGATACACTAGAAGCCCTACTTACTTTGTCCTGGACAGGAGGCTTATCTTCCATAACATTTAAGCCTGTACTCCTTTTAAGCATTTGGACTATACTTTTACCACTTGCTTTAGGCTCTACATAAATACGGCTTCTATTTGTATAACCGTTCATCATTGCAAAGCTCTCTATTTCTTTTATTAGTTCTGGAAACTCTAATCTAACGGCTCTCACCTCTCTAATGTATAAATCATTGTTATGAAATGCAGCACAAAGCATGGCAGTTGCATCATTCTCTTGTTTATTAGTATAAGCAGTATCTAGATAGAAGTCCCATTTAAGGTCTGAGGCTCTTAGATTATTTGGTAACTCTTTAATAATGTTGAACCATTCGCCTTTAAATATACCTCCCTCGCTTGGAGATGGTATCTGTGAATATTGTCCACTATACCCATAACTTCCTAAACCTAGTTTAAAGCTTTCTAAAGTTGTTCTAGATAACCTTTGAGGAAACAGTAAACCATCTACATAGTTATTCTTTAACTCCTTTGGTCTGACAACATCAGATACTTCTGCTGGCATACAGATGTACTCCCAGTTATGAGGCTCTTTATCTAATAACATTCCTGTTAAATCATTCTCATGTAATCTTTGCATGATAACAATAAATACACCTATATCAGGATTATTTAAACGGCTTCTAAGTGTTTCATTAAAGAATCTATTTGCGTTATCTCTTTCAATATCTGACCTTGCTAGTTGTGGGTTTTGTGGGTCATCTATTACAATAATATCAGCACCCATACCCGTTACCGTTCCACCTGTTGATGTGCTATACCTTAGACCGCTGTTAGTAGTTGTATATCTTGATTTAGTATTTTCATCTTTGGATAACTTAACATCAGGAAAGTGATTAATAAACCAATCAGATTCTATTAACCGCCTTGATTGAGTTGATAAGGTTATTGATAGACTTGCAGAATAGGATGAGCTAATAAACTGGATTGAGTCTTTAAGAATCCAACAATAAACACTAAAGAAAACATTTACTAATTCACTTTTTAATGTTCTTGGAGGTACATTAATTAAAAGATGTTTGTTTCTTTCTTTGCCCTGTACTATCCTAATAGCTTCTTCTTGTAATCTTTCACAAAGGTATTTAATATGCCAGTTAGGAGTAAGCTCTTGACCGTTATGGATAGTCTTAAAAGCTTGTAATGTAAATCTATAAAATGACTCTTTATAAATCTTTGTTTTAATCTTTTTGTTTGTTGAGTTTGTCGCTAATTCTCTCAAGTTGTTCGAGCTCATCTAAGGATAGATTATCTATGTTTAAATTTGTTACCTCTTGTTTAACATCTGCCTCTATTTCTGTTCTTGATAATTTAGGTATGATATATTCACCTAAACTAGTAACTAACTCAATGGCTTTTGCTGGATTGCTTTCCGCTACTTGCTCAATCCACTTTTGAAACTGACTTACATTATTCTCAACAAAGAGCTGAAAAGAATCTCTTAACTCTTTTGTAGTCTTATTAGGAGTACCTTTTCGAGAGCTTTTTTTACCCGCTTTACTTGCAGCGTCTTTATCTTCTTTAAAATGTTTAGCCATTGTTTCTTTATGTTACTTTATCATTGAATATTACTTTTTATCTTCTATATCTATCAGTTATATCGTGATTAGGATTATTATTTTTAAAGCTTGTTTTGGTTACCTTTTCAACCTCTATTGAGTGAAGAAAGTATCTTGTAATTCCGTCAAAATCTACCCTTACAGCAACTATAAAAATATTGTTTTTATCAATTACCCTGTACGTATAGTTTTTATAAATAAATACGTCTTTCTCTTTTAATTTACCAGCCTCAATCATCAAAATACTCTTTTATACTTTCCTTTCCATAACCTAAAGCATGAGCCATTTGTTTACATAAATCAAAATACTCTTCTATTTTAATATCAGGCTTATCAGCTTTTATAGATATTTTTTCTCCGTAGTGGCTTGTTGATATTTTAAACTTCTTACTCATAATCCTATTTAATAAATATAATAAAATTTAATTATTATTAATCAAAGTATTCTTTTTCTAAAGTATCATTAAACTCTTTAGTTAATTGTTGGATAGTATTTACCATGCTTATCTGATCAGTTTTATAAAGTTCTTTCTCTATTGGCAGAATCTTTTTTTCTAGCTCTTGGATAAATTTATTACCGTAAAACTTCATCTCTTTATTATAAATGCTAGTATGTTTTAGGTCATCAATATCCTCTAGTAAAGCTATTCCATTTGCTAAGAATCTTAATGCAGTTAATCTTAGTTGTTTTGTTTTATTTTCCATTTTTGGCTCTTTGTTTATTAATCTTAATTTTTGCTTTTATCTCCTGTTCTATGTCAATATTATAATGCTTTGCTAGGTTCAAACATACCATAACAACATCTGCTAGCTCTTCTGGTAGGTTGCTGTATTGTTTAGGTATTTCAGATTCTGTTTTAAGCTCTTCAACCTCTTCATCTAGTTTATCAAGGAACTCAAAAAGCGTAGTAGTAGGAGTAATAAAACCCCTATCTACTATACTTTTATAATTATCATTTATTAACTTTTTCATTAGAATAAGCTTTTTTGTTCTGCTGCCTCTTCAAATCTATACTTAGCTTCGTTTAAGTTAATCTTAGCTTGTTTAAAATAAGAATCTTTTAACTCTATTCCTATTGCTTTTCTACCTAATGAAACAGGACTATAAACCTCAGAACCTACACCCATAAAAGGAGTAAAAACAACCTCACCCTCATTAGAATATAATTCTACTAACCTATCAATAACATCTAACTGCAATGGGTGTACGTGCTTTTCGTCATCTTCTTCTCTTGAATCTCTAAACGGTAAAACATTATCTAACCTAACATCATCCCATACACTAGATGCATACCTTTGCCAGATATAATGAGATAGTTTATTGCTCTTTGGGTCTTTATGGTCTTTAAATTCTCTGTTTAAATAGTCCCATAATTGAGCCTCATTTAAATCTGATTTATTAGCATTATTCCATGCTTGTAAAATATTAGGTAGTATTGGTGTAGCACCGAAATACTTTTTTAATCCCTCTGGATTCGTTACGGGTACTTCATTAACACCTTTCTTAGTAAATATTAAAACATAATCAGGCATAGCCGTAAAGCACTTTGTAGAATCTTCTACTATAAACTTATGCATTAAACTTTGCACCATTGTACGCATACGAACCTTTAAAGGCTCTTTCCATATTGTAATACGATTACGATATTCAAAACCGTACTTTTGATGTATTTTTATTATCTCATGTGGAAAGTCCCATAATCTACAAACATTATCAAAAACATCTGTACAGTGTACGGCTGTTATTCTACCATCTTTTGTAACTCTTGCAACCTCTTTAACTAAAAATTCATATTGCTCTAAAAACTGTTCTTTACTTTCGCAATTACTAAAATCATTATCACTACTTGAATAGTTATAAAGTCCAGCGAATGGAGGAGAATAGATTGATAGGTCTATTGATTTATCTTCTAATGTTGGTAATACATACATGCAATCACTATTATAAATTGCGTAATCTTCTGTTACTAATTGGTCTTTTACGTTGTTCATTGTTTTAAAATTTAGGTTTAATAATTTCGTTGTCAAATTGTTTAATTGTTTCTGAAAATACAGAGTTTACATTTTTAGTTAAATTTTCATATAGTTGTATCGCTTTTTCTGTTTTTTGTTGTAATGCCTCCAATACTCTAGTTTGACCATCTGATATAACTAAATCAATAGTAACATTACTTTTTTGTCCAAACCTCCAAAATCTTCTAATAGCTTGATAATACTGCTCGTAAGAATAAGTAGGAAAAAAAAACAGAATGGTTACAATGTTGCCAATTTAATCCCATACCAGTCATCTTAGCCTTAGTAATTAATCTCTTAATTTTACCGTTAGCAAAGTCCATTAAAATACTTTCCTTTTTTTCAATAGACATACTACCAGTTATCTCAACGGCTTCAGGGTCTAAACTAGATATCAAAGAGCTTTCATCATTAAGGTTAACCCAATATACAGAGGTCTTGCCTTTTGCTAATTCAACGGCTTTTAAACATCTATCTTTTAATGTTACTTTTTGCTCGTGCCTTATCTCTCTAAATGACTTAGCAACAAACGTAAACATCTTAATTTGCCCGTCTACATCTACTGTACATTTGTTTTCTACTACGTGCTTATTAGTTATTAATTCAGGTAACTCATATCTAGAATTATCATAACCTAAATCACTAGGCATTTTTACCATAATTGACCACTGGTTAACCCATGCAAAAAAGCTTTTTTCTGCGTGAGGTTTTAAGTAATATTTCTCTCCAATGTTTTTAGATTGCTTTGCTATACTAGCCATGTTGTTTTTAAAAAACTTAGTAAGCATATCCATGTAACCCATGTAACCTAAAGCCTCTGAGCTAGTGCCTAATTCTATAAAGTCATTAGGCGAGGGAGTAGCAGTTGATAAGAATCTAAAGGGTATTTTTTTAACAAAGCTTGTTACCTGATTTTTAATCTTGCCGTCAAAGTTTTTAAGTATCGAGCTTTCATCTAATATAACACCTCTAAAATCTTCTTTATTAAAGTGGTGTAATCTTTCATAATTACATATTACCATACTCTTTGTATGGCTACCATCTTTGGAGTATTCTATATCTGTAATACCTAGCTTTTCAGCCTCTAAAATAAATTGAAAAGCAACAGCTAAAGGAGTTAATATTAATACTTTTTTACCTGTCTTATTAACTATGTTTTGAGCTATTGCAACTTGAATAAGTGTTTTACCTAATCCAGTATCTGCAAAGATTGCCATACGTCCTTTACTAACCGCTTTCTCAATAATAGCTTTTTGAAAATCAAATGCTATTTCTGGTATGTAATTAGCCTTAAAACCGAACTCACCTATCGTGTGTTTCTTGTTTTCTAAAAATTCTAAATAATTCATAGATAGTATTGTTTAACTTTTACAAATTCCCCATACCTGTTAGGCACATCTAACCATTCATCCTTTATCTCTGTACCCTCTTTTCTAAGGTCGCAAACTCTGGAAGCTAATCGGTAAATACCTAACTCATTCCAAGCTTTTAAAGGGTTAATTTTCTGACCTTGCTCTAAGTAGGTGAGCAGCCTTTTGTTTTGATTCATAATTTATGTTTGTTGTTTAATTTATACAATGATAATAATAAAAAGTTAATATTAAAACTTTAAAGATTGATTTAATAATTTTAATTTGTAAACCTGTTCTCTAAGGTTTCTATTTTCTTCCTTTAGTCTAGTATTTTCATCTGTGATGGCTGTAGCCTCATCATAAACAGTTTCAGTATAAAACTCAAGTTCTGCAACTGAATAGATGGCACTTTCTGTTAATGTTGCTAATGGGTTATCAGTCATTTTTTTATCCTCAAAGTTTTTAAATAATCTTCTTAACGCAATATCGTACGTTTCTAGCGATTGTTTTACCTCTAGATATACGTTACCATTAAAAATACTTTTGGAGTCCTTAAACATCACGTAAATAGGCAATAAATTGATTTCTGGTTTGTTACTTAACATAGTTTATTCTTTTAAAATGGTAAATCATCTTCTTCATGAACTCCGTAACTCATTTTGCTCATGGTTTCATGTTCTTTGGTTTTCGGTATTAAATCTAATTGCTCGGCTTCCTTGTCATAAGTTTTTTCTAGTGGATTCTCATTATTGATAAAATATGCACAATGATTAACCCATCTTAATTCAATAGGCTTATCTCTAGGAGTAACGCAACCTCCTGTAATAGTTTCTTTTACTTTTCGAACGTGTAGCTCTCCGATATTCCACCTTTCACTATGTTGAGTCATTCTGTGAATAGTCCAAAAGTCATCAGCTCTGTTTGCAAACTTTTGCCCTCCCTCAGTATCTGCTTTTTCAGGTGCTGATAAATGGCCCTCATAGATGTGGTCTTTTGGGTATCTGTTTCGAGCTGCTTGAGTAACTAAGTGAGCATTTACAAAAACATTAGTATTATTCTGCTCTCCAAAGATTCTAAGGTTAGCGCAAATATCATAATCCTCTTGATGTTTGTTAGATGTTTCTACCATTAACGAATTAAAAGGATCTACCAAAAGCCCGTCATGATGTTTTTTAGATGCTAAATCTAAAATGTCATAAGCTGTATATCTTTTGTTGTTAGGTATAAACTCAAAGTAATCAGATATTTCATTTAAAGTATGTTGAAATCCTTTGTCATCGATTGTATAATCCTTATCTAATCTACGACCAGTCCAAAAGTTAAATATTTTAAATACTTGGCTTCTAACAGTGTTTTCAGAAGAATAAATTAAATGTTTTTTACCATGTAGTTTGCTCATACAGACAAAGTACCAAAGAAGCACATCTGTTTTCCCAACATTGTCATGACCGTTAACCATGTTGAACTGTCCCTGTTTCCACTTGATATGATTGTCAAAAGCTTCTACGCCTATACCTAAGCCTGTATCTACTTTGCCTAGTCTTATTTCATCTAAGCCTTGTAGCTCGTGAAATGGTTTAGAGTAATAATTTTCCATTTGTTTTGTTTTCTGCTATGAATTTACTTGCTTCCAGCTATCCAAGGAGCAGATTGATTTTGATTCGTTTGTTTAGGTTGTGAGGTTGAGTTGCACCAATTCCAGAACCAAGATATAATATTTCCATATTGTTTATTTTTAAAATTATCAGAATCTTTTTTAATTTCTAAGAATCTTTTTAAATGATTTGTTAATTCATTTTTATTGGTCTTATAAATTATTTCATTTTGCTTGTAATCTGTTTCTAAAAATCTATCAATAACCTTTTTTATTTTAATATTAATACTATCTATATCATTATCATTAACAGTATCAGTAACAGTATCAGGTTTTTTTGGGTTTTCTGGGTTACCAAAATAACCGACTGGGTTTTTTGGGTTTTTTTGGGTTTTTCTAGGTCGTCCACCTAGAGCCCCATTGACTTTATTTCTCTCTTGAATCTTCTCATATTTCTTTAAATCACGTTTTAACTGTTGTTTTATAGTTTCAAAAGTTGCGTTTATAACCAAATCATTAGATACTGGATTTTTATCATTTACATAATCAAAAATATGTTTTATTAGCTTTCCAGCGTATTCATCAGGTAGTTGTGAAAAAGTATAAATGTAATCACAATAGAGTATAAAACTCTTCTTATTTTTTGCCATTTTTATTACTTAATAGTTTTTTTATTTGTTTTAAATCGTTTATTAATTCTTTATCTCCTGATGCTAATAATCTTATTATTTTGTTCTTACCAAAACTAACAGAACTTAAGGGGCATTCTAAATAATCAGAAATATATTTATGGTGCTTGTTTAAATGGAAGTCCGCAAGATAGAAAAATATTCTACGAGCGTAAACAATATTTTTTAATCTGCTTTTAAAAAAAAAATCTTTAGACTCTAAATCAAAATAATTCATTATCACCAGTTTTAAGAACTCTAACTCTTCACTTTGCATACATCCTTGATTAATTGGTTTTTCTTTTCATTTTTTGCCTCAATATACTCGTTAAAAATATCTGTGATTCTTTCAATATCTTCTTTTACATTGTCTAAATTTAATTGTAACAAGTCTTTAATGACTCTATAACCATTTAATACCGTTGCATGGTCACGATTAACCCTCTTACCAATAAATATAGTACTGTTTTTAGTTAGATTTCTACTAAGATAATAGAATATACCTCTAGCATTCACTAAGTACCTTAGACGGCTTCTAGACATGAATTCTTTCTCAGTTATTTCATAGTACATTAATACAGCATCAATAATTAATTCAATTTTCTGTTTATCGAAAATACTAGCGTTGTTTTTTTTAAAATAGTTGGTTACTTCATAAAAATCAAACCCTTGCTCAAAAAGAGCAAAGGCTTTATAAAGGTCATTCTCGGAATATATCATTTGTTGCTAAAGGTTTTTATATTTAAATAGTCTGTTAATATTGTTTTCAATGTCGGTATAAGTATTTCTAAGCCTGTTAGCTGTTTGAAATGCTAGGAGCTTAACATCATCTTCTTTAAATTTAGCATCTTTTAATTCACTTTCAAAGCTACTTAGTGAACTTGCGAAAATTAAGAATGCGTGTTCTAAATCATTTAAATCTTTCATGTTAATAAGTTTTTTAGTTGTTTGTTTAATCGTTTTAATCTAAGCTTCCTAATTCTCCATTAAATAACTGCCTACCTAATTTTTCACTTTCTTTAGTTTCCAGCTGAATGTAATAACCATCAGTATCTGGACACCAATCACCACAATAATTTTTAAGAATGTATTCCTCTACTTTATAATCGCTATAAAACTCATCAGATATAGCTTTATTAATTACTGTTTTAGTTTGCTGTACTAAATCTTTACTCATATCTAAATGCTCACTAGGAGCTTGAAATGAGCATAAATTTCTTTGCACTTTTAATCCTTTAATAGTTGATGGTAAAGCAGCTACTGCTTCTAATAACTCATCTAATGTTTCAAATATTGCTAACATGTTTAATTTGTTTTTAGTTGTTTAATAACCTTTTAATTTTGCTTCATTAATAAATTCAATTACATTTAAAATATCATCAGCCTTATTAGCGTATTCTAATTTTTTCTTTTAATAAA
>Ga0181389_1000188_pt1 | contig 24758 bp, 29 predicted proteins | sample 12SPOviralmetaG_FD_130121 | JGI IMG/M metagenome (GOLD analysis project Ga0181389, IMG submission 130121) | Marine viral communities from the oligotrophic San Pedro Time Series (SPOT) site, San Pedro Channel, CA, USA - 12 SPOT_SRF_2010-06-29 | ecosystem: Environmental > Aquatic > Marine > Strait...
AGAGCATTTCAACTTCTCTGATTTACATACTTCGCTCAATCTTGCAGGACGGGGTCCCGATGGAGGATTTTATGGAGTGGATGATATTGAGGGAGAATCGGGAGAAACGAAAGATATTTTTCTCGTTGCAGATGTTCCATCCGAGGAGGGTGCTACTATCTACAAAATCAACCCTCTACAAAATATCAATGAGTATTGTCCCGCTCTTGTCCCGTATCAAGATCAATTTACCCTTTACACTAGGAGCGGAACCACGGAACAAGGACCGGGACCACAAGTCGGAAATCCCTTCAATAAGAATTATCAACCCTATACGATTTATGATAGTTTATCGGGGATATTTTTTGAAGATATGGGATACGATGAGGATACGTGGGATGATGGTCTCTGGGGGATTATGGGATTCTCATACGAACAGTTTAACGGTTCTGATAATAATCGCTTGAAGCGTGTGGATAACACTAATATCAATAGTCTTCGTAGTCCCACAACAAACGCCGAGGTTAAGGTTACGAATACTAAAAATTTGGTTACGAACGATCAAGGGGTTCCGTTTTTCAGCGGAAATATGCCTTGCCCTTTCACTTACTATCTTTATGATGCTGCTGGTGTCTGGGAGGAACCGCCCGAAGGTGAAGGACCGAATATCAAATATCTCCCTAACTTTCCCGTCATAAATGTCAAGTGTGATAGCATCAAACTCACAGCGGATAGGTTTCCCGTTTCTATGATTAGAGGATATTATACAGTAAGAAGCGATATCGTACCTCGCTCGATATTTGTGGGAGGACGTGATAATATCACAAATATGCCGATAGTGGGAGTTGTCAATAAGGAAAACCCTCAGTCTGATTATTACTTTGGAGGACAAAGCGACATTCAATTCACAATCGGAAAACCCACAAAACTATCATCAATCACCGTAGGGATATTTGATCCAGATGGTTCTTATGCTAATGTTAATGATAGTTCAGCGGTTCTTTTCAAAATTGAAAGGGAGGTTAGAACTTCCTTCAACGTTATTGAGGAAATTTTAGAGGACAAAAACAAAGCAAAAATTTGATACAAAATAAAAATAATACGTTAATCATAAAATGGGAAAGAAAGAATTTGAGGCGTGGTTGGAACGACACCCAGACCAGAAAGCAATTAACGAAAAATGGGCGAAAGATTCCGAAGGTCTTCGTGCAGTCGTTCTAGCAGAACACGACAGAAAGCAGAAGGTTCTAGAAAAAGAACTTGAAGATAATAAGGAAGAAGTTGAGCGTTATCAGAAGGATTGCGAAGAGCGTCGGAAGAAACATCAAGAAAGCACAGGGTCAGAAGCATCAACTAGCAGTTGATATTTTTCGGGATATCTCTCCTTGAATAGTTCAAGTCTATCGGTCTTTTTGTAATATCTGGCGGATGACCTTGCGGATAATAGTTCCTTATTTTTTGCGTATGTTTCTCGCTTTTTGTCCCCGTGTTCTTGATAATGTGCTTTTGCCCTAGCGCGATTTTTCGCGACAAATTCGGGATCAAACTTATTTACTTCGTGATATCGTTTTCTGTCATACGCGAGACGCTTCATATGACCCTCAACAATTTTCTTTATTTGTTCGTCAGATAAATCCATTCTATATTAGAGAATAGATTTTAATCTTTATATTCTAACAGACCTTTCAAAAATACAACAAGATCTTCATTCATAGGTGTGAGGTTTTTTTTGAAATGCTCTTTATCTATTGTATTCGTTTCGTGTACTAAACAGACCATAACTTTCATAACGTCTGATATTGCGACAACTTTATCAGATAAACCTTCAAGCAATCGCTTGCCTTCTCCTTTGCTATTTTTTGCGAATTTGCTAGTAGATGCGAACCATTTGCGATTAAAAAATAAGGTTGCTTCGTGGATGAGTGGGATTTGATTTCCGCAGTTTATTCCACATAATCCGAAATTGTCCCTTGTATAGCAAAAGAGCATTTTATCAGAACCTACACATTTCACGCCTTGACGATGCAGGAGTTCATAATTGTATTTTATCGCCGAAGGTTTGTATAAATCATCTGTATCAAAAAACTGACAGTAAGGAGTCCTTGCGGTTTTTATTAATCTATTGCGTTTTGCTCCTATTGACGAGCGAACAGGATAAACATTATGTATTACTGGAATCGGGTGAAGATATTGACAAATGTCATTATATTCCTCGATACCCCTAACAAATGGTTCGGCGGATTTACACTCATCAATAATTACTCTTAGTTTTGTATGCGGATAATTCTGACTTTTGATATTGTATAGAGTCAGATTCAAAAATTCGTGTCTTTGAAACACGGGGATTAATATTGAGACTTCGGGATAATCCATTTATATCTTCAAAGATTTTTATTTGTGAGAATAACCCTCAGAGCATTGTCAATCCTAATCAATGAATATTAAATCTTTTTCTAGATTCATTTTATAGCATAAATAGATTGTCCCAAACGGCGGACTATATCCTTTTTTGTTATGTTTATAATGAGTAAATGTTGGTCTTTTTAAAGGAATGATTGTTTGTAAATGATCTTTAAAAAGTAGTTGAAACCATTTACTTAATAATGTAATACTTGGTGTAATCAAAATAAAAGGTTTATCTAATTCTTTCAATCTACTACATATCTCTCTCATTTTGCTGAAAGGTGGATTATCAATGATGATTTCTCCTCTATCGTTTTCAAAGAAATCCTCGTCTTGATGAATGATATCAAATCCCATATCAGCAAAATAATCCTTCTGTTTTCCGTCGCAATAAAAAGGAGACCATATCACTTTATCGCGTGGGATGTATTGTTTAATTATCTCCCACCCTTTTTTATCTGTCGCATAATTATCTGAATCTTCATCATTTACAAAACTCATAGTATAAATACATCCGACATTTTATTTTGTAAAATAAACCATATGCCCGTCCTAATCAAACTTGAGAGATCATCTAATCCTAAGAAAAAGTGGAATGCTGTTTTTCGTATGCCCGAGAATAAATTTAAAACGGTTTCATTTGGAGATCCTAATCGTGATGATTATTTGAAGCATAAGGATGTCAAAAGGAGAGATTCATATTTGAAACGCCACGCGAGAGATTTGCGGACAAAAGATCCACTTCGTGCAGGATATCTTGCGTATTATTTGACGTGGTCGGGTTTCCAGCAAACAGGAAAACCTACAACGGATAAAAGAAAACTCATCAAAATGTATAATGCTAAGTTTTTCAAAAAATAATCAATATGGATATATCCATACGTTTTTATATATTTCAGATAATACTATATAGAAATTATCAATTATGATAATCAATTACAAAAAATTAGATAAATGTATGGATATTTCCATAAAAATAATCACCAGAAACGCCATCCCCCAGCATATTCCTCCTCCTTTGTTGTGTTAGGTTTCGGTTCTGGTTCTAGTTTCAGAGTTTCTGACTTAACCTCTTTGATTGTCTTCAATAAGAAGATATCACGTTTTATAGACGATATATCAGATTGAATCAAGTCTAACTGATGTTTTAGCACTTTCATCATCCGAGTACATTCGGCGCGAAATTCTGCGTTTGTGGGTGTTTGACTGCGATCCATCTGATATATAATCTTTTACAAAAATATTTAGAAGACTAAAAATTATTGGACTTGTGCCATCGCCACTTGAGGAGCGGATGATGTTGGAACTTCAATCTCCTTTTCTTTCTGTTCTTTTTCTTCGGCATCATCTTCCTGCTGTTCTGCTTCTGCCTTGTCCTTTTTGCTTTCAAACATTTCGCCGACAGCATCAAGACCTCCACCCACAACAGACAGAACACCGCCAGCAATCTCTGCAGGAGGGAAAGCGATGCCTATGAGGTCTAAAGCAGATGCTCCGATTTGCGTAATGTTTCCTGCTTTTTCCCACCCATTAGATCCTACGACGTGTCCCGCTTTGATATCTTGAAATAAGTCATAACCACCTTGAGCGGCGGAACCCACTGCTCCGACTCCTCGCATAAGTCTCCCCGCACCTTCTTCAGATAATCCGAGAGTTTGCTTTACCCCCTTTTTCAACATTCCGCCCGATTCACCTTCACCCACTGTAAGAGATTCGTGTTCTTCAACTGTGGGAGCAACCTCTGAAGATCCCGTTGCTGCTTGTCCCTCGGGTGTTGCCGATGCAGGAGCACTATCTGTTGAAAGAGGATTTGCCGTTCGTTCAACCTCACCCGAAACACCTTGACCTACACTCTTTTCCTCCGCACCTTGACGCATAGCAGAAGCAAGAGCATCAGATTTAGTCATACCTTTCGCACTTGCTTCTTGATAATTTTTCAAAGCACTTCTGACTTGACCCGCTCCCATAAATGCTTGAACTCCATCTTGAACATCCTTCATTGTCTCATTCTCCGTAATCGCGGATTTCTTCTCTTGAAGGTTTTTATGGAGTTGCGTAATCTGACCCGCAAGGATTTGATTATGCTCGTCAACTGCCCGATTTGCCGATTCTTGTGCACGATTACGCATATTTCCAGCAGAAATATCCCCGACATCATTCACGAAGAGGTCCATTTTATAGGATAATTAATATTATTATCCATAAGCGAAAAAAACAAAGGTTTATCCTTACTCGTCCCCTCCCTCATATATGACCTCCGTGAAATTACGAAGAACCCTAGCAGGATTAGATGTCAAATCAAGATACATAAACTGATACTTCTCCTTATGAACTTCCTTATAGAGTTTCATAAAATTATCCATACCGCCTACAAGAGACCCATACTCTTCCGCGATTTTTTCTAACTCCTTCTGATTTTGCTGACGACCTATAAGAACTGATTGAGCGTTATTTCTAATCATTCCCGAAACCGCCCGAAAGGTTTGCGTTGCGATAACATAGAAATCTATGTAATGACGAAATCTCGTCGAGAAGAACGAAACCGCATTATTTTTAGAAAAGTCTTTTGTCAATACATCATCAAGCACAAGAGCAAAAGTCGGGCGATCTTTCTTTTCTTCATACTCACTCTGAGACTGTTTTATCTCTTCAATAAGTTTATCTTCATAATGGTCATCGCAATCAAAATGCTTAGCGAGAATTTTGCCCTTTGTATCAGACCCGAGAGTTGTGCTTACAATCTTGACAATATCAAACCTATCCTTATAAAACTCCGGATTACAGAAGAAATTAACGAGCAGGTTTGATTTCCCGCTACGGACGGATCCTATGATTAAACATAGACTCGGCATCTGAGGAAGGTTTTCGTGTATTCCGTCAAATTTATCGGATTCTTCAACATCCTTGACTTTTTTGATAACAGGTGCGGAACGTTCCATTTATTCAGACATATATATTTTTAATGGTTTCAATTTTACGCGTCAATCTTCTAATAGAACCTTAATCATCTTTTGAAACTTTTCGTTTTTATTCTTAAGTTTTTGATTCTGTGTTTCAAGATATTTGATCTGAGCGATCAATAATTCCTCTGGTGAGGGATTGTAATTAGGAAGATTAGGATTTTGAGGTTCTTGAGGTTCGTCTTTAAAATCTGAAGCAGTATGATTAAAATGACAGTTGAGATTAAATTTAGGAGATCTTAGTGTTCCGTTTATCTTGTTATCACTATCACGAACACCTAATTCACATCCGTATTTACTTTTCTTTTGCCATTCTATCAAAACAGTTTTGAATAATTTTCGTGAAGGGATTTTATTTTTAGGAACTTCTATTTCTTCCATACAACCTAGAAACGAGTCCCATAGTGTCCTTAGACTTCCTTCTGGAGGGGCGATAGGAGTTATTCCATCCACAGATACATAATTATCTACTTCCTCGCAAGAATACTTGATAAATTTCTCAACCAGATCCATCTATTCACTATTCAAAGTATTGAAGAAATGTTTAAGTGCTTATTTTATATGGATATATCCATACATTTGAAACCAGTCCCACCGATTACTTTGCCGAACTTATCCCAGTACTCTTCATTTGCTCTTTTCACTACAGAGGGATCAAGTGATTCTATGAAATTTATCATAAAAATCTCATCTTCCCTAGCAATATTGCTTATACGATTGATTTCTTCTTGTTGTTTTCGCTCTGCATCACGCTTAACATCAATGATTTCTTGATTCTTCCTTTTCACTATATTTTTTTCCCATTCTAGCATACGCCCATAACCCTCTATCATAATTCGGTGAGACTTACACTTTCCCCGCTTGATATCACCCTTCATCTGATTTAATTTAGTTTTAGAACACTTAGTCGCCTTTCCGTACCACGTGAAGTGAATATCCTTAACCGCGGGAACCTTTGATTCTTCCATTATAACAACCCTTAGAAAATAATCTTTAAATATATGGATATATCCATACGTTTCGTAATATTTCAGAGAATACTATATAGAAATTATCAATTTTGATTATCAATTACACAAATATTAGCAAATGTATGGATATATCCATAAACTAATTAGAAACAGTCTGAATAAGGACCCGCCACATCTCTCCACGTTAATTCCTTTTTGAGATTAGTCTTCACATCTTGATGATATTGTTCCACCTGTTTCACCTGCTTTTTCTTTGCTTTCCTTTCCTTACGTAATGTATCATACTTGAGGATTGCGTCAAATTGTGCCTTCTCTATGTCTTCCTTTGTGAATAATTGTCCTTGTGCAGGAGGAGGAGTTTCTGATTTTTCCGCCTTGGGTTGAGACTTTTTCTTTATCTTCTCCTCGATCTCAGCGATTTCCATATCCCTTTTTGCCTTGAGTAATTCCTTATGCTTTTGCTCCTTTGCCCTTTCCTCTTGCTTTTTGCTCTTGTTTTTCCCTGCTTCAAGACGTACGCGTTTCATACGCTCGCTCATTGCTTTTCGTTGCTCTTCAGTATATTGCCTAGGTTTCCTTACTGATCCGTCCTTGTTATATCTGACTGGTTTTTCTTTAGTCTTCTTCTTTGGCGTTTCCTTGGGTTGTTCCTTGGGTTCTTGCTTAGGCGTAGGAGGTTTTTCTGGTTCGTCCCCGAATATATCATCATCATTCATAGGTTCCTTTTCCATCATCGCTTTTATCTCTACAATAGGTGATGGTTCATCTTGCTCGTTAAGTTCTGGGACATCTGTATAAACTGGGGGTTCTGCATCATCAACGAAGTTTAGCGTCAGTTCGGGCGGAGGATCACTCATTATAATTGACTCAACTATAATAAATTCAAATGAAAAAACTAATGACAAATAATCATCAACATAATTTAACGCGTTTTCGGGTCAAACACTTAAACCTGCTGGATTTTTTCCGATGGTTTCTCGCGAAAATAGAGACAAACCACGCTCTGCCCCGTGAGTGATTGGACGAATTGCTCATTACTATACACGAATGAGATGTCAAAGGACGAGACTCGCATCGGTTGAGAGTTGTTAAGGTCTAGGAAGATCAGATTCTTGGGTTCGTGATAAATCCTACCCGTTTCCACTTGTCCGTCAAATCGCGGGAGATGTGCGATGATTGATGAGCGATTTCCGACCCTTGAGTTGAGGGAGTTTTGCGTCATATTTTCAAGACGCACAAACATTGAGCGACTTGCTAAAAGTTGTGGAACCACATCAGAACTAAATGTTCTCAAGAGTCCATCGGGAACATAATTATTATTAGGAGTTGCCGTGAATCCTAGAAGCGATTGAGTATTTGCCCCCCTTGATGGAGAGAATGTCCTGCTGGGTTTCATTATGAGATAGTTTTCCAGATTGATTGGCGTGGATGGGTCCTCAACAGTCGCCCATATCATATAAGTCTCCCAGAGTTCCCCCAGAAGAACCGCATCATTCCACGGTCTATTTTCAAGTGAAGATGCGAGACCTTCATTCGTGGATCCTTCAATGGAATTATACCACGAAACCGTTTGGGGAATTCCATCGTCAAGTCTCTGTTTAAGGGTCTGGATTTCATTCTGACAACCGATAAATGACTGAACATATAACGCCGTCGCTCGTGGAAGATTAATCGGAAGATAAAGCAGGGGATACAAATTCCATTTTGCCTGCGAAATACACGAAAGTTGGTTAGAATTGCTTTCTACTTCGGGATTGTATGTATAAAGTAGATGTTCGCTATCGTCATCTTCTAGCATATAAATCTCTATCCTCTGTCCCATCACCATAAACTTTACCTTTGCGTAAGCATTCGCATTATCTTTGAGATCATAATTGTATGATACCTCCTCCGAACCATATACTAACTCGCGAGAAAGTATTACATCCCCCCGTGTTGTCCTCACCCCACTATCACACGCCATATGATAAACTTTCAGTTTATCCCCCTTACGACATACGATATAATCAAAAAAGAAAAAATCGCTCGGTTGAGTCGCTCCGTAAAGTGTAGAAGGAACCGCATATTTCGGCATCCTCATATGAGGAGTTCCCGTAAAGTTTCTAGTATGATTGACATATCGCGATAATCCGACACCCCATTCAAGATCATTATCATTCGGATCGGTGATATCAACGACTAACTCTCCACCGAAAGCAGAAATAGGATTTGATGCTAAAACTCCTACGACTGGTTTTTGTGGGACTCCGGGAACGGGATTTCCACTCCCATCTTTTTGAGCATACCCCGTGAAGTCTCCGCCCTCATATTCAAAGTTGTCATACTTCCCATCAGAAGTAAGTACGCTTCCGTCCATTTGGTCAATGACCTCATCATCTGCAGGAAGTTTACTGACTCCCTCTCCCACATACTGATCGTATTCTATATCATATCCAGTGAATTCACCCGAGGTTCCATCACGCTTTACATCAACAGAAACTAGGTCGCGAAGATTGGGATGCATCACACTGTCATTCATAGCGACTTGAAGTTCGTCCGCAAGTTGAACCGCAGAAACCTCTTCAATTGTATCTTTCCGCCCTTTAAAAATCTGTGTTCTGATAGGAACTGATGCGGAGTTGAGGTTTATATCAAACTTCTGATTAGCAGGATCCTCCGATTCTGAAATTGAATCCGTCCCGAAATATTGATATAATACTTGGTCCGAACCACTCAAAGGAATAGTTCCGTCAAGGTTGTATTTACAAGATTGAAGGGCGACTTGTCCGTTTTTCGGAATAGTGTAAGTGCTACTCAAACCATTTCTGAAAGAATACGGTTTATAAATACTCTGCTGAGTTGTTGAGGTCGTCGAATCGCTGTCTTGATTGCTACAAATAACAAGGGACATTTTATAAACGTTAGGTTATATTTTTTTCAAATGTAAAATTATACTATAAAATGATGGAAACCACTGAAGAAACTCCGTCATATCAAAAAGTCGCTCCCGTCAAAATTCCACCGCTTACGGACAAAAAGATAAAACCTCAAGAAATCTTTGAAGGGATGGAAAAGAAGAAGAAACCTCAGAATCAAAAAAAACCTCAACGCAGAAAACAAAAAAAGAACCGCACAAAAAGAGATAAATCTCGGAAATAATTTCTAAGAAGATTTATTTCAAATGACGCGAATATATTACGATGACCCGATTCAAAATGAAAGATTCAATCGCCTCTATAAAAACCGAATGTATTGTCCGCACGGGATTCCTAATTTTAATCCTTGTGTTTGCTGTCGTGAAGAATATCGGGCAAAAATAGAAAGAGAATTTAGAGGAGATAACTTTACATTTTTCAAGGATAATTTTGATGAAAAGACTCGATCATTTGATTCTGAGGATGATTATGAAGTTGAATTTTGTGAATTACGTAAAAGCGAATCTTTTGAGGATTTGAAAAAGGAGTATCATAATTTAGCAAAAATACATCATCCAGATAAAGGCGGTGATACTGGAATCTTTCAAAGACTTTCAAATCTTTATGACGAATTAAGGACCTACTTCTGATTCGGGTTCTGGTTCTTCACCACTTTCTTGACGCATTAAATCTAACTCGCTTTTAGAATTTTCTCCCGGATGTTTGTAAATGATACATCTATCTAATCCATTTGTGATAGATGGTCGGGCGACATCGCAATCGTAATTTTTAAACTTTTTGTTGAATTGTTTGATGATATCATCAGTAATCATCGGACTCTGTTCTATTAGTCTGTCATATTCCGCCCGACATATTGCGAGAAAATCGTGGCAGTTCGTACGCCTAGCAGGATCAATTGCTAATTCTATACAAATATTTCTCCCTAACTTGCTCCACGAAACCCCCGATGCACGATGACTCTCCATAATTTCCGCTACTTTGAGAAAATTCTGAAGAGTCCCTAAGATTCCTGCGAATATATTCACACACCCGACAACTGCTTGAGCGGTGGATTGACTTTCCTCGGGAACATAACTTTTTAAACCCACATTCGCCGCACCTGTAAGAGTGCTAAGAATTATCACGGGGATACTAAAAGAATAATAGCGATTGCGATATTTTTTCTCCGCACGATTATGAATCCATCTATAACAAGACGCTTTTTCAGACCACTCCGCTAAGAGTTTCTCCACTTCATCAGACCACGCCGATAATCCGTCAAGATCCGCCACCACGCTCATTTATGTGATTTAATTTTTTAAAATTTCGTGGATATTTTTATATAGATAGTTTCATAAAATGTCGTCGTATTGGAGCACTGATAACATCGTCCAGATTGGAGAATCTAAGGTAGAAATCCCTGCTGAGAATGGTCTCAGTTATTCGGGTGGTCAGAAGGTTTCGCTTTTTGTTCCTCCGACTGTTGAGTTTGTTGACGGGAAAAAGTCATTTCTTCAGTTTGATTTGAAACTTGCTCTTGATTCTACGAAGCATCCGACCCTTCTCCAGTTAGATCACGCGGGAGGCGGAATCCTTATCAAGAATATGCGAATCTATGACGGCACTCGCGGGAATCTGATTGAGGAGATTAATGAGTATTCTTCCCTTGTTGCGATGAAGTATGATTACGATACTGATGATTCAGCACGTTCCCTTAGAGCGATGCAGGAAGGCGGAACCGCTCATTCTCGTCTGAATCAAGGCACACTTGGAAACATTCGCTCGGAATACACCGACACTTTCACGAATCCTTATTTTAAGGTTGGTGCAGGAAAATCGGCGGTAATGTCGGATGGTGATTTCACGACTGCAAAATGTTGCGTCCCTCTTCATGCTGGCGTCTTCTCTGGCAAGATGTTCCCCGTGATGATGAGCGGTGGTCTGTATATCGAGCTGGATCTTCAGCCTGCTTCTCGGGTGATTAAGCAACTTGACACGGCTGTCGCAGGACGCAAGCTTCAACTGAATCCAGTTTTCCACTCTGTAAATGGTTCTTTAACAACTCCCGAGAACTGGGGTGAAACTGGTGCTCTTGATTCGGTCGGCATACAAACGGCGGGAGCGGATTATGATGATGGTACTTATACAGATGTCGCCACAACTGGAGGCACGGGCACGGGTGCGACGCTTGATTTGACTGTCTCGGGTAATGCTATCACGGCCGCCTCTATTAGTAAACCCGGAGTGGGATACACGGTCGGCGATTTGCTTGTTCCCGATCCTGCTGTTGTTGGAACTCCGACCACACCGGGAGCGATAGAGGTGGTCACCGCTGTTGAGGGTCAAGATACATTTTATCTGACAAATGATAACAATCTTTTCGGTGGTGAAAAGACTGATGCGTGTCCGTTTGTTGTCGGTGAATCTATCACCTTCATTAAGGAATCTAATCAACTTGAGGCAACACTTTCGGCGGAGTGGATCATTAGCGAAATTAATGCGTGTGCTACGAATGGTCTGATTGAAATCAAATCTGCGACAACCATTGACCAGACATCGGGCGAACCTATCGTTAGAGATGAATGGCGTGTTGCGAGTGTTTCGGTTTGTGGTCCCTCTGGTGATGCGAATTCGTCCTACAATGCGACCTACACTATGTCAAACGTTAATCTCGTGTGTCATAAGGTGGATCTGGACCCGAAGTTTAAGGCGGGTATGATGGCGAAGATTCGCGAAGGAAAAGCGATAGAGTTTGATATCCACAGCGTCACCACTTACAAGAACTCGCTTCTAGCAAGCGACCGCCAGACTTCCTTCCTCGTACACGCATCAAACTCGCGGGCGAAATCTATTTTGATTTCTCCGACTGATTCATCGGTCTATACATCCGCTCAGTTGATATCTGCATCGGGTACTTACTCCATCGCTGAGAATGAAGCAGATCTCACGCTGAATAGCAATCGCTCGGGTTATGTGGGATGCTGTGATTTCCTGTCGTCAGTACAGTATCAGATAGATGGGAAACTTGTTCCATCTCGTCCCATTTCAACTAAGAAGTGTGCGACAAGGAACTCGGTGGATGCTTTCCACCTGTTTGAGTTAGAGAAGTCCCTTGATAATGCTGGGATTACGCCCCGTTCATTTACGAAGTTCCTCGATAACTGGGTTCTAGGTCGCGGGTTTGCGATAGGTTCGGGTGCGATGGATTTGCGTGGAAAAGACCTTTCGGTTCTTCTCAAGTATGAAGAAACCTCGGCACCTACAAAACCGAAAATGATTAATTCATTCTGTTTCCACATCCGCCGCCTTGTGATGCGAGGTTCTGGTGCTGTTGAAGTCGTTGTGTAATGACTTAAGGTTTTCTTCAATAATTAGAATAGAGAATAAGTATAATGGCGACATATTCAAAAGTTTCCCCGAAAGTTTCTGATGATTGCGAAACTCCGATTGAAGTCTGGGCGAATATTCAGCAATATATCCCCAAGGATAAAAAGATATGGTGTCCCTTTTACTATCAAGGAGTGCATCATTTACAAACTCTAGGATTTGATATCATTCATAAAGATGAAGATTTTTTTCAAAATAATCACGGTGAGATAATCATAGATAATCCACCTTTCAGCATTAAAAAACAAGTCCTCAAAAGACTTTTAGCAATTGATAAACCGTTTATTCTGATTATGCCCGTTTCTACGATGTGCTATCAATATTTCAAACCTTTGAAGGATAAAATACAAATCATCATTCCACCGAAAAGATACAACTTCCGCCCGAATCAAAAAAGTACTCCGAGTTTTGATTGTTTGTATTTCTGCTACAAAATGGACTTACCTCAAGATATCATCTTCATCTAAAAAGTTTAGTTATTTTCTCTTTTGTTTTTTAATGCGTCTCATAATCATAAATGAGTACTTCGCGATATGTTTCCGTTCGCCCCGATAATATTCCTAGCGATGGGAAGATCTCTTTCAAGAATGGATTCCCTATTTTATCCTTTACGATTCAAGCACAGGCGGGAATCCTTGACACGAAGTCAATCCGTCTGACGGGTGATTTATCTGTTTTCAAGGACAACGCATCGCCACCTGCCCCCGTTGTCGTTGCGGATACTGGGGACGACCGCGTCACAATGGATAATCGTCTGGGAATCTATGGCGTGATGGATCAATTGATTATCCGTCATAATCGTTCAAAGCAGATTTGCGAGCATATTCGCCACTATCCCCGCTATTTGTCAACATTCCTCGGACTGGGTTCCTCAAAGCAAGACCTCCTGCACGGACTCAACGAGACGGCGTTGATTATGCCCGACCCAGAAGTATTTTTTACGACAGTAATCGCCACCGATGGAGCGGTTGCCTCCGCAGATGTGAAGAAGTCTTTCTCCTGTCATTTGCCCTGTGGTTTCTTGATGAGCGGAAATAACATTAACTTGATGGAGACCTCTTTCGGTGGGATTCAGATTGAGATTCATCTCGCACCAGATTCTAATGCCCTCTTCAACCCCGGAGGCGTTGCGACTGAAATCGGTGATTGTCATTATCAACTCAAGGATTTGTCGCTTGATTTTGAAGTTGCTGATATCCCTGCCGACCAGATGGCGACGATGTCGCGGGAATCTTCGGGTCAGATTGAATTCAATACAATCACCTCACTATACACGAGCATCAACTCAACAAACGCTCAATTACAGTTTTCGCTGGGTTTGAAGCAACTTCAGAGCGTCTTTTTGAACTTCTGCCCGTCGTCTCATATCAATACATTAACTCAGAATGGTTATGCGACAACTTACCCGTCTAATGATGATGATTCTCTGGTTCATTTCAAGCGGGTTCAGTGGTTAAGAGGTGGCGTGAAGTATCCTTGCGAATATGATATCGTCACTTCAATTGATCGCGATGCTGATGTCGCCGTGGTTGATCCGCAAGTACTTAAAGCATTCGTGGATTCTGTGATTCCCGATTATCTGGTTGACCGTTGCTCTGTTTCAACCGTGAATAATAACCGTGATTATACTCTGGGATCTGGCGAGGATTCCTACAAGTCTCTGGGCGATGGCGGTGCTCTTTTCGGAATCGGTCAGAAATACTCGCAGTTTAACAGCGGGCAGGACTTCAGTCGCCTACAGTGGGGATTATCCCTTGAATCAAACCTTACAACTGATTCGCCTCAGTCTGTGTTTATCTACGCAAAGGCGAGGGCGGTTCTGGTGTGGTCTCAGAGTGGTGTGCAGATGCTTCAGTAGAAATCTTAAATTTAATCTTCAAAATATTTTTGTAAAATCTTTTAAAGATGTCGGAACAAGTCCTCGCATTTTTACAAGACAACTTTCCAGAAGGGATAAATCATCAGACTTTTTCTTTTGTCCTTGAACTTTTTGATTATGTATCAACACAGTATCATCATCCTCAAGATACCTCTTCAGATTCAGAGGCGTGGACTGATGAGGAATCAGAAGATTTAGAAATTCAAATTGATGACCACGGATATTATTCACTTACTTGAACTCATAATCGGAATTTGCGAACTTTTTTTTGACTCCACGAATATCACTGAGATTATCGTGTCTTTCGCAATACTTAGCGGGATAAATGAAATATTGCCCGATATCTAGTTTTGACAACATTACATCAATCGCTCGATATCGCGACTGATTTATCACCCTTTCAAACATTTCGCCTGCTAGTTCCCAGCGTGGGATATAATACGCCAAGCAACACATCACACGAAATTTTGAAGGATCAATTAAATTTAGTCCGTATAATAATTCATCTTCTAATTTCTTCCTATCAACTTTTTGACCTATCTTAGGACTTGTAAAGAATCCTCCGAAATATGTGATTCCATCATTCATTAAATATGATGCATCACCGTCCCACATTCCCACAGCATCATCTTCAAGTATCAAAACATCATCTATTTGATTTTCGGCGATATGTTTCCATAATCGCGTATGACTCAAAAAACACGCAATTTTTCCCGTATGTTGTGGAGTATGTCGGATATTGTGATATGATATCATATCATCCATAATAGGGTCTGCAGGATCAATTTCATCCCTGCTAGTTGCCCCCCAGCGTATCACATCTTTATCTTTCCACCATTCCCATCTATCGGGTCTTGATGCGAGATTTATGACAAACGTTTTAGTCATTATGTTTCACTCAGAAAAAAAAATAATCACTAAATAATGATGGATTTGATTATTGCTACTTCCCCGATAATTCAAGAAAATTTTATTGATAAGGCGATATCAAGTATTTCACACATACCATTCTCTAAAAGATTTATTATTTGTGATGGTTTACCCGAAGAAAACGCAAAACCCGAAATAATTGAAAAATATTCCGAATATAAGAAAAGACTAAAAAATGATTATCCCGATTATTGTGTGGTTGAATCAAAGGATCATCGCTGGTTTATCGGTGGAATAAGGGATATACTTGAAAAATGTAATTCTGAATGGTTGTTTTGTATTCAGCACGATGTAATCGCACCGTATTTATGCGACCCGTACAAGATATTAGAACAAAAACCCGATGACGCGAAAATCTTGTTTTATCCTCATAAAAAATTAGAATGTCCGACTCACTGGTTTAAAATGATTACGGATTGCGGTGATTTTCAAAAGACTAATTCTTTTTGTGAAAGGGTCTTTTTTTTTGAAGCGGAACATATGCGAAAACTTCTCAAAAAATATAATCACCCGAAGTTTATAGATATTATCGGGTATAATCAGAGTAAACGAAAAAACACCGACCTTAATGAATTATGTAAAATATGGCGTGGTTATTCAATAAAAGGCGAAATACACCGACATCTTGTAGGAAAAACACTTAGATAATGTTTTCTATATCAACAGATTTAATTTATTTTTACATCAAAAAACAAATATCCATTATATCATAAATATGTCTGGTCCTCCTCCATCTGATTCCGCTCCTCGTGTAGAACAACAGTACAGACCCGAAGTCCCGAATTTTATGCGACTCGGTTCAATTCCCGTGAATTATCTGCAGAAGGTTGAAACCGATCTTCTGGAACCCGTGATTTTTCAAGAGGGTTCTGGTGCTAGTGTTGATGGTTTCGTGCGTTTCCAACTTCAACAGAAGGGATTTCTTCACTCTCACTCAAAGATTTTCGTGAGTCTCACGCCCGTGGCCGCGGTCGCTCGGGCGGTTTACCCTCCGAATATCGGCGTTGGTTCGGTTGTCAAGAAAGCAGTCTTGAAGGTCGGGAACAAGGTTCTGAATGAGATTAGCGACTGGGATTATCTTCACGCATTCCATTCCACAAAAATCTCTAACGAAAATAATGTAGAGCGGGAACTCTACACAACGGGAAGATATATGAGTCAGCAGTTTGATTTTGAAGATGGTGCGGAAAGCGGTGCCTTAGGTGTTTCGCTTATGACAAGTCGCCAACCCGTCATCCCAGAATACGGAACATCTCACGATTGCCGCCAAATGCCCTTTGCTGTTATGGAGGGTGATAGACCCGAAGAATCTCCATCGTATGCGATTGATTTGTCGGACCTGTTCCCATTCCTCAAGGTTCATCAACTTCCTCTCTATATGATGGACGAACCCGTCGTCATAGAATTGACCCTTCAACCACCCGTAGATCATCGTGCAGTCCTTCTAGACGGAACCGCCGCCCAGACTTTCGCAATTGATCGCAACGAGATGAAGATGTGCTTTGACAGTGTGTATTATGGGGCGAGCGATGAAATGGAGCGATATGCTGAGGCGAATAAGGTTTTGACCTTCCCGTTTGTTGATTATCGTGCGGTCTCGACGACAGTCTCGCGGGCATCACTTCAGAGTGAAACAGTCCGCAATCTGGGGATGGCGTCTCGTCTGGTTTCTAAGGTTATTACTATGTTTAACCAAGCGAGAGGCGTGGAAGATGAATTACTGCTGGGAACTGGATCTCTGTCTCCTGCCCTCGTTAACGACCAACCCGCGGGTTTCTCTTACAATCTCAGATATAACGATAAGTTTGAATTTTCCACCAATATCACAAATCTCGCGCGACTTTATTCGCTTCTTCAGAGGTCCGAGCAAATGGTCTTTGTTTCTCGTAATGAGTATTCTTCGCAGGGTGGCGGATTTGATGGTGGAACTGATAACACATTTGAGGATATATCGCAGGAAGAATTACGCGGAAGATTCTTCTTCAACGCCACAAAACTGACGGGTGGTCGCGTGGGAAGTCGCGGGATTGAACTTCATCTTAAGAGCGATTTACATAGGAACGAAGTGAGCACTCTGAGAAACTTCTGCGAATATATGCGGTCCGCTTCGCTTGAAGGAGGTCGCGTTGATGTGTATAATCTCTAATCAGATTTCTTAGTATAAACTAGATTCGCAGTATTGACATCGTGCATCATAATCTTGCTGTCTTTCTCCTTTTCCTCATTTACTTCTGAATATTTGTCAGACAAATAAATCTTCCTCATCATAGTTGAGGATATCTTTTTACTGATTAACCTTTGCGATTGTTTTGTGAGTAATTGCGAGATTGCGTTTCTTGTCATATCAAACATTACATCGCCGTTTTTAATCCCCATAGTTTTGATATACATTCTGAGAATAGGTTTCAAATCTTCCGGAACCTCAATGATATTTTCCCCGTACTTTTTTGAAGTCTTATAAACATTATACACGAATTTCATCTTAGTCTTTTGATCCACGAGGAAATTGTTCGCTTCCTTTTCCTCCTGTGTTAGTTTCTTATACATAGTTTGATTGATAAGTTTCATCCCACTCATATCATTCCTAGTAGGGAGACGTTTCAACATAGAAAAGATAACATACGCTCGCAGGCGACTAATATCATTTTGAGTCATCTTATTCTTCTTTCGCAAAGCATTAACTTCAAGACGAAGACGCTCAACCATATCATCAATCTCCTCCATTTTTGCGAAATTTACCTTTTGCTTTTCTGAGATAATCCCGCTCTTGTTGTCATCAATATACTTTTGATTCAACTCATCACGAACCTCCGAATATTCGGAGATTAACTTTTCCATCTTACTATCCTTATCAATTGCTAAAAGGAAAACGATAATCGCATTCAAGATATTCCTGCGTGTCGTGAAATGTAAATCCTTGATTTTATCCTCTACTTTTGACGGTGATTTCAAAAAATTGTACGAATCAGCATCAAACAAACTCCGAACCTTGCGGAGATTAGCATCATATTGCGTGATACTGCTGGGTCTCAGATTAGGTCTTGCCTTCTGGATAATTCCGCGGATATCTTCTGGATCACTATTCATTATAGTCTCAAAGCAGATTTTATTTTTAAACCTTGAACTCATCAAAGTTTTCAATTTCCTCATTAAAGACATTAATCACGTTTGAGACTTGTGTATAGGTTTTTCGGTTTATGCTCTTGACTTCTTCATAAAAAACCGCATCATCTCCTCTAAATTGATCTTGAAATTCCCAAACATATCGCCCATTTGTAAGCGACCATACGATAAAGCATCGTTTCCCGTGTTCCCTTAGTTTCAGATATTTGTCATATTTGCTACGTTCTAACATAAGTGAATCAAATCTTGCGAAAGGAATGTTTCTCTGTTTATGCTCCACATAGAAATTATCATTGTAAAAATCAAAACTCGCATAACGTTCCGGATCCTGTGTTAATGCCCCGAACTTAGTCTCCAAAACATCCTTGACAAGAGTTTCCGCACGTTTTCCAAATTTTCGGTCATCTGCAATCTTTCCCATTTATAAGATGGAAATAGAAAAAAAACTAGATTAAAACGCATTTACACACAAATCTTTAATCAAATGTGAGAATAATCTCTTCACGTTTGATTCTAAGTTTTCCTGCTATTGTTTGCTGAGTATAAATCTTATCTTGTAGTTTCCTTTGAACCTGTGGGGAAATTATGGGGACAAAATGTTCTTCAGTTTTCTCATATTTGTTAATCAATTTACACGCTCGCCGAACTGATGGAATATCCCCATATGCTTTGATATAGTTCATATCATCAATGATTTCCTGCTTTGTGTTGTAATGATTGCTGAGACTCAAATTATATCCCGTATTACAATACGAAATTATATGCTTACATATCCGCATAATTTCGCATTTTTCCTTTACAGTCAAGAACTTTTTCGGATTTTTGTTTTTCAAATATACGCGAAGATCCGCGTAATTCTTGATTTTATAGACATTATTCACCTTAAAAGGTTTCTGAAGATTGTGATTTTGTAGGATTTCTATGAGTTTGTCTTGAATAGATTTCTTATTATCTTGATGACTAAATACAATCCTCAATTCCAGAGTATTGACGAGATCAATCAGATCATTCTTAGAATGACTCTTTTCTATCGGGGCGGACATAATAAAGACTCATATATAAAAAAATACAATCCTAAGCGTAGTTAAGGATTTACATATCCTTTATAAGTTTCATTCATAATTTGAATTGCTTCATTTATCATCGCAAATTTATCCGCCTTTCCGCCTTTATCTGGGTGATTTTTGCGACGGAGTTCCGTAGCAACAACCTTGAAATCTTCGGGATAAATTCTATTTTTTACGCCGAGAACTTGATAAATGGTCTTTTTGTATTTATCCTTGAATTCACGATTGCGTCTCCCACGAGATCTATCAACAATAAAACCATTCACCCCGACATCACTCGGACTTTTTCTATCTGCTTCTGCTTTTTTCATAACGTCCTCAATCATCTTTTTCTGTTCTGCAGTCCCTCCACCAGTCCACGATTTCAATACTGCTAAGTCTTTCAAATAATCCGCCCTCCCCTTATAAATCCCACCCTCAGCGACGACTTTTTTCTGTTTTGTTTTAGGGTCTTTCACGACACTCTTCTGACCGATAACCCATCCTTGATGACCTCCCTTATCAAATGGAGCATAAAACTTAGTCATTTTCTCCGCCACTCGTACAATTTGCCCCATTTTTCCAGCGGGTTGTGGTCCTGCTGGTGCTTTTGCTCCGTTTTTAATCAACCTTTTCGCTTCATCAATTCGGTCCCTTTCTTTTTGCGTTGCGAGTTGTCGCATTATCCCCGTTAATTTAGTCCTAGTCAACCTATCTACATCTTTCTGATATTGTTTTCGGGATTTATATACTGTTCCTTTTAACTTTTTCCCGTTTTTGTGATATTCAATGATATTAGACGCAGCAGTTTCTAATTCTTCCACTATCCTTCTATCACCCGCCCTAATTTGCTCTACGTCTTCGCGTTTTTCTTCATCTAAATCTTCAATCGCCAGAGGTTTCGGTTTCTTTTTCGCTTTCTTTTTAGGCGATGCAGGAGGTTTAGCAGGAGGTTTACGACGAATCTTTTTGACCGCCTCAATCTTTCTCTTCCTGCTCTCAAACGCACTCTCTTCCGCCATCTCTTTCTTTTTCGCTCGGGTCTTTTTCGCATCCGCCTTTTCCTTTGCGGTTTTCTTAGGAGGTGGTGGTGGAAGAGGAACGACGGGTTTTCGCTTCATCTTAACTTTCGGTACAAGTTTCTGACCTTTGTGATCTACTTCATATCCGTTCTTTTTAATCAAAGCGATAATCCCATCACGATCGGTCTTTGTGGGGATTGTGATACTCATAAGTTTATTATGAGACCGAACTAATCGCCTTAATTCAGCGGAAGTCAGTTCTCCTTTGAGTTTTCCCGATTTGTACGGCATTTATACAGTAAAACTTATTAATTTTATCTCGTGAAAAACATATTTTCTTTAAGTGATATTTGATAGATCAATATCAACGCCGATATAATTTCGGTTCAAAGCGACGCATCTATCACCGACATAATGATTATGACAAGTCATATCGAGGACTGAATCTCCTTCCTTTGAGTATGTCTTGATAAAATAGTCTATATGTTCGTCTGTTCGGGTTATACCAGTTTTATCCTTGCGAATAGGGAAGTTTATCACATTACTCGGATATTTTCCGTAATGACCCGCAACTTTGCTTTTATCATATTCGTTTTTCTTATCAACGCCATCTTTTCCCCAGTATCCAGACTTTCCGCCATATTTGACATTTCTCTTAGGATAAAACTTATCCCCTATCATCTGAGGATTATATCCCCCCGCTTTCTTGTAATAAACAAATATCTCTTCAGTTTGTCGTAGTGGTTGATATTTAGCGGATAAAAATCCCGTTGAGTTGTTCTTTATCCACGTGTAATTATATTTCGGTTTTTGATATTTCACCAGTTCATAACTGAAAGGCATAGAAGCATAAATACATATGACTCCCTTCGGTTTCAAAACTCTCCACATATCTTTGAATAACTCCTCCCATCTCAAACCTGTATCCCATCCTGCACGAGTTATTCCGAATGGCGGATCCGTATATATAAAATCAACTGAGTCCTTGTCAAGAGTCTTGATTACTTCGTGAATATCCCCTTGAATGTATTGTTTTCCCATTATTCTCTATATAATATGATAAATATATATGTTTTAAGTGGTATTTTGCTGGATTTATGTCTATTAATAAGGGATTTAAACACTAATTTTAAAATTTTACTTTAAATCGGGGGTTTTAGACACTTAAAGAGATTATAAATGACATAATTATGGCGTTTTTTCATTACTTTTCACTATAAAACGAAAATCTAGCAATTGCTAAATGGTTCTGACATACAAAGAACAATACAATAAGAAATACAAGTTCCCTAAGGGAACATCACATTCTCTCAAGGATATATCAAAAACTACAGGATATAAATTGAAAGGACTGCAGACAATCTATAATAAAGGCGTGGGAGCATTCCGTACAAATCCGCAATCTGTCAGACCTCAAGTGAGATCTAAGGAACAGTGGGCGATGGCGAGAGTATATGCTTCAATCAATCCTAAATCAAAAGCATATAAGATAGATAAGGTTCATCTTGAAAAGAAAAAGACAAAGACTAAATCTACTTCTTGATTTCTGCGTGTGCTTGCGAGATTGTCATCCCCTTTCGCATTTTCGCCATCATACGCATCCTATGACTCTTTAACTGACTAGGAGACATATCCTTCAAATCCTTATGTTTTTCCATATGCTTTTTCAAATCTGCTTTCTGCTTGTCTGTCATCTTTCCTGCAGGAGTTTTAGTCTTCATCTTTTTCTTTTCTGGTTTTGCTTTTGTTTCAGAACTATACGCCATTTAGTTTGACCCTATAAAATATTTTGAAGATTAAAAATATAACTAATCATAAATGAGCGGATATATTGAATCCGAAATTGTTGAGGCAAATCGCCTTACATCCGAAGAAGCGATAACAGGGAATAATGACAATCCAGCACAATGGACCTGCGTCCTTGGTGATATCTATGATTTGAAAGCAGGCGATAAAGTTAGTCTCTATTCTGCTTTTATTTCTGAGCGTGGTGCGGGAACTACAAAGACTATTGAGATAAAAGGGAAAACTGTCGGCAAACCCCGAAAATTCAAGTATATCACTGAGAAGATAACAACCGAACCTATCACAAACCGAAAACTAACCAGCGTTATCACGCAAATTGAAGAAGAACGCGAACTTCGTGATAACATCGCAAACCTCACGATTGGATATTACAAGAACACCGACGGGACAGGATACACGACTCTCCCTAGAAAGTTTTTCAAGGATATGGGTGCGAGTGGAGTTGGTGGATTTGATGACCCCGGGAATTCTTTCCGACCCTACACACAAGACGAAGATATTGCGTCTAACGGATACATTTCCCCTATCCCGCTAGGACCCACGCCATTCATTATTAAGGATGATTATTATCGCTGTATTTATGGAGATAGTAATCCCAGCACAACCGACGGGTCTAATAGTCAAATCGTAAGGGTTAAAAACGATAATTCAAAATTCACTATCTTCGCTTCAAAAAACTCTAACCTCGGAATTCAAACCGGAACAACCATTGACGCCGACACACCTCCTGCAGGAGATTTCACAAAAGAACCCGAGTATAGAACCTTTTATCGCTATCGTGAATTACTCCCGATTGAAGTTGAGAAAGGTTTCTCCTCTGCTCAATTCATCGCTGGAAAACTTACGGAGAAACTTCAGTTCGTTGCGAAAACCGAAGAGTTGATTTGGTCTGAGGATCCGACTAAAGTTGAAACTGATAACACCACCGCAAACATCACAATCAGTAAAACCATTGAGAGCAACACATACAAAACCTTCAATTGTATGACACTTGACTCATTCACCGAAACCCAGTTTAACGACGCTATGCTGACAACTCCCACGGGTAATACATTCTATAACAATTTTCAAGCGATTGCGATGAAAAGACCAGAGTTATTTGAGAAAGGCGAGATTATCAATATGAACGCTAGTTCTGATGGAGATAATATATTTACAACGAGTGATCGTATCCTAGGATCACAACTACGCGAACCCTTTCAACCCGATAACGCAAATGAACCTCTTAGAACAAATATCCCCTACACTCAAGAAAATCTCACAATCCTAAAAGACTTTATCAACTCACAAGAACTTTATCCCGAAATATGGGAATCGTGGAACGCGGAAAGCGGTTCTGACCCGTCTAACTTCACATATGGTGATGGAACTTTCTACAATAGCGACCATACAGTAGATAACACCCGATTCTTTCATATGAATTGTCAGAGTAATGAGAAACAGATGGAGATTAATCCTAATAATTTTCAAGCGACCTTTCCATCCATCACAGATGTCCCTCAAACTGCGGGGAATACAACTTTACAGATTGATGCGACTGATTCACCCGATTTTGCTATGCCCCCTAATGTCTTTATAAGGATTGATGTATATACAACCCCTACTCAACTTGATCTCGTGGTGGAGGATACGGGTCGCTCTGGCAATAATTGGGTTTTTGATCTTGATGCGAGTCTCGTAGCAGATGTTCCCGAGGGAACTGCCGTCAATATCCATTTTTACAGCAACCCAGACCTTCCTCCTTATGCTATGCTTGGTTCCTCATTATTGAGACCTACGCACATAACTGACCCCGACCCGATAGAACAGTTTTATCAAACTATCAAGAGATATAGCAAGATTCTCCTCGTGTATTATAATAAAGCGGATCGTGATATTTTTTATGACAAACCTACTTTAGAAGGGAATCGTCTGACTTATGGGTGTTTTGGAAAAGAGAGATACAACTTTGAAGGGATTGAAGGAGACTTTATCAATATCTTCCCCCACGTCGTTAAAACTGCTACGGATCTTGGCGGACCTTTTTCTCTGACTGTCCCCACTTGGTTTTATGAAACAGATTTCCATCCACCAGACCCGATTGAAGCAGGACGAAAGTTCGGTTATGATTTACACTTCACAGCACCCGCTCAACCAGTTATCGCATTGTTTAATGGGACCCGAACAGGTGTGAATTATTACGGTGAGCAGTTTCCAGAGAGTATTATGATGAATAACTGGGGTGAAAATCAATTCTTCGGAACTTCCGCCATCTATGAGAATAATTTCGGATACATCAACCGACGATATATCGGAGCAGATAATCCAAAGGTCAATTGGGACGGAGAGCATTTCAACTTCTCTGATTTACATACTTCG
>Ga0181389_1000194_pt1 | contig 24558 bp, 27 predicted proteins | sample 12SPOviralmetaG_FD_130121 | JGI IMG/M metagenome (GOLD analysis project Ga0181389, IMG submission 130121) | Marine viral communities from the oligotrophic San Pedro Time Series (SPOT) site, San Pedro Channel, CA, USA - 12 SPOT_SRF_2010-06-29 | ecosystem: Environmental > Aquatic > Marine > Strait...
AATTTATTTTTTATTTTTGTAAATTTATCTCTTCTAACATCTCTATCATCTTTAGGTTTTAATTTAATCACTTTTTGATTAAATATAAAGTTGTATTTACTATCCATATATATTATTATATATTTTTAAAATAAAACTAATAACAAAAAGTTTTTAATATTTTCTATTAATATTTTATAAAATGTCACAGTCTCTCTATCGCAAATATTTTGAAATTGTCCCAGTAAATAATATTACAACTTTTCAAGTAAATGGTGGCACCAATCAAATCTCATTTTTAATCCCACCAGTCCAAGGAGCATCTTTGGCTACAAGAGATATGGTTTTCTCTGGTCGACTACAGGTTGTTAAAGACACTGGTGTTAGTTACAAACAAGCAGACCTTAACACAACTAATATTTCTTTTGATAGTGTCAATGGCGCCCACAATCTTATTAATAGAGTTGATATTATTTCACAAGGTTCTGGTAATGCACTAATTGAGCAACGTAGACAATATCCACTTATTAATAAATACCGCAGAGGCACACTATCCAAAAATGATTTAGCAGCTGGTAAATATAATATTCAGCAACTTTGCAGTATTAATTCTAATGCTGCTAGAAACTGGCTTACTTCGACCCCTGTAGCTGGTGATGGTAATAGTGATAGAGGTCATGATTTCTCTATCCAACTCAACACTGGATTTTTGATGGATAATGTCCAACAGATTAATCTCGGTGCTTCAAACGGATTACTTGTAAAAATCTATCTCAGTGAGATTGCCAATGCTTTATTCAATATTAATTCAGGTGCTGGTGCAGGTAATCTTCTCACAGCAGATTACAATATTAAACTTACTGAAGTTAAACTATTTGGTAGATATAACTTTGTTACTCAGCCTCTTTTAGCATCTCTCAATCGTGTAGAATTTCGTAAAATTAATGACCTTATATCTGTTGTCCAATCTTCTAATGATACAATCGCAAATCAGCCTATGGTTTCATCAATGCATAAAATGATACATATATATCAGCCCAACTCAACAACTGCAAATAATGTTAATGCTAATAATAGTCAAACAGATGCTTTAGTAGGTCTTAAAAGTTATGCTATTTCTAATAATGGTTCTAGACATCCATATAATTATGACATTGTTAATACACCAAGTATTAGTGGCTTAAATGCTACTGATGGTAATCAAGGTCGAGTTGCTGGTAATGCTGAGCAATGCTATTTCTTTATCAATGCATTAAACAGCCAATATCCCCCAATTCATTCTTTGGTAAACGCAGAAAATCAAGCCAATTCTAGAGCTGATTTACTGGCTGCCAACGCGCCAACAAATACTACATTAAATGTTAATGGTATTGGTGTGGATTATTCATACGGATTTAGAGGATTTAGTGTGCCGATGACCAATAATCTTTTACAGATTAATGTTGAGAGTTCGGTTCTTACTACAGATGGTATTGTCCCAAGTGCTATTAGAAATCAGACACAAACACAAAATGCCTTCGTAGAATATGATTCAACTCTTCAATATCAAGGTATGCAAGTATCTAATTAAAATATTATTTATATATATGGGATTGTTAAAATACTTGTGTAAAAAATTTAAATGCCAATCCAGTTGTATGTATGATGGTAATGATGAATTATTTAATAAGAATTCTATGAATAGAAATTTAAGTAATTATGAGCTTAAAATTAAAGATGTAAAAAAGATAATGAAAATATTAAATAAAAGAGAGTTAGTAAAAATTGAATCAGTAAAAACTATAATTTAAAAAAATAAGTTAAAATTATATAAATATTATATATATATACAATATGTGGAGAAGTTATGAATGTGGACTTTGTAAATGTGAAACTGATGACTATTTATGTGTGGATTGTAAGAGAATTCAAAAGATTATTGAATTATATTCAGTCGAAAACGTCAAAAATACATTAGAAAGAATTTATGTTAGAACTGATGAACCAATCTACAACAGAACAAATTTAGAAATTAAAGAAAAAGAAAAACAAATGCAATTAAGAAGTGCCAAAAAGCCACCAGTATTAGAAAAGAAATGAACGTTTAATAAAAGAAATGATATATTTTATTATAGTTATATAAATGGCAACTTATAAAGAAAAATTTAATAAAAAACATGGACAACCATTACAAACATCAAATAGTGTTGCAAAAATAGCAAGATTAAGTGGTATATCCACATCAAGAGCAAATCAAATTGTTAAAAAAGGCATGGGTGCCTATAATACTAATCCTGGTAGTGTGCGTCCTCAAGTAAAATCAGCAAGACAATGGGGTATTGCGAGATTATATTCTGCCGTAATGGGTGGTAAAGCAGCCAAAGTGGATGCTAAAGAACTTGGTAAAAAGCCAAAAAAATAAAACAGAATACTATATATCTTTTATATAGATTAGTTCTTTAATGAACATTTTATTTATATGAGTGTTTCATCAACTTCTAATCCTAAGTCTTCGATTTCCCATTCTTCTAAATCATTACATGTTTCATTAAATATTTGTGATTGTAGTTTACTACTTATTCTACATTGTTGTTGTTCAGTAACAACAATAGTTTTTTCTTCATATATTTTCATTATAGATTTATTAATATCTATATATTTTTGTGTATTAATATCATTTTTAATATCAAATATTAAATCCATTAATTGTTCCATCACTTTATCTATATATATATTTTATTCTTCAAATTTAGACAAATAAAGATTTAGAAAATCTTTTAAGCAAATCATTTATTATTAAATAAATTCTAGTCTATATTCTTCTGAAAATTCATCTTTAAATCTATTACCTATTGGATTACCATATTCATCTACAACTCTATTTTTGTTATCAACAAAATAACAAACATTCTGATAGTCCCATTCGTCCAAATCACTTGCGGTAGAACATGATGGTGGTGGTGATGGTGATGGTGATGGTTGTTTAGGACTTAAATTTCTAATGGTCATGCTGATAGGTTCTGGTGATAATATTTTATTAAATACATGTAAGTCATTATCATGTAAGTCATTATTTGGATTTTGTATATACATATATAATCTATTAATATCAATATCATTAGCTAAATTATTTAGCCAATCTTTACAAACTCTTCTTTGTTTTTTTTTAAATATTCTAAAACAATTTTTTTTATGTTCATTTAATTGATATTTAGGTTTATATCTTTGACCAGTATCTGTAAAGGTTTTATTACAAATCTCACATGTAACACTCTTAGTTTTTGAAGTCATTTTAAATATACTATATATCTTGTGTAGTCTTTAAGTATTATGCGATTATGCGATTATGCACATAACGTATATAAACGGAGACGGATTTTTTTTTTTTTTAAAAATCTCAGATTGCGTAGTCGATACGAAAGTGTATGCGATTATGTATGTTATGTTAATAATTTAATAATCTAATAATAATAATAATATATATATAACAATATAATATAGTTATATGATTAAATATTATGAAATGAACCAAAGGGCTGAAGGATTTGGGACATTATATAAATGTGCAATGTCATTTATAGCCTACTGTGAAAATAATGATGATTGTGAATATGTTTTTAGAGGATTCAAAGATATTGGACATAATTTAAATTGCACAGAACTAACTAAGTTTTGTGGTATACCTATTAATAATGATAAAGTTACAATATATAAAAAACAACGCCGTATACTTAATATGGCTCAATATTTAAACACAAATAGTATTAATAAAATTAAAAAATATTATTACTCAAATCCTAAACCTAAAGTTGATACTGATATTGCTATACATATTAGAAGAGGTGATGTTACTCCAACACATGCTGTTGGCAGATTTTTTGAATTAAATTATTATTTAGAAATTATTAACAAATTAAAAAAAAAATACCCAAATAGAATTATATCAATATTTTCACAAGGTAATCCTGAGATGTTTGATGAATTGAAATCAGAAAATATTAAATTTGAATTAGATAAAGATATTCAATATACATTTCATTCTATGGTTAGAGCTAATGTATTAGTTATAGGTTGTAGTGCTTTTTCTGATGCTGCTGCCTATTTAAACGAAAATAAAATTTATTATACTAATTTTACTGGCGTGCCAAAAAATCTTTATGCTGGATTTAAATTATCACATTGGCAGAAAATAAATTAATAAATTTCTAGAGAAATCATATATGACTGAACAACAATATTTTACTGGTGACATAGAAATTGATAATGAATTAATGATTGAACATCTCAACAATTCTACTTTATATACTGGCACAAATCGAAAGATGATGTTGAAAAATGGTAGAGGCAAACTACCAACTAAAGACCAAATATCTGCAACATGGGGTTTGACAAGACGTGGGCAATTATGTCCATCAAATCAATTCAGAATAAGAAGTCCATATTTTGGTTGGTATTATACTAAGACATATTCTGATAATCCACAATTAAAAGAGATATTTGAACAATACTCGGATTTACATTTACCATCAAATTTTTTCTGGACCCAATGTCAAATTAATCGCAATTTTCATACACCCCCCCACAAGGATGGAGAAAATCAAAATTCATCAATTATAGTTGGATTGGGAGATTATCAAGGAGGCAAATTGGCTATAAATAAAAATGGTAAAGTATTTTTTAAAGGTATAAAAAATATCCCTACAAAATTTAATGGGGCAAAATATACTCATTGGACAACACCATTTTCTGGTGAAAGATGGTCATTAGTTTTTTTTACTCATCATAAAAAAAGTGAATTAAAAAAATTAGAAAAAAAAGAAACAGAAAGACTTAAAGAAGAAGAAGTAGAAAAAAACTACAAAGATAAATCAAAAAAAGTATTAGAAATTATTAATAAACAAATTGAAGAATTTACCCAAGAGGACTTACAAAATACTTAGATACTTTATGCTTTAATCCTCTTTCTTTTGCCATTAAATTATAATAGATATGTTCGCAGATTTCTAAATTATTATATAAATATAGATTAAATTCAGTTTCTTTTCTTGCAAAAATTAAACTTTCTTCTGGTTTTAATAAATGTTTTACATTTTTAAACATGCCCTCATATCTAATACCACGATGTAATTCAGTTTTATAAATACCAAATCCACAAAAACTACTGTGGACTTCAACTGAATTCTCTTTCAAAGTGTCCAATTTTTCTTTAAATTCTTTTTGGATATAATGAATATATTTCATATTTTCTCCACCATATCCCCAACAATGATGATAATAATCATCATATAATAAAGCCCATAAATCATAATAATTACTTGGTCGATTAAATGTTATTGAATGCCAATCATCATTATCCCAATTATTTAAATAATTATTAATAACTTCTATATCCCATTTTTTATGATTTACATCATCAGCATCTATCATAATATGATAATCAATATTATCTAATTCATTATAAATAATATCCAAACAACTATTACGAGCATTAGCAATTCTATGTGTTCTATAAGAAATATGATTTTGAATATTGCGATGAATTACATTAGGATGCAAAGATTTATACTCTTGAATTAATTCAATAGAATTATCAGTAATATTATCAGTAATAAAAATTGACACAAAATCAAAATCTAACTTATTTAAATCATCAATATTTTTAAATACACCTGGTAAGTAATAGGCATTATCTCTTACAACAAAACATAAAGCAACTCTTTTTCTATCCATCATATAATTAAACTATATAATTAATATAATATATAAACTTATATGGGTGAATATAAACTAATATCAATTACAACATCAAACAAATCTGGTAAAAAAATGATGGCAAAATTTAAAAATAAAAGCAATGGACGCGAATCAACAACACATTTCGGTGCGAGTGGATATGATGACTATACTATAAAAAAAGATAAAGAACAAAGAGCAAGATATAGAAAAAGACATAGCGGAGATAATTTAACAAATCCAAGAAGTCCAGGCTCATTATCCTACTATGTTCTTTGGGGTAATTCAACATCAAAAAGAGCTAATATAAGTAGTTACAAGAGTAAATTTAATTTATAACTTTTTAATAAATTTTTTTATTGTTTCACATAAAATTACATTATTTATATCAACATCATTCTTTTTTTTACAAATAATATTTAATGACATTAATTCACCTTTTTCAAAATCCATATGTGGGAGATAGGATTTTGAATAATCATCTTTAGCTTCTAAAAACTCATGTGTATCATATCTTTCAATATTATCAAAGCCACAAGCATTTAAGATTTTTTCTAATATATATATATCAAAATTTATATAATGAAAATCATATTGGTCTTTTTGCCCACCAGATAAAAACCCTATCAATTCACTAATATCTTTATTTTTTAAATATATTTTAACTATCTTTTCAAAATCAGGGACAGAAATTCTTAAAACCCCATTGATTTTTAAAATTCTATTCCATTCTAATATTAAAGGTATAATTTCACTTCTTGTAAAATGTTCTAATACATGAGATATATATATTTCTTCTATATTTGAAGAATTAAATATTGATAATTTTTTAAAATCTAATTTTAAATCAGCTATATCAGATAATACATCAATATTTACAAAAGTATTTAATTTTAATTTACCACAACCAAGATGCAACTTCATATATATATACACACTATTTTGTTAAAACTTTTTTTAGGGGATTAATAATGAATCAATACTATTATTAAATTTATCTATACATTTTGAATAACCTAATTTTTCAATACAATATTTTCTTAAATCAAATCTACTCTCTTCTTGATAACTAGGATAATTATGACAAACTGTATTATATAAATATTTAGCATGTTCTTGATTATTTTCATACAATATAACTGGTCTAAATTTTTTTATTGTTTGTAATGCTTTAGAAAATATAAAATTTTCACTACCTTGAGCATCACAATGTATAAAACCAATATTATCTAGTTTCATATCATCTATTGTAACTAAGTCTATTGTCTCACCATTATTACCTAAACCAATACCACCAAAATTACAACTCAAATGTTTTTCTTCATTATATCTTTTTGATACTACACCACCACCACCATCTAAATCAATATTATTCATTGTGCCTTTACCATTATAACAAAAAACACCAGAATTAAATGGTAATATTTTCTCTTGTAAATTATTTTGATTAATATTTTTTACTAATAAATTATATAAATTATTTTGTGGTTCATAAACATATATTTTATTATCATTATTTAAAAATGAAGAATAGACAAGAGTAGAAGTGCCACAATGTCCACCGATTTCTAATATATTACGAGATGGATTAATATATTGTTTTAATAACTTGAGTGTATTTATATCCCAATAGGACCCATTTTTAAAATCATTTATTATATATGTTTCATTTTTAAATAATGAAACTAATCCATAAGGTGTATTAAATGTATCCATAATAATTATTTAAAATATTTTATTTCTATATATTAAACTAATGCCTCAACATAAAAATATAATATCAATCCCAAGGTCTGGACAACATTTTATTGAAAAGTCTTTAAGGACATATCATATTCTATTAAATAAAGAATTTCATTATTGTGAATTTTATAGTTGTTGTCAAAAAAGACCATGTAAAAAAAATAAAGATGCAATCCAAAAACATCATGATACATATAATAAAGTTGAATTAAATGAAAATGAAAGATATTTATTTTTATATAGAAAAGATATTATACAACAAGCAGAAGCAGTGTATAGATTAAATAAATATTATAAAGAAGTAGGTAAAGTAAAAATAGATTATACAAATCAAACAGAATATAATAATTTAGTAAAATTTATAAAAAATTATAAACCATATATTGAAAAAATGCACAATAAATATATTAATGACTTACCATATGTATTAGATATTGATTATGATAATTTAATAATAAATTTTAATGAAAATTTTAAACAAATACTAATACTGTTTGATATAGAAATTAATAATGAATATATTGAAAAAACAAAACAAATTGTAAAACCACACAAAACAATATATATTGATGAAGCTACAAAAAATAAAATAAGCTATTTGCTTTAAAGATTTTTTAAATCTTTTTATAACTCATCAACAACATCTGACGCAAATCCTCTAGAAACTTCAACAAGAACAGCTAATGACACTTCAATTTCACCATTATCAATTATAAAATCCATCATTCTAAGCATCCCATATAGTGATATAAAATTTTTTTTTAATAATTCAAATTCTCTATTAGACTTTTCTAATTCATAATTTTTTTCATCCATTCTCTCTTGAAAATCTTTTGCTAATTGTAAATATTCATTTTCTGTTTTATTTTCTGTCATTTAAATAATCTAATATTTTATTTTCATTAATCTATCGAGTTTACTATCTACTGATTGTTCAATAATCTTTTCATGAGTAGTCTTCTGAACTATTTCTTTTCTATTTTCTTTTGTGATTTGTTTACTTCTAATATTATTTGCTATAGTTGTATTTTCTTTAATAACTTCTTTTACATAATCTAACATGCTTTTTATATTATCATCTAAACTTAATGTAAAATCAAATTTACCAACTGCTTGGTCATAATATTTTCTTGTTTCTGTTGGGATTTTTTTTCTCATTTTTTTTGTTTCTTCTTCAAAAATTCTAGCATATTCTTCATCAGTAACTTCTAATGATTCTGGACTACTGGCTTGCTCAGATTGCTCTGCCTGTTCTACTTGTGGCTCGGATTGCTCTGCTTGTGGCTCGGACTGCTCTACTTGTGCTTGTTCAACACTTTCATTTACTTGTTCTACTGGCTTTTCGGTTTCTTCTTTAATAGATTTTAATTTAGATTTGACTTCTTTTTTTCTATCAACTTGTATTTTTAAATTATCTATTCTGCTCTGTTGTTGTTGTAATGCCTGCATTTCTAATTCAAGTAGTTTTTCTTTATTTTTTGATTTTTTTGCTGTATCAATTTCTTTTGCTTTTGTTTTAGCATCTTCTCTTTCTTTTTTTCTTTTTTCATTTGCCAATTTTCTACCTTCTTGCATTTTTTTTAATTGGTCTGGTGAAAGAACTTTCTTGGGTTTAGAACTCATATAATATTATGTAGATATATATTAATGAAGGAGAACGCAATAATTATAGAGTTATTATCCGAACTACTTAAAGAAACAACAAGATTAGCAAATGAAATTACAAGGATAAGAACAAAACTAGATACTGAAATTTATAAGATAGGGACTAAATATGATTTGGTTGACAATAATATTTTAATTTGTAAAAATAAATTTAAAAATAGCATTAGAAGTTATAAAACTAAATTATCTGTTCAAATGCCAGTTACGATAGATTTTAAATAATACTTTTTTTATAAAAGTTATATATATGAGCAAAAAAATACAAGCAGTAGAAATTGATGAAAGTAAATATAATAAAGCCGAATTAGACCCTTTTGTATTTCCAAGTCTAAGTGTTTTTGTTGGACATGTAGCCTCAGGTAAATCAACATTATTATATAATTTAATAAGACTAACAGAACCAATATTTGATGGTAATGTTATATTAATTAGTCCAACATTATTAAATGACCCAATTCAACAAAAAATGATTGATGATGATTTAATTTTAGAACATTATGATTTTTTTTCTAATAGTTTAATGCAACATATATTAGAAGCAATTAAACAAGATGAAGATAATAAATACTTAATTGTATTTGATGATATTTTGTCTATGACACCCAAACATATGACGAAAGAGGGTCGATGGTGGAATAGTTATATTTCACAATATAGGCACCGCCCAAACGAAGGCCAAGTGAGCTTGATGTTCTTTTTACAATACTTCAAAGATTTATCTCCAGTTATTAGAAGTAATTTAAGTTATCTAGGACTTTTAGGAGTTCACTCAGAAAAACATCAAGCCCAATACGCAGAAGAACTTAGTGCTGCTACTGGGGGGACATCAGAAAGTTTTTATAAAGCATATAATGAAGCTAAGTCTGGTGGCAAATATGACTTTTTATTATTAGATTTTAGAAAACTAAGAGCATTGAGAAATCTAGATACTGTTTTATATGACAGAGATGATGATTATGCAAAAAATAAATCTGATGCAAGTGAAACAGACGAAAGTGAAACAGACAAAAAAACTGAAAATAAATAATTATTATACTTTACTATATTATAAAGATGGCATCCTATAATGACAGAGTTAGTAATTTCAATACTATGTTAAATACTACACAAGACCACGTGAAAGGTATAGCAGAAGCAGCAAAAAAATTTCAACAAACTAATGACCCAGTAGGTCTTGGTCTCAATATAACGCAAGATGTTGCAGGTGGTATGTCTACAATCGCAGGAGGTGTCACTGGCATCCAGCATTTTAAAGATTTCAAGACAATGTATAATGGTTTACAAGGCACTTTAAAAAATGGTCCAGCTACTGGAGCAAGTCCATCAACCCCTCAAACATCTGGTTCTGAGGCTGCTGGACAAGCTCAACCATCACCAGCAGGTGATTCAAATCCTGGTTCTTTAAGTGGGGCTACTCAAGATTTATCAGAAGGTTCAGAAGTCCCAGCTGGCACAAATTCGGCTTTATTGGCTCGGATGCAAGGACTATTAAATCAACCATCACCATTAGCTCAAGCACAAGCAAGTGTTAATGCAGCACAATCAAGTGCTAATTCATTAGAAACTACTAACACAGGGATACAAAGTCTTCTACCACGCACACAAGGCACAGGTGGGCAAAATGTTGTTCGGACAACACCAGATAATAGTGCAAATCCTGTTGCACCTGACAATAATGTCAATTTAGCTCCAGACGCAAATGCTGGTAATTCGGCACCAAATCCTTCTGGTGATTTAGTAAATACATCTCAAGGTGCTGATTCGGATGCTGGTGGTTTGATGGCAATCGGACGAAATGCTTTATCAAGATTAGGTATAGGTAATATCCAAAATAGAGCAGGACAAGCAATGCAAGGATTAAGAAATATGGCTGGTGATGTAAATAGTCAGGCTGCTAATGCTGGCGCACAAGTTCAACAACAAGTAGGTGACCAAGCCCAGCATGCTTTAAGTGGTTTAAGTAATCCAAATGGTGCTGGTGCCGCACCAGGGGCTAATGGTGTTGGCGCTGGTGCTGATGGTGGTGCTGATGCTGCTGCTGCTGCTGCTAAGGCTGCTGCTACTGGAGCTGAAAGTGAACTTGGCTCAGCTGGTGCTGGCGCTGCTGAAGGTTTAAGTGCTGCTACTGCTACAGAAGGGGCTGCTGCTTTTGCTGGTCCAGCTGCTCCAATTGTTGGATTAATTGGTGGTATTATTGGTTTAGGGACTGAAATTGCAAGTGCTGTAAAGAAACCACCACCACCACCAAAAGCAATAGCACCCCCACCTGCTGCTACTATAAGTGTTGGAGGTAACCTAAAAGATGCTATGAGTGGTGCTGGCGGAGGTATTTATTAATTGGTTTATTTCTCATTTTTTTTATAGTCTTTTTATATATATGTCAACAATTGGGATTTTAATACCATTGTGTTCAAGAAACCAAGATTGGAAAAAAATATATGATATAGATTTTTTCAAAAACTTTTTACCATATTTTCATTATAGTATTAGTAATAAACATGAATATAGATTTTATTTAGCTATTGATGAAAATGATAAATTTTTAATTAATAAGAAAGAAGAAATAGAGACATGTCTACATAAAAATGATAAAATAATTATTGTTGATAAAAGTTATAATGGTAATCCGTATGGTATTTGGAATTTATTATTAGAAGAAGCTAAAGATGATTGTGAATATTTTTATCAATGTGGTGCAGATATAAGCCATATAACAAAAGATTGGGATAATTATTTTATTAATACTTTAAAAAAAAATAATAATGTAGGATTTACAGGTGGTATAGATAAACATTTTTGGATTGAAAGAATTGTTAGAGACCAAAGTGGTATTTTAGAAAATGTATTTTTTCATAAAACTCATTATGAAATATTTGGTAGATTTATTAATCCAGCATTTAAATCATGGTTCGGGGACGACTACCTATCACAAATATATAGGTCTACAAATTCTATTTTTATATCAAGTTCACATTGGTATACAAATACTAATAGAGTTGGAGGTCATCAAGAAGAAGTTAATAGATATAAACCAACAACAGAAATGCAAGATAAATGGATGAATATTGCTATTGAAGATAGTGAAATAATTGAAAAATATTTAGAAGTTAAAAAATAAAAATAAATATATATATTTAATTTATAAAATGTCTTTTAATCCCAGTTCTCAGCAAATGCCAGCAACTTCTGATGGACCTATGAATAATACAATGGGTTCTAATAATCCTAAACTTCAGAGTGTCAATTACGTCACTATATTACCAGAAGGTAAGACATCAGGCTACAAACCTGGACAACAGATTGATTTTAAAATTGACCCAGTCCAGTTTCCATATATTGATGGTAAACAATCATATCTTTTATTGAATGTTGAACCAACAGGCACTTTTTCTAATGGTGGTGCTGCTTCAGTCCCATTATGTTTTCCACCAAATATGGGTGCAAATGCTTTAGTAAATAGATTGACTTGCCGTGTAAATGATGGCACTGGTAGAATTATTGAAGATAGAGAATCGTATAATCTTTATAATGGTATAATGAATTCTTACACTCATGATAGTGATGTCTTCCCATCTTTAGCAAAAGTCGAAGGTGTATCAGGTAGAACAAATGCAGTTGAAAATCGCAATATTGATAATATTAATACATCATATTTTTATCCTCTTCCAGATGTTTCAGACGTAGGTGGTGTTGGTATGACAGGTGGTAATACCCTTCTTGAACAAAATTCTTTTGTTATACCAATACAACTTGGATTATTTAGTGCTTTTAGTGGACAACATCAAGCAGTCCCAAATATGGATATTGGTGGTTGTCATCTTACGTATTACTTAGAAACTGCAAATAGAGTTCTACAGACATTAAGTCACAAATTTTATAAATCACAAACTATTAATGGTGTTTCAGTAGATATTGCATATGGTAAAGAAATTGGTGGTAATGTTCCTGGTAATTTTACTACAACAACTGTTTTTGAAATAGGGGTTGGTGTATGCGACCCTGCTCTTGTAGTAAATGGTGTGCCATATAATTTGAGTATGTGTGCTTATAGAGTTGGTATGCCTATATTTTTAGGTAGTGGGACTAAGCCTGAAGCAATTATTACTAAAGTTGGTATTGTTGGTGGTAAGATACAAGTTACATTGGACCAACCTATTGGTGCTGTTGGTGCTGATGAAATAAATCTTGGCACAATTTCTGAAAGAGATTATTCAATTAGTAAAGCAGAACTTCGTGTTTTGAATACTGTTCCTGATGGACCTACAATGAAGAATATTAGAAGGGCTGTCCAGCGTGGTATTAACTTTAATACTACACAACTTTACAAAGTATCTACTGCTGCTTCTTTAAAAAATGCTGTTATAGATGTCCCTGAATCATTAACAAAATGTTTAAGTATTATGGCAGTGCCATGTCAACAGAATGGTTTACAATCAACTGATGCAGGCAATAGTTATATATATCCAAGACCTGATAGTATTTTTGACCCTTTAAAAATAAATGATTATTCATATCAATGGCAAGTTAGACAAGTATTAATACCCAATCTTCAAGTTGAAACTAATAGACTTGTTGATGCAAAATCCGATAATGTTATATATTTTAATCAGCAGATTATGGCTCAACGTCCGATGTATCCAGTTAGAAGTTTAGCTGATAATGTAATGAATTTAGGTGCTAATGCCTTAGATTTAAATCTACCATATTTCTTCCCTCTGTTATTGGCACCAATGGGTTCTTCATTTGATTTAATTGATAGTGCGCCCCAGCTTCGAATTGAAAACACAGACTCGGCTAATACTTCAGCCAAACTTTATTTCATTTTTGTCAATCATGTTAGAAAACTAACTGCCAGTGATTCTGGTGTTGTTGTTGAATTTTAATCATTATTTGGGTTTTATTATTATTTTTTAATTATATTATTTATTTATAGAATGTCAAAACAATTAAATGTTGGACAACAACCAAACTCTTCTCAAGTTACTCAAAGTATTACAAATACAATATCACAAAGAAATGTAGGTGTTGATAAAATATTATTAAATGTAAATGGTGGTAATTCTGAATTAGTTACAAATAAAAATTCAATCTTAAAATATTCTTTAAAACAACCAATACAATTAGACCCAGGAGACACTATTACTTGTCTAAACGCATTTGTAGAAGAGAAAGGACTACAATCAAATACTATTAGTATAGAAGAAGATATTGAAACAGAAATGCGATTTATGTATTACAAACAAGGAGATTTAGGAGATGAAACGCAGAGTTTAGATGGAGTAGGTTTTACTGCCGCACCAAAACAATATATTGATTGTTTTATTGAAGCAGCCCCAAAAGGCTCAGAAATACCTCAAAGTCCTAGTAGCACTGACCCAGTGCAAAAAACAACATATGATAGAGAAATTCTATTAAGAAATAATTTTTTAAATGTAGTTCCTGGTGAAACCTCTACTTATGCTCAAATAACTGGAGATGTAGGATTTAATAATAATTTTAACACTATGGGATATGGTTCAAGTGTTCCTACCGACGTAGGTGACCCCTTTAATCAAGATTTAACTAGTGGTGGTAATGGTAATTATTATTATTTAGTTGAAAATGTAACATATAAAAATAAAGTAGAAAGTGCCGCAAGAGGTGAATCAAAATCATTTCTTAGACCAAGTTTTGGGAGTAAAACAATAAAAATAAGAGCTGGTAATTATAGTGTTGATTCATTAGCAAATATTATAACATCTCAATTAAATGGTTCATTGGGCAAAAATCAAAATGAATTTAGTGATGCATTATTGGATAAATTGTATCATCCAGATGTCAGTAGTATTAAAGGCAAAGAATATGCTACAACACCATATTTTCAAGCCTTAGATGTAAATTCAGATTTATCACAAAGAGATTTAATAGGTAATTGTGGAGAAGAAGCCGGTTTTGAAAGAAGAGTAGAAGGTTTAGTAAAACAAATTAATATGTCAGATTATAGTTATTATGATTCTTGGGCTTGGCAAAATATGTTTTCTACTTTAAAAGAAGAAGTTATATCACCAAGATTAAATGGACAAGGTAGAAATCCTGGTGCAAATTCACTTAGTTTTCCAAATTTTAATACATTAATAGTAAAAGTTCCTGGGACAGTAGGTGACCCAGCACCATTTGAATCATTAACTACAACTAGTCCAGCTTCATCAACAAATAAAAGTGCGCATTTCTATATGAATTTAGGTTTAATGACTAGATATTATGAAACACCAGATAAATGGTTTAATCTTCCTGGATTAAAAAATAATACAGCAAATTTTGATAATAGATTTTTTCCCCCACCTACATTTGACCTTTTTTATCAAGTCATAGACCCAGTTGATGGATATTTACCAACATTTACTTCTAATGCAACAATTGAAGGATTTTATGCAGAAACTGGAGCAGACCCAAAAGGTGGTGTAATAGCCCCACAAAGATATTGTTTTATTGAACGCGCTATGCTAAATCAACTTTTATGTCCTGTAAAGGGTTTTAAATATCCAGGTCCGAATGATTTGACAGCAACAAGACAAAAATATGCTGGGACTAGTGTAGCTCAGGTTACATTTGATGATACAACTTCAAATAGATTTGCTATAAGTAATTTACATGAATTTTATAAATTACCAAATTTAGATGCGACAAGCAAAGCATCAAGTGGATTTGGTGGTCAACAAGCCACAAAATTTAATAATGTATTTTTTAATGATGACCCAACTAAAAATGAAACAGGTAATATTGTCTCTGGCGCACCAGATATGCAAAGTCCAGTATATCCGATTGATTCATCATCTGGTATAGCAGTAACTAATTTTGATATGAATTTAGTAAAAACAACAGCAATATATAAAGATTTAATAACAGCAATTCAAGATATAGATGGTGACACTGCTTCTCTCAATGAAATATTATATAAAGAAAAATTAATATATGATTTATTTACCAAACCTTTTGATAAATTTTTTGATACACCAAAAGAAGCACAAACAGCATGGCAAAATTCAATATGGTTTAGATTAGGATTTACTTATGACCAGATTGGTGATATTAGTGGTAACTTAGAAACAATCCGTGGTATAGGTCTGGCTGACAATCCTATTGCTCCTACACCTGGTTTTAGATTAGGTGCGCCACTATACAAACAAAAAGGTATAATTACTCACAACAGTTTTGATTTTACAAAAATTGTAGCAAGTGATGGATTGGGTGTTGGTAATCCTGTGGTCGGCAAGTCTGGGACACCATTACAAAATTATAGATTAACTAGTTATTTTATGGGTAGGGGTTTAACAAGTAATTTAGGAGTAAATGGTAATTATTTTACATTATTAAGTGATAGTAAAAATATTGAAGCAAAGAATTTACCATCATTAAATGCAGGTAAATCTTATTTATTAATAGAGAGTGATATTATAAAACCTAACTTTAAAGATAATAAAGCAAATTGGGGTAATCTTCTGGCTGTTATGTCAAAAGAAAATGCTACAAATGATACTATATTTGGTGCTGAGCCAATAGATTTTACAGTAACAGAAAGCAAACTTCTAACAGATTTAACTTTATATATTAAAAATCCAGATGGCACATTAGCAAGTGATGATGTTGTAGGTAAGAATAATGGATTTATTATACAAATTCAGAAAGCTATTCAACCAAGTAAACTACCATCAGTAGAGATATAATTTGCCAAAAACTCATTTAAAAAATATATATAATATTATATAATTAGAAATGAATAAAGACCATTTGAAAAAGTTTACTACATTCTCTGTCAAAGATTTTGATGAATTTCATAGACAATCATTCCCAAATGCGAATGAAATAACCCATAAGAGTTTTGCACAAGGATTAAAAAGAATAGAGAAAATATTTAAAGATAAAATAGAAAATTTAAATTTAAAATTTATTGAAGACCCAAAGGATTTATTTAATTCATTACAAACATCTGATTATAGCCACAACACAAATATTACAACATTTTGTATGGTATTAAAATTATTAAAATTATTAGGTGTTTCATTACAACATTATAATAAATTTCAAAATCTAATGAATATAATGGTAAAAGAAAATCAAGTAGCAAATGAAAGTATTTTAAAAGAAAAATTAAATTACATGCCAGATTTCGCAACATTAAAAAACATTGTTAGAAAAAAGATAGAAGCAATTAGTGCGACTTCTACATTTGATGAAGTAAAACATTTATTAATAGTTGCTATAATGACATTAGCAGTTCCTTTAAAAGTTTCTCAATATGCAAAAATGAAAATAGTATTAGTAGAGCCTGATAGTAATTATTTAAATAATTTTTTGTTAGAAGATTTAAGTGGTAATTTTTTTTTAAAGTGTAAAAAGAATACAGGTGACAATAATGAAGTATCTGTAAAATTGGTGGATGATTATTTAATAGATTTATTAAAATTATGGATAAATGAATTTAATACAACAAAACATTTATTTATAACTAGAGAAGATGCGAAGACTGGCATGAATAGAAAAGATTTGAATATTGTATTAGCATCAGCTACTCAATCAATATTTAATATCCAACTTAGTAACACTGACTTAAGGGATATGTATATGAAAAATCTAATGGATTTAGACCCTTCTTACAAACAAAAAATAGCCATATCACAAATGTTGGGATATGTAAATAATGATTGTTTAGAACTTCACAACATATGATTTATCAAAATTTTTTTTAAAAGTTCTTTTAATATTATAAATGTCTGAAAGTAATAAAACTATTCAAAGTGTAATTTTAAATTTAAATACAAATTTTTCAAATAGTAAAGCATCAAATTATTTTCAACCTGTATCTCAAAAACTAGATATAGGTAAAAATGCTGAAGTTTCTTTATATGGTGCCAGTCTTAAAAGAAAACCAATCCTTCTTACAAAAGATACAGTTGAAAATAAAACTTTATTAAATATAGAACAATTTTATTATCCTACAAATGAAGCAAATATAATTGCAGACCCTGATTCGATTTTAGACGAAGATTCAATTCCAAGTGTAGAATTAAGTTTAGGTATAATTGGTCGACTTTCAGGTGAAACAGATTATAAAATAGAAGCAGGTGATTATACAATTGATGAATTAGGACAAAGAATAGTTGCAGAAATAAATTCAGATATAGTGACTGATTTAAATGGTCAAGCATTATTATCTACAGGTGGATTACCATTGGATTGTGCTGGCACTGATATGGTTGTTAGTTTCCCATATAATTTTATTTTTGATAACACCAAAGATTTCTTTTTAGGATATGCTGGTTCAGCATATCAACAAAGTTTTACCAATAATAATCCAAATATTAGTGGATATTTTTGTAATTCACAATTAGAAGCAGTTGATAATTCTGAAACAGTTACAACTACAGGTGCTTTATTATTAAATGTAGAAAGAGAAACTAACTTTTCTATGAAAGGTATAAAGAATGTAACATCAAATGTTGCTATATCAACAACAAATTATCAATCATTTTCACAGCTTCATTTTTCATCACTATTTCCATTAAATAGACAAAATAAAGCAAATGTTGTAACTTCTGTTGCTAAAGAATGTGAAACATATTTTGAATTCAATCTTAAAATGGATAGTAGTAAAAATAATAGAGAAACAGATATGGTTGTAGGATTTATAAATACATATTTACAATCAGGATGGGCAAATACTAATATACCAAACATAGATAAATTAGAACCAGATAATGTAAATGTTCCCAGATGTTTTGTTGGTTGTAGGATTGTTGAAGATAAAAGTGGTAGTAATGATATTAATAAATTACAAATAATAGCACCAAATCTTTTAACAAGAAAATTAAGTTATTTAAATGCTGTAGACCCAATTGCTAATCTTTTTACTGATGGTATGATGGTTTTAAAAGATATAGATATTGATGATGTTTCTGTAGTTGGACGGTGTGGATTTAGATTTTATGCAGTAGATAATCAATATAATTTTTATTCACATCAACTTATACAAGGTGCTACATCAGTTTCTGGTGGTAGACCTACATTTGAAAAGGTATATGGATTTCAATTTTATTGTGCTGACAGTGGTGATACTACAACTTTATTATATGATAGTGGCGAAGATAATGTATTTATTCCAGGCAATTTACTTGAAGACGGATTTTTATTTAATGCTGCTGACAGTCAAAGAAATCCAGGTGGTGAATTTTGTAATCTTGGTTTTCAGCCATATATGTTTGTAAATAAATTAGAAGAAAATGATGGTATATCTATGCCAAGAGGTAATTATATTTGTCAAAAAGACTATACTTTAGCAAAAATAGATTATAGAGTAGGATTAAAATATTATACTTTTAATACAAAAAATAAAAGTTTACTAGATGTTTTAGGTTTACAAGAAGATAAAGAACAAACAATAACAGTATCTAAAAATAATGATAAAATTTTAAGTAGAACTGGTAAAAAATTTGACGCAAATGCTTATCCAGTTGAAAAAAACTTAGGTGGATTTACAAAATTATATTCTGATAATACACAATACAATATAGAAATAAATTTACCAGTGAAAGCATTTAATACAACAGAACAAACTATAGGTAATTCAAATGATATAGGACAAAAGAGAACTATAATATACAAGACAGAACCAATATTAGAAGGTGAAATCCAAGATTTAAATCAATCATTTATAACAAAAGATATAGTTCCAAATAATCTTAAATATTTGACATTAAATAATTCAGTGCCATTAAATATTAATAATATGAATGTTCAAATTAGAAGAGCAAAGACAAATGAATTAGCAACAGAACTAGATGATGCTTCAGTAGAAATTCTAATCAAATCCAATTAAAAATAAAAAATAAAATATAATTCTATTTTATAAAATGTCTTTAGATTTGAATGAATATTTCAACCTTGGTTTAGAATCAACAAACAATCCTATAGAAAATGCAGGTATGCAAAATATATTTAGAACACCTGTAGATACAAGTTCAGCAAATTTAAATCGTATTACATTTAAATTTCCTAAAACTGGATTGCTCACTGCTGATAGTATGATTACATTACAATTTGTTTTAAGTGATGCTTCTGGTGCTGCTTCTACATTTACACCTAATTTAGTAAATGGTGCTGTTGGAGCTATAAAACGCACAAGAATTTTAGTTGATAATAAAGTTTTAGTTGATTTAGAAAGACCAGGATTAGCCGAAAATGTAAAATTATATTCAAGAAATACTCAAGTTGAATTGGCTGAAAAACAATATAAATTAATGGGTAATCAGTTTAGGACTACAGTTCATGCTGATGGCACAGAAGCTTTTGATGTTGGTGATACAAGAATTCACCAAAACACTGCAGGTTCAGCTACAACTATTAGTAAAAATATTATTTTACAAGAAGCAACAAGTAAAGTTTATGGTATACCTTTGAAACATTTAGGAGCTGATTTCTTAGAAGCTGCTAGTTTACCAGTTTTTCTTTTAGGTCATCGTGAAATGATTTTAGAATTAGAATTTTTCTCGGATTGTAGAGAATATGTTGTCGCACCAGCTGATGGCGCTGTAGCTGCTGGAGATGTTAAAATTAATCTTGCGAATGCCGAACTAGTTTCAACTCATATTGCATTACCTAATGATTTAGAAGCCAGTGAAATCGCAAATCTTAAAACACGTCCAGCACAATATCCATTAAAAGATAAATATGTTATTAAAGGTGTTTGTGATGCGACTGTTGGAGTTAATACTGCAATTCCACTAAATTATAGAATAAATTTTCAAAATAGAGAAGTTCATAATTTGATGATTTGTTCCGTAATAACTGGAGCAAATATTGCTGGTAAAAGAATTACTGCTAATCAATTTTCTATGTCCATGGGAGATGAAACTTTACAAATGAAAGTAAATGGATTAAATCTGTTTGATAGACCTATTGTCACTCAACCTATGATTTATCAACTAACTACTTATTCGGAGGATGGCATGACATTAAAGGTGCCGTATAACGCGTGGTCTGTAACTGACCAATCTCTTAGAGCTTATGAACAATCAACTAATAGTTTATATCTGGATTATCGTGGTGGATTTCATTACACCAAAGTTGATTTCTCAAACGCAAATAGTGGTGTTTTCGGTTCTGGCACAATGATGAAAACCGCATGTGAGGTAGAACATACTATAACTCCACGAACAGCCACAAATCCAAATCAAACTCAAATCAATGATGTATTTTTCTATGCGACAATTTCTAAGTTGATGACAATTGGTTCAAGTCAAGTAAATATTAGTTATTAAATATATTTTTATTATATAATGAACAATAATAGATATTTCTCATCTTATCCGAATATAAATCCTTCATATTTATCTTCAGGCACTTCGCAAGCTGGAGATGCTTATACATTTGAAGATATTGTTAGTCCAAATGTTAATGCGAGAAGAACAAATATAGCTGTTCAATCAAATATTGATTTTGATGTATTTAAAAGTATAAAAAATGTTTTACTACCTATTCCTACATCAAATTTTAATGTAATAAAATTAAGTGTAGACACTAAATTATATGAAATAGATAATGAAACATTAATAAATGATAATAATGGGACAATATTTGTAGATATTCTGCAAGGTGAAACGCAAAATGTTATGGAGGTTTCTTATACAACACCAATCCAAACAAATAGTGTATTTTATAGAAATTATCCAGTCAAGAATAATTTTTGTAATGTAAGATTTAGAAATAATTTAGGTGAAAAAATAAATATTAGTTATGAATTGACATTATCTAAATTTACTCAATTTAATCCCCCATCACAAATAGGAGATAAAGTTGAATTTGCTGAAATGAGTGATTTAGTTAGACATGGTAGTAATTTTTATGATGATGTTTCAAGAGATAAATTTGCAAATTCTAATATTATAAATACATTTGGATTTTGTAAAAATAATGTAACTACATCTCAAATAATCGCACCAGTAGACATTCAAGAAAATACATCAAATACTTTTGTATTTGCTTATGGGGTTTCTGATTCAGCATTAGATACTGGTTATGAAATAGAATTATCAGGACATTCTACAGCTGGTTCTAATGGTCGATTTACAAGTGGTATTAATTTAAATGGATTAAGTCCATCTGTTCAAACTTTAGAAAGTTATAAATATATTGATGTTGTAGATTTTAAAGGTAATAATAATACTGGTAATATTAGTATATATAAATCAGGGACAACTGACCATATAGCTTATATCCCTTCTGGTTTCGCAAATTTATCAAGTCCTATTCATTATATTAATGAATTAGAAGAAGCAGTATTAAAAGAAGTAAGATTATCTGGGTCTACAATTATGCAAAATGGAGAAGTAGAAGTAAAACTAAATACTGGGTTATCAACAAAAACAATTTGGACTTCAGGTTTAGTGGACGGAGTTGCTGAGAATTTATGGTGTCCTGATTATAAAATCCCTAGTAATTCAACTGTATATGGGATTATCAAAGGTGTAAATATGTCTACATATAGTTCAGGTGATGAAAGAATAGATTTAAGTTTGAAACTTCTCAAGTATAAAACTAAACCTGTTACATCAATTATTTAAGTTTGTATTTTATTTTTTTTATAGTTGTTAATATTAATGTTAGAATTAATAAATAATTTTGTTCAATTAAGACAAAGAATTAGAGAACCAAAAAATAATTTAATGGTAATAAGATTTGGTAATGTAGAAGTCCAAGATTTATTATATAGAGATGAGATATATCATGAATTAAAATCTAATGCTGGATTTTATTGTAAAAATAAAGAGAAAGAACAAGAAATATATTTATTGTGGAAGAAGAAATATTTAGAAGCAATTTATAATTCAGATTTGATGTTAGATATTGTAACATGTTCTAGTTTTCATATTGTTGGTGAATTGTTTAATAAATTAAATACTTGGCTCCCATCTCTTGTCTATATGGAGGAGCCAGAATGGTGGTGGAGAAATGTAATAAATGAATTCGAAGGCACTATTGGTGTAGTAAGTTATTTTAAAAAAGATATTGAAAATCAACTAAAGGTTATAGATAAAGTCTGGCCTAATCTTAATATAAAAAAAAAATTTGTTGTTATAAAAAGTTATAATACAATTACTGGTAATGAACCACATAATGATTGGCAAGAGACATATAATGATTTGACTAAAAGAATTGACAAACATAAAAATATTGGTATGTGGTTAGTAAGTTGTGGATGTTATGGCTTACCAGTTTGCAATCATATATCTCAAGTTAATAAAAAGAAATCTATATATGTTGGTGGTTTATTACAATTATTATTTGGATTAAAAGGTAAGAGATGGGACAACAGACCTGAATGTAATAGATGGTATAATGAACATTGGATATATCCTACAGAAAAACCTAAGAATGCTGAAGACGTAGAGGGATGGTGTTATGGTAAATAAGAATATTGAAAAAAATTAAAATTGATTTTCTCATAATATAATATAAATGGATAAGCCAAAGAAAAAGATTAAATTCATTGTCAAACCCAAGAAGGCCGAACCTCCAAAGAAGAAAAAGATTAAATTTGTTGTCAAGCCCAAACCAAAAATGTCAACTACTGCTGGTGCATCAGAAAAACCAAAAAAAAAGATTAAGTTTATTGTAGTTAGTTCTACAGAAGATAGAAAAAAAGAAATGAAAACACTTATGCAACAAGGCATTGATTTAATGTTTAAAGTTCAAAAAAAAACAAAAGGTTTTATTAATGAACGTAGACTAGCAAGTGATTTAGATAAATATGGGTTTACTATAAAAGATTATAAAATTCCAAAAAATTTATATAAAAAGTCTAAATCTGGTGGTAATCGTGGTATGATTATTATGACAACAGGCTTTCCACCCTATATAGATTATATTAAATCTGGATTAAATGCACATAAAAAAACAACAAAAAAAGAATTTAAAGGTGATATATCTATGTTTGATGATGGTGGTATACTTGTGTATTATAATGCTGAAGTAGTAAATAATAAATTAAAATTTGTAAAAACAAAACAAAGTGATGGATTTAAAAAAAGAGAAAGAAAACAAATTGTAGAAAATGAAGAATAAAATAAAATTGATTTTTTTTCTTGTTTCATTAATTAATTATAATTAATATCATGACTACTGTGTATTGTGTTTCACTTCATTTTCAAACACAATCTGACACCCACATGTTTATGTGGATGTTGAAAGATGATGAATATAAGTTTGTAAAAAAATATTTGCATGATAATTGGCGTAATTATGGGGAGAAACAACTTGAGTTGCGTAATTATTGTTCAGAATGGGATGCTATGATTGTTATTAAAAATACTACACCATATTTTCTTAAAAAATTGTCCTTGTCTACATTTAAAGATGTTTTACAAGAATTATCAGAAAAAATTATACCAGAAGAAGAAGAGAGACAACACCGTGAATTTACTTTAT
>Ga0181389_1000195_pt1 | contig 24319 bp, 27 predicted proteins | sample 12SPOviralmetaG_FD_130121 | JGI IMG/M metagenome (GOLD analysis project Ga0181389, IMG submission 130121) | Marine viral communities from the oligotrophic San Pedro Time Series (SPOT) site, San Pedro Channel, CA, USA - 12 SPOT_SRF_2010-06-29 | ecosystem: Environmental > Aquatic > Marine > Strait...
CGTTGGAAACACGAAGAAGAGTTCTTTTTCTTCAAATATCTCTTTGAAATACTTTGTAAAGATATTCAACGAATTCATAATAATTACAAATGGTTTATCAAGTCGTACGAGTTTTTTTAGAATATCTCTTTTAATATCTCCACTAAACGGAATATTACTCACGAGAATATCACATTCCTCTTCTTCTTTGTTTTCTTTCAAGAAGTCAATAGTTCTGTTTCCAATTACATTATAACCAAGTTCCGTCAAGAATGTTTTGGATTGTTCGTTCGAGTTCAAGAGACAAAATTCAAACAAAGTTTTATCCTTTGGAATAATATGTGAAACTTGTTCCCAAGAAATCTTTCGTGTATAATAATCGTCGTGAACGTTCCAGACAGAGCTATCTTTCAAGTTCGCCATTTTTGTTGTATACTATATTAGTATTTATTTCATTTCAATTAAACGGATAATATCTCTTTTATAAACGATTGTGGAACACGATATCGGTGTATTTTTTTTTCATTATGAATAGATTGTTTATGTGGAGAACCACCAGTAGAACATTTATGAACGGTATGTTCTTTATATACTACACCACTTTCTAATTCAGCTATATTAATCTGTGGTGTATGTTTGTACTTTTCTCGTAATGTTTTTGTATTCACACGAATAAGTTTACCATTAACACAAACAATCTTATTACTTCCCATTTTTACTCTATGTATTTTTTGATCTTTATTTGTCTCTTCATTATGAAACGTAATCATATTACCACACTCTCCATTACAAGTCTTCGGTTTGAAGTCTTTGATATTAGTCCAAAATCTCGTCGGCTTTTGATATCCCCAATCCGAATACATACAATAATCAATATCATAAAACGTATTGTATTGTGGATATTTTTCTTCGATATAATGTTTCATTTTTCCAGTCTTCGGATTTTCCAATATCCATTTTTTTGGTTCAAAGTATTCAAGTATCTCAAAACATTTATCAACCATAGGTTTTCCAAGTGTTTCAATATCGTTTTGTAAAAATTCTTTTGTTACCACTTTATCACCAGACGCCTTTGTCTTTCTTCCAATCCAGCTATTTCGTAGATTACTCCACCACAAACAAACTGGTGATAAAGTTATTAATTCAAAATGGCCTTTTGGATAAATCGTATAATCCCACGTCATTATATCTTCTTGAATATGTGTTTGACTTTTGTAATCCGTTTTAAACGGACAACCAGCCCCCAAGTCTCTATCTAACGAGACAACATTATAACCGAGCTTATGTGATACTTTTCCAAAAGAATGAGTTCCAGAAAAGAGTTCTAAATGATACATTTTAGTTTCCATATATACTTGTACGAGGTTTTAAACAATTCAATTTTACGAAAACTATTTTCCTATATATTTTTTTACAAACGAATGAGCTGAATTAAAAGATAATCCTTTTCTTTCCAACGCCTTCATAGCTTTAATGTGTTTTGAAGAATGGTGTTTTTTATGTTCTGAATATTTGTCTCTTGGCTTCATAGTTTTCTTTGCTTTCGTTTTCTTCATTCCTCCGGTATGGTACGGCATTATAGTTTATAATGAGATTATTTTTTTTCCTTTTTCATAGAACCTTTACTCTTGTTGTAAGCCGCTTTCAGCTTCGGGCTCTTCAACGCTTCGTTGTATTTCATTCCTTCTTTTTTCGCAAATGCTTTCACAAAACTTATCCACGAGTTCGCCATTTAAACTAAAATGAGATAATATTATTTTCATTTTTTTGGTTAAATCCTTAACGTCTTGTTTCAACTTATCGTTCTTTAATCGTAAGTTTAATATCTCCATATCACGCTCGTCGTCTTCTACTTCTGTTTCTGAACTCGAATAATCGTCTGAATTTGGTATCCAGTCTTCGTCGCTACTTTCAGTATCACTCATTTACTATTTCATTTTATTTTTTTTATTCTGTTTTTTTACGATTTTTAAAACTGGTTTACCAAAAAATATTTGGTGTTGTTTCTTTGGTTTTTTCTTTTTTTCTTCTCTTTTTTCTCGCCTTCTCATATATTCTAAATCTTCGGCCGCACTATCCATATAATATGTACTCGGAAAATAATTAAAAATATTTTATCCACATTAATAAAATGGATAAAATATTAAACAGTTACAAAGGCTCTGAATTAAGAAAACTCTGTGTAGATCACAACAAACAATTAAAAAAATTAACGAAGACATATACGAAAGAAAGTCGTGAAGCGGTTTTAGAAGAAAATGGTATTGAAACTATCGGTGTTAAAAAAGCGGGCTTGATTGAGAGTATGCTTGGAAAAGAAAAGTTTTTTAGTCATATTGAAAAAAAAATAAAAAAGAAAGAAGTTAAAGTTGAAGAAGAATAAACTTTATTATATATATATGAGTAGATTAAAATTCAAAGGTAATGAAGTTGAGTTTAAAGACGACGACTACGAGACTCATTCTGAAATATTAAAAGATTTATTACCATTTATTAAAAATTACAATATTATTTATGATCCATTTTATTGTAATGGAACGATAATTGAAGAATGGAAAAAATTAAATAAGATTTGTATTAATGAAAAAAAAGACGCTTTCAATAGAGAACATCCAAAAGAATATGATTTAATTTTTTCCAATATTCCATTCAGTAAAAAAAAGAAATGTTTTGAATTATTTTTTAGTTTAGATAAACCATTTATCGTACTAACTACAATTGATAGTTTAGGTTCTAAATGGATAAAAAAATATTTTGATAAACTACAATTCATTATTCCAAATGGAAGATATAGTTTTATTAAAAATGGTGAAAAAACAAAATCTTCTTGGTTTGATACTTGTTTTATTTGTTATGGATTAGAACTTGAAAAAGATATAATTAAAGTTGGAGAAGATTGAAAAAGTGTAAGTGAGCCACGAGAGCCGAGTTCACCGTAATATTGCTGTTTAACATTACCGTAAATTTCTGACTTGATAAGTCAATATATTCGGTAAACGATAAACCAGCCAAGAAACCTTGATTGACTGAAAGTTTAGAATGTGAAACAAGATTGTGTCCGCCGTCGTATGGCTGGTCGGCCAACGCTTCTAAACCACGACGAATAATCTCGTCTCTGTTTTCCAATCTATATGTTATATACTTATTTGTACTATCGTTAAATAAGTATTCCACACTTTCTAAACCATTAAATTGTTCCAATCGGTAGCTGTTCGCCGTATTGGAATTATCGTTGGCCTGCTCGATAAAGTTCATAATTACGCCATTACAACGTGAAGCTGGAACACGAGCCGAGATCGTGGCTTGTGCCGAGTTGATAGCCGACTTAACAGACACAACAGAGTTCATCATCATTACGCCTTGTGAGCCGTCGTCTGGAACTGTAATATAACGGAGACGAACATTCGTAAGAGTATACGCTTGTGTTCCGTCACCACCAAGTCCAAAAAGTACTCTGTTATTTCTTGCTAAATTAACTTGAACTTTTATCTCTCCGTTTTTCTCAAAAGAATAATCGTCACCAACCATTCTGTTTAAGGCAAAACTCGGCTTGATACTGAATTTCGCTGGACGAGTGAGAACACCAGCCGCTCCACCAGCCGTAGTTCTACGTTGGCGTTCTAACTGAACGACGTATTTACCAGCGTCTTCTGTCGCTTGACGGCCTTCGGCTTGGTCGGCTAATGTAAAACAATCGTTTACGTCTTTGGTCGCCGACATAAGTGATGCTACATATCTCGGATAATCTTGTAAAAGTTCAACTTGTTGTCCTTTCGCCGAAGTTGAAACACTTTCAATAACGGCGTGAAAACCAACTCTATTATCAATCTTAATATCGTTCGTTAAAGCCAAATCGGCACCAGCAAGTTTTACTGAAATGTCGGCTTCCAAAGTCATAGAGTTTTTTAAATATTTTCTACCTTGTGAGAAAATGCTAAAATCAATCTGGTTGAATTCCTTAAAACCATTTTGATTATCGTTGGTAGGCACGGCTTCGTGATATAAAATAGCACTCATATATTATATCAAAATACAAAAAAATTATCAAAAATGTTTATTTATTTAAACTTGTCTCACTTGTTCGTAGTAAATGATATGGTGTCCGGTAAGATTAGCACTTCCTTCAAGTTCAAGTTGTAATGCTTGTTGAACTGGTTTAAACGGAACTGGAAAGGCAATCATTCTACATTCTACACCACTCACCGCTCTTAAACCATTTCTCGCCACGCCATTTTTACGACTATCGGCGTTGAACTGACGCTGTAAGATTGATTTGAGTTTTTGAGCGTTATTCAAGTACACTTTTGAAATCATATCGTAATGGATTGGACTATCCATAACAACTGGTCTATCCGTAACTTCTTTGTTATCAATCGTAATACGATATTGTGTAAGATTAGGCTGTGAAGAACGGAGAACCGCTTTGGCCGCTACTTGTGCTGCTGTTAAACCTTGAACTGCTCCACGAAAATCAGCCGCAGCGTCGCCGAAAAACATAACATAAACATTCTTGACGGCTGGTGGAATATAATAAACTCTCTGGAAAGAAGAAGAAGGTGAAAAGTTATCTTCTTCTGATAAAAACGTTGAATAAGCTAATGAAGACGGAGCTTGTTCGCCACTATTATTAACATAAGCAACTAACTCAATTCTCTCAAAATCAAGAGTTTGTCTGACTAAATTCGCTGGATCGCAAAATGTAATTGTTGGAGCTGAACCAGCACCACCGCCAGTTCCTCTCACTTCTCTCGCATTCGCCAGAGCAGCCGAGTTTACATTTCCGCTTAAAGTAAGTCTAACACGGAAACCAGAAGCCCCTCCAACAGCCGTAGCTACTTTCTCAACATTAATTACTCGGAGCTGTTGGTCTCTATTCACATAAGCACCAACGTCGGCCGCATTATCCGAAGAACGAACTCGGAGCGGTTGGCCTATATAATATGGAATTTTCTCGTCGCTTCTAAACACAACATTAGATAAGAGAGTATTAATCTGTGTACCAGCACCAGCGGAAATCAATCCACCGGGCGCTCCTGCTAATGTATCAAAAAGATTTCCAGCAAATCCGTCGGCGGCTACGTGTCCGCTTTTGTTCTGCATCACACCTGCTCCTAAATCTTCACGAAGAATAGCGTCCGTATCTGAAACAAGACGATCAAAATTCATTTCTAAATGAAGTCTTGTATTTCCCATTCTATCAGTATCGTAAGCTTCCGTTTTACATACATTCATTAAGTTTTTGAGCGGAATAACAATCTCTTGTGATTTACCGCCTTGTGAAACTTTACCAGCGTCTTTTTGAATTTCATTAACGTTCTGAACCGGACACAATTGAGTTCTCTGATAATCCAAAAGTTTATTAACTTGTCCGTCAATATCAGCAACGTCTCTGTTATAACACGCTAACGTGTTTTTTAAAACGTCAACGTGACGAATATCCTCTAATTTTCCTTTTATCTGTGAAGACATAAAAACATTTCTTACAAGAGCAGCTGTATCTGGAATAACTAACTGTGGATTAGCTCCGTCAAAACGATTGTAACCAACACACGGATTAGTAATGTCGTCGGCTGTTCCACCAGTCACCGTAACTTCTGGTTTTAAAACAATAGAGACATAACTATTAGCTAAATTTAAATTACCAAGTCCAGGTGGAATATCAAAGTCCACATTATTTTTGGTTCCGCTCTGGTCGAATGAAGTTTGGTTGCTTTGTATTTTAACAATCTGATCCATTTATAATAAAAATATATAATAATTTTATGTTTTTTTCGTTAAACTCCAACTTGGACGCCAAAACCTACGCCAGGCGCATTCACGGTTTTTGGAATAATTGCTTGATCGTGGTGTGGCTTAATAAACAAGCCCGCTATCATACCGCCCAAGCCGAGAAGTCCAGTTAAAACGTCACCAGCAATATCAGCTCCACCAGTAGCAGCGTCCGCTCCCTCTGCTACCTTCGTAGCTTTATTAATATCGCCTAATACTTTTGAACCTTTTTCTACGTCGTCGGCTACTTTCGCTGTGTCGTCAACAACGTTGGCTGCTTTAACAGTATCATTCACGTCACCACTCGCATTTAAAGCAGCGTCTTTGGCTGGTTGAGCATCCATATTGACGGCTGTTCTAAATGGATTGGATTGTGGAAAAGCAACTGGATTTGTTCCTATTCTCGCTCCACCGTCGGCTGCTTGTAATATATCACCACTATCACCTAATATACCAGTACGAGAAGCACCTAATTCTTCGTCTGGAACGGCCGGAGCAGCACCACCAGTAGCAGGTGTAGGTGCTTTTGGAATTACTTGTGTCGGCCCAGACGCTACACGTCCCGGAGCGTCGTCAAAAAAAGTAAAAAGTCCAGGTGGTTTTGGAGCGTCGTCAACGACGGCAGCTGGAAGAGCGTCGGCGGCTGCTGAACGAGCAGCTGTTCCAGCCGATTGAACGGCGTCCGTAGCCGATTGAACGGCTTGTTGAGCCGTACCAGTCACTTTATCAATCGCTCCACGAAGAAGAGCACCTGCTAATTGTTCTGGTGTATCGGCTTCATCAAGAGCTTCTTGTGTTGCTGGTGAACCAAACTTACTACCAACCGCCTTAAATCCCTTTTTAATTAATCCTTTTGAACCTTCCGTAGCAAAACCACCAGAAATACCTTCTAACGCAACTTTTCCAGTTTCTTTAAAATGGTTTACTTGGTCGTAAAATTCTGTTGGAAGATTTGGTAATTCTGATACTTCGTTTGCTCGTGCTAAATTATTCGCTAATGCTTGGTAATCACTTTGATCCATATATTATAGATTAACATTAAATTCTTCTCATTAATTTTGATAAATCTCGCCTACTTAATCCTAATAATGGATCTGTTGGTTTAGGCGGTGGTGGTGGTGGCGTTGGTTCTACAATAGTATTCATTACTTTTGGTTCTTGTACTTTTTCAACTCTTTGTGGTGGTGTATCTGGACGCTTCGGTGGTAAACCTTGAACTTCTTTTAATTTCTTAATTTCCGCTCTTAAATTATCTAACTCTTTTTTATATGATAAATTATCCTCTTGGATTTTCTTTTGTTGGTGCTTCTTCTCCATCTTTTCCAACAACTTCTCGTCTAACTCACCAGCTTTCTCGGCTGCTTCCAACGCCTTCAACTGTTTTTTCTTTCGTCTGGTTTCTATCGACTTCGCTCTTCCAGCTTCTAAATTACGCTTTCTGGTTTCTATTTGTTCTGCTGTTAATTGTTTTCTTGGTTTTTTCACGACTTTAACTTTTGTCTCCTTCTTCACAACTACATTCTCTTTTACTTCTTCTGGAACTTCTTGTACTTCTTTAACTTCTTCTTGTGGTGTGTCTTCTACTCCTTCTAAATCATTATGTAATTTCTCATAAGCGTCGTTCAAGAATATCTGATTTTGTTTCTTTTTCGGCATTCTATATACTACAAATATTATATATTATACAAATTTTACACAAATACTAAATTATAATAAAAAGTGTTAAAATGTGTTTTTTTGTAGTGTTTTTAGAAAGTATTTTATATAAAAATTATTTTTTAAAAAATGAAATATGGATATATAGAATATATATTATATAGAAGAGTCTTGGATTTTGAGAGAAAATATATCACTTTTTTACAAAAAAAACACACTTTATTCTAATGGCTCGTTCCTTTCCTTAAAATAAACAAAATGTTCTGATAGCATATTAGTTCTCTTCTTATAACAGTCATAGAAAATATCATTACTACGAAGTTTTTCAACTATCTTTTTTTTACAGAATTCCGTTCGTTTATCATTATTAGATAATGTTCCCCAAAAGTCGCTCTGTTGGAAAAGATAAAATATATCTTTGGTTTTTACTTTATCATTCTTATTATCCGTCTTTTCATAAAATTTATTGAACCAATTAAACATTTCGTCGTTTTGACTTAAATAATCTTCACTTTCTTCTTTCGCATTTTGACTAACATATACACATTCGTCCACATTATTATCAATAATATACTTGATAAAAGCGTACTTGTATTTATCCTTGAATTCCTTTGTTTTATAATACGGATTACCTTTCGCATAATTTTTACGTTCTGAACGATCATCACTTACAAATGTTATTTTGAACGGAACAACAACCATTCTTCTTTTCATAGCTTCGTCACAACTCGCTCCTTTCAACGCTGGTTTTGAATTACATTCCGAAATATTAATCATTCGTAGTTTTATTTCCGCTTCATTTCTGTAAAGTTTTCTTCCTACTTCTGTTTCATTATCACATAATCTTTTAATATTCGCTACTCGGTATGGTTCAGCGTCGTCTGGTTCGGCATAAATAGCAACTCGTTTTAAGTGTAAATTAGCAAAGAACGGATTAGCGGATTGTACTGTTTTATCCGTAAGAATACCATTATGAGCTTTAATAAAATAATTACCAAGAGCGGATTGTAAAAGTTCAGTAATTAATGATTTTCCGTTCGCTCCACCGCCAGTAAATACAATAAATTTATTACAATTCTGTCCTTTTAAGCAATTGTATAATACACTCAATAATGTTCGTCTATCTTCTTCGTTCGGCATAATACTTTCAATAATTTCTTTAATTTTCTCCATTTCTTCTGGCGTTGGTTCTTTCCAATCATAACCAGCATTTATCGTCACAAAGTCTTTCTTTTGAATTGTATATTTCTTACCAGTCTTAATATGTAATCCGTGATTTTTGAAACACAGAACTTCTGGAAGATTATCGTCCATAGTATTCTCTTCTTTTTCAAACAAATCTCTAATCATAGCAGTCACATTATTAATTTTATTAGCACAACAAGCCGCGTCACAGAGTTTATAAACCGCTTTCCGTTTTTTCTCCAAGACTTTCAGTTGTTCTTTCCCTTCTTTTTCGTACTGTTTTTTTTGCTGTTCCGTTTCAAAATCGTCTTCTAATTCTTCATTTAGTTCTTGTGTGTATCTCTTAATTTTGTCGTCCAATACACGAAGCCGAGCGTCAAAAATCGGATAAAGAGTTCTATACAAAAGTTTACCGACTGCTTGACGAGCTTTGTATTCAATCCATATTTTTTGGTTTTCGTCGTATTTATAAACATAAGAAAAATCGTCTTCAATAGATCTGTAATCGTCCATTTTCAAACTCCAAAACAATTCCGCCATTTTCATATCTGGAAGAACGTCATACTCATTATATTTCGCTTTAATGTTGCTGAACTGTATCGGATTACTTTCGTAAGCATACATACAGACTTTTCCAAAACCGATATTATGGCGTGTATCGCTTTTCAGTTTTTCAACAATTTCTTCTTTACTCGAATATTTTTCGCCTGCTTTTTTGGAATAAAAATCACATACGTCTACACTATTCGTGTGATTATATAAAGCAAACATTAATTTGTACCAACTATCATACTCTCGCCAATATCTTACCGAAACCAAATCCGCCAATTCTTTTTCTTCGGCGTTCAAATAATCTTCTACTTTGAAGAATGTAGAATTCTGCTGAATTGCTGGTGGTAGTGGTTTATCGGCGATAAGTTTAATTCCCTTTGGTTTTTTGAATTTATCTGGAAGCGGAAAAATGGAAGCAGTCGGTAATTTATTTTTTAGAATATCATAAGAACAAGAAATATCGGCGTCACGCCTTTCATAAACGAAATCGTAACAAAAATCAACACCAGTAAAAAAACCTTTATCATAATCATTCGTATTAAATGTTGCTTGACTACCTTTGGCTGTTCCCATAAGTTTTTTATCTTTTTTATCTTTTGATCTCCATAAGTGTGGCTCACCACGACGCACACTCAAAGTTTTTGCTTCGTCGCCAAAAACACCAAGAAACTTCTTCCTATCAGACTTCGCATCCAAATCGTAAACCATATATCCACTTTTTTGTAAATTCACCATTAAAAAATTCCAATTTGTTTTGGCTGGATCGTGAGTAGTTCTAATGTTTTCTTCCATACAGCGTTCATAACTCCATTTATTCCAACCTTTTTTTCGTCCTACAACTTTTTTGGCTTCACTCATATTGTCTGGATTCCACGTAATATTAACAATAATATAAGGTATTTTGTAATGATTTAAAAAATCCGTTAGTTTAATATTCAAATGTAAAGTTTTCGTAATCGTTTGTGCCTCCTCCATCATTTTATATATATAAGATTGTGTTATTTTTAAATACAATAACGTATTATATATATAAAATTAGTTTTTATTCAATTGGTTTGAGATAGTCTTTTTCTCCTAATTGTTCTGGATATTTTTTATATGAAAAATTAAGCGTTCCTCCGTGTCCTCGTTGGAGTGGCCCTATATATTCTAATGTAAATGTTTTATTACAAAATTTTATAATTTCCCAACTGGCGTCGTGAAATCCATAATGAAACTTTTTACCTATATATAAATTGTAATCACGAATAACGTCTTCCTTTTCCATTTCTTATATATAGAATTGTGTTGTTTCTTTATTTCAATTTACTTCTTATACTTCTCCCAAATAGCCATATCTACTTTTCTGGCTGGCCCTCCCATAATTACAGACGCCAAACGAGCTAAACTCCAACTTCTCGCTGTTTGGTTTGGACGAGATCCAGCCGAATAATAAGCGCCCATACCTTTATCCAATATTTTATTGATACCAGTTCGAGAGATTATTTCCTTTGATATTCTCGTGAGATTGTTTATTTTATATCCGTACCTTTTTTCAAAGCGTTCTACGTGTGAAGAGCGTTTTGATTTAAATGATTTTACTTTTGGTCTTTCTTTTTTTTCTTCTATACTTTTCTTTTGTTTTGCTCGGTCGGTTTTGGATAAACTATCTGGTAAATATTGTTTTGGTATTTTTTTCTTTTTATCGCTCATATATATTATTTAGAAAAACCTTCTGGAAGTTTTATGAGTTGGTGTCCGTCTTTTTCAAATGTATCAAGATATTCTTTGAGTTCGTCTAAATCTTGTTTTTCTTCAATAAAATCAATCCAGCCTTCTTCTTCAAGAGCGTCATAATAACTGATTTTTTTTTCATTATCTTTTTGTTGTTTCTTCAATTTTTCAATCTCTTTCTTCAACTTAATAACTTCAAGAGTTTGGTGGACGACAGCTTGGAACATTTCTTCTTCCATATATATATTAGAATGAAGAGACAAATTTAATTCAATTTATTATTATATATCTGTTATAACTCTTCCTTCAATTATTTCTTTTCTTTTTTGTCTCTTTGATAATATCCTATGTATCTTTTCAATATCTTTGTACTTCAAATCCCATTCACCTAACGAAGTTCTATGTAAGTCCATATCACATAAATTTTCGTTGAAATTACAACTTGATTTACAGCTAAATAATTTTAAACACGTTTTCAAAAGTCCCATTATTTATTTATGAGATTATTAATTTTTCTTTATTTTTGTGAATTTAAAATTATTCCAAATACTTAACAACCTTCTTTTATCAATATATTCAGTTCGGCATTTCCTTCAATTAATATCTCACTAAAATCGTCGGCAATAACTCTCGCTCTCATATTACGAAGTGATAAACGATTTTCATTATTCACATTAAGATATAAAAGATTATTTGGTTCATATTGTACTCTTCCGTCGTCATTCGTATTTCCTTCCGTTATTGGAATTGGTGAAAGTATATTCGCTCTACCTTGTCTGGCCGAATGATAAGAATTTAATGGAACATTTAATAATTCAACGAGATATGTGTTTGTTTGTAAAATTAATTTAATCGAGTTATCGGCTGTAAATGTAACTACGGCAGCTGGATTATTTCGTGCTCCGCCTTCCGTCAAAGCTACGTTTAATTGTTGATTTCTAAAACCAAGAAAGTTCGCTAATGTTTCACTATCAAATATAACATTATGTATTGTTTGAACGTTGTCTCGTAATGGTCGTGGAACTGGAACAGTAAGATTTCCAACTCCTTCATTATCAAGAAAACCAGGTTCAGATAATTCTACGTTTTGTACTTCTGGATCATACGGATCAAGATTTATAATAACTCTGTCTAAATGTGTGTTGGCTGTTTCTCCAAAAAGCGTAACAATTGGAATGTACGATTTTGGAGTTCCAGCTCTTCTACCAACTTCATTATAATATTGGTATGGTGTGGATAAAATAGTTCTAACTTCTGTCTGTGTATTAGCACTTCCTAATAAAGCAGCTTGAACTTGATACACTTTTAATTCAATATTTCCGTCCGTTAATGAGATTGAAACTATATCGTTTTGAGATAACGGCCCTTGTGCTCCTGCTCCACCGGCTCCTTGTCCGACTGGATTACTTGTTTTTCTTGGAGCAAAACCAGCGTCTTGATACGCTCCGTGTTGGATAGTTTGATCGTTTACGAAAAATTGATAATTATCGGCAAAATTACCACTTACATTTGTTCTAATAGCGTAAGTATAATCCGCTGGTGTAATCGTACTGGCGGCTAATTTAGCTTGGTGGTTGGCTGTGTTTTCTAACAAACCAATCTGAAAACCAGATTGAGCGGAATTATGAAACATTTTTTTTATTCTCGCTTGAAAAACACCACAACCTTTAATAAATGTCGCTTGTGAACGGACGTGAGAAGTAAACGCTATATTTCCAGCCGCACCAGAACCAACGGCACCAGTTATTCTTGACGAACTTCCTAAAACATTAGAAGCTACCATAGTTTTTGGATAAGTATCACTATCCGCTGGTGTTGTCGGCATCATAGCTGTTAATGATAAACCTTTCATTCCAATATTCAAAAACTCATTTTGTCCTATACCTATTTTTACTTGACTTCCAATATCTCTTGTTCTCGACCCAGCTGGATTTGGCCCAGCGGCTACGGCTTCAACTTCGGCGTCTGTTGGATGTTTGAGTTCGGCGTTCATTAGTCGTTCCATTTCCGCCAATAAGTCTAAAATATTTGTTTTTGTGTATATGCCTTCCGTCAAAGCAATACGCTTCAAACCAGTCGCAGGTGCTACTGCTCCTGCTCTATCGGCTGTTTCGTCAAAAGTAAATTCAAGTCCTCTATTTATTCCGTCTACAATAATTTCAGAAATACCTCTATTTAAAGCACACGAATGGAGAGCAAGTTGAGCGTTTGGTTCTATTGTTAAATCGTCGTTGAAAAATGCTTCAAAAATCGCCCTATTTCCGTCCGGAGTGTTTGGATCGTTCTGTAAAACTACGAGAGTTTGTTTCATTATATATAATATATTATAAAAAAATAATGATTTTAATTAAACATATGAACCGAACACGTAGAAGCACTGCTAAAATTACCATTTGTTAATTCAACTTTCAAATATCTTGGAATAAACGATAGTGTCGCTACTCTTCCTACGCCAGTTGTAGTATTTTCATTTGTTTGAAATGATAAAGGTAATTTAAAAAAATTGCTATTATCGCCACTTGCTAAAAACGCTATTGCTATATCACTTGGAGATACTGTTGCTACTCTTATCAAGAAAAGTAATTTTCCGTCTCCTTTTGGTCTTTTTGTTATTTCAATAGAAGCTGTGGTATGAGTTCCGCCACCAGACGATATACTTTCTCCGTCAATTATTAATGTTGTTGCTAATAAATCTCTTGTATTTAACGCTTCCACAGCCGTCTCAATAGCTTCGGTATCCACTTTGATATTATCAAGTACAGCGTCAATTTCTCCATTTTTAGTTAGAATATTATCCAACACACTATCCATAGTATCAATCTTGGAATTCGTTGCCGTGTGTAAAACTTCAAGGGCGGCTTGATCTGTTTCAATCGCCGTGAGCGTTGTCTCGATAGTATCAAGATTATCTGATAAATGATCTAATTTTGTATTTACTAATGCTATTGGAACGTCGTCGGTCGCAATACAAACTCGTTGAGAAGCAGCCGATTTGTTTCCACTATTAGCGTCTACGTCAGTTCCAGCCACATTAAGATTTACATTAAGATAATTGCCGTCAACCGAATTATCTAATGCTTGAACCGAAGTTTCTATCGCTGTTAATGTTGTTTCAATAACGTCTTGTTTTGCTTCGGTTGCTCCACCACTTCCACCACTACTCGTTACACGGATTTCTCCGTCGTCATTAACGGAAAATGGAACATAGTCGCCGTCAGCTCCAAAATCGGCTTGTGAGCTTTGGCGTACACCAAAAAGCATAACGCCTTTATCGCCAGACGAATGAGCGGTGTCTTCCGCTTTTACAATATCGTCTAACGCTTGGACGGAAGTCTCAATATTTCCCAAATGAACTTCGGCGGCTGCTAATGTAGTTTGAGTAGCCGCTCCGGTTGGAAGAGCAGACGAAACAATATCAACATTACCGATATTATTATCGCCAGCTGGTAGAGACGCTACAACGTCTACTTGAAGTTCATTACCACTCACGGCATTATCTAAAAGTTGGACGGCTGTTTCCACGTCTCCGAGTTTTTGAGCTATATCGTCAAGAACGGCATTATCAGTCGCAGAAAGATTTGCTGTTACTGTTCCAGTCACGGTAGTTGTTGGAGCAGAAACCACGTCAACTTGGAGTTCTGAACCACTCACGGTATTATCTAAAATTTCAACAGCCGTTTTAATACTTGTTAAAAGTGCTTCGTTTTCTGTGTTTTTCGCCAAAATAGAAGCTAATGTTGTTTGTGTAGCTGCTCCGGTTGGTAAAGCCGACGAAACCACGTCCACTTGAAGTTCATTACCACTCACAGCATTATCTAATTGTCCGAGTGAAACCTCAATATTTCCCAAATGAGCTTCGGCGGCCGCTAATGTACTTTCAGTCGCTCCGCCACTCGGCAAAGCTGACGAAACAATATCTACTTGAAGTTCTGAACCACTAACAGTATTATCTAAAAGTTCAACAGCCGTCTTAATAGCAGCCGTGTCCGTTTTTAATGTATCGAGAACGGCGTCAATTTCCGTTAATTTTGTATTTGTTGTTCCGCCCAACGCTTCTAATGTATCCACATTAAGATTGACGCTGTCTGTGCTAATCTTAATATTAGCTGTATTAGTCGCAATTGTATCAAGAACCGCATTATCCGTAGCCGATAAAGCTACAATTTGTTCTGCCGAACTATTTACAACCATAGGTTTAAAGTTTCCGGCTGAAACGTCTCGTCCATAATTATAAATTTGTAATTTGCTTGAACCTTCTCCTACATTATTATTTCCAGCTCCGGCAAAAGAGTCAAGTTTACTTGTAATATCTCCACCACTTACAATATCTAACTGTTGGTGGCCGGCCGCATCAACTAAAAATGAAACAGCTTTTCCATTTGTTCTATCATATCCAAGCGGAACATTTCTTAATTGAGTAGAGCCGTCTCCAATAGCCGTAGTATTATTAGTGTGGCCGGAAAAAGTGTCTAATTTGGTATTAATACTATCCGTTTTTGTATGTTGAGTTGTTTGGTGTCCGTGAGCCGTTAAATGGTGGTCGTTCATAGTGGCTAAAAGTCCATTTGAATCGGCGGCTGCTTGTGTTTGGTAAACGCTATGATTAGCGGTAGTACTTCCTTTTTGGTGAAGAATTCTCGGCATTATAATTTATAAATATATTATTTTTTTTTGTTTTCTTCTATCTCGGCGCTTTTTACTATTTCCAAAAACACACAACTCGTTCTTCCTAATTTATCCGCTATTTCTCCATTTGGTTTTAATATTCTAATTCCTACGTCTGAAATGTAAGCTGGTTCGTCGTCTGTATGAATATACGGAATAGCACCAGCTCCTTGATCGCTTGTATAACTATCTTGTTGGTAGAAACGAGACATAATATCAAAAATCTTTGGATTAGTTCTATCTTGTTCTACAACATTATTATTAATTCCCATATCGAGTTCAATCTTAAAGTAACCACCTTGTTCTCTTAATAATGAAGCGTCGTTCGCTGGTGTGACTGTATTTTGAGCTACAATTGGAAAGTTCTGTTGAGAGTCAAATCTGGCTTCTGTTCTTCCTTCAATAGTATCAAAAGCAGGCGGTTCGTCAAAACAATTACCATTATTTTGTACTGCTACTGGCGGTTGAGCGGCAGCGTTCGCTGGTTTGAAGCCGTCACCAGCCGAACATTTTTTAGTCACTAAATCGTCTGGCCCTAACACGTCACCAGTCACATTCACTCCGTCTGTTAAATTTGGTAAATAATCAAAATAAAATCTATTATTAATGTTTTCGTGAGCCACGCTACTTTTTCCTACGCCTCTGGAAGTTGCTACTTTTAGTGATTTACTAAATTTCAAAACACTATCTTCGCCCAACCAAAATGGTTCGGCACCATCTATATCGTCTGGTTCCAACGCCGTTATGAATATTCCACCACATTTATTATAATATCTTTTACTTGTTACATTTTGAGCTGGCCCAGTAGTTACGTCTCCAACTCGTACTTCTGGAATTCCAGTATTATTAGCAGCACTATCAACAGAATTATAAAGACTATTATGAAGTTGAGCCACAGTAAACTTATCGTGTTCTGGATCGTATGTTAAACCAAAATTAGAAGTTCCAAGTAAATAATTTGGCCCACCAGCTTTATTGGCGTCACCTGGCGTCCCACCTGCTCCATTTGGATCTATTTTTGAAGTTGTAAAACTAAAAGACGAGAAACCAGTATTCGTTCCGTCGGTTTCTTTCGCAAAAAATACTGGCGTTGGATGCGCGTGTGTTCCGGCCGCTGGATTTGCCGGAACACCTGGATGTCCTGGTGTCGGTGGTAGCCCATTAACAAAAGGTTCTTGGTTCATCAATTGTCGTACTGTCGGCATTAATGGATTTTCGGAAAATGTATATAAATTATTCAAATCTGGACGAGTAGTTGGATCTTCTGTAAGTCTATACTCTGGAACCATTTCACCGAGTTTTCTTGAAATAACTTCTGCTAAATCGCTTGGCTGATATGAACCAGCTGGAATTTTAAATGGAAAACGCTCTGTGTATGCCGAGAAATTTCTATCGTGTCCTTGTGTGACTTGGCGTGTAAAACTAACGCCACCAGAACCAAAGTTCGGATCTAAATATTTATTTCCAGCTGGAAATAAGTCGTCATCTTTACCGTTTGGAATTTTAAACGTCATAGGATTCGGATCTTGTGTTCCGTCTGCTAATTTTGGAACACTAAAAGGCATAAAACCTGATTCCGCAAATGGCCCAGCCGGATCCATAAATCCGTCTTTTAACATCTCTTGCTCTAATTCTTGTGAGAATGTAATAATGCCGTCCGCATTAATATATTTATTAACTATTTGTGTTGGTGTGAGTTTTCCAGCTGGCGTTGGAACATATTCAGTTGTATCAAACATTATTAAATGTCCTCTTACGTGTGGAACTTTTTTTCCTTGTACTTCAATCAGATCTTTTGTCGTAAAAGTAATCATTAGAGTTCCTGGTACTTTTTTTTTTGTGTTATACGGCCCTATTTTGCTTCTATCTACTTTTACTTGAAACGTGTCTATTGTGTCTACGGACGGTGGAGTGTCCGGAGCGTCCTTTTGAGATTCAACATTTAAGGCGTAAGATAAACCACTAAAATTCGTATGAACTGGTGCTGTGGCTGCTGGTTTTGAGCCGTCTCCCATATCTCCAAGTGGAGTAAATATTTTATTATCAAATGCTCCGTGTCTCGTGCTTCCCCAATCATTATAGTAATATCCAAATGTTACAGCTAATTCTTTTGTTCCAACTCCGTCAAATTTATCTGTTTGTGGATCTGCTTTCACTAAACATCTTTGATTATTTCCTTCCAAATTATCCACGAATACATTTTTAATTGTGACTTGGTCTCCTTTATTTATTTGTACTCGGTCTTTTAAATACACACGATAGTCGCCGTTATCATTATTTTGAGTATCAATTCCAGCTTCGGCTAATTCTATTATTTTAGTTTTAATCATATATATAAAATAATAGAATTTAATTAAATGAGTTTTTACATATAAGCAATCTTGTAAGCACCGCCGTTCATTTGGATCATTTTTCTTACTTCGGCAAATATGTGAACGGTTAAGGCTCTGTTTAAGTCAGCCGCCGAAGTATCGTGGCACAGAGCTCGTTGATATCGGAACTGCATCCTTGCTACTCGGTCTTCAACGGAAAAGCCAATATAGTTGGAACCGCCAATAAAATCACTCTGTCTATTGGCGTCAGTTCCGTGAGCTGGTGTCTGTCCGTTAAGTGAGCGTCCGTCGTTACTTGGAGCACCTTCGGTATTTACCGATTGAGAGTCTGGATCGTCTAATCCAATTCCACCACGATTGGTAAAAGGCATAACGTTAAGTGTTCCCCAAGCGTGTGAAAGTAAGTGTGCTTTCTGTGGTTCGCCAACAATTCCCTCACCAGAAAAGAGATTAGAACCGTTCACACGAATTTGGAGTTTCTCGTCTAACTGATAAAGTGAATTGTAATTTCCATTTCCTTTCGCAAGATTTCTTTTACCTTGTGCTGCTGTGGCTGGATGAAATGCTTCGTCTTTGTTTCTGTAAGCTTTCATTAAAACCATTCTTGATACAACGTGTTGGTCGAAGGCGTTAATCACAGCGTCGGTTGTCTGTGGAACAACAGTCGTCGTATTAGCAGCCGCAGCTACGGCAGCCGCTTCCGCCGTGTTGGCCGAGTTCACGTCAAACTGGTCGTGTTCTATTTCGTCGTAAACATATTGTCCGCTCATTACTTCACGTCTTAAACTATCTTTAATTCTATCGTCAATCACTTCGTCGGCAATAAGAGTTGGTGGTTTTGTATTAATAGCCGTAATTTCTGTATCGGCTGGTGCTACGCCACCGAGTTTAACCGGCCCCTCAATATTCATTCTGACGTCTGTATCATACTCAATAAGTATTTTAAGTTGTTTGAATACAGCGGTATCCAAAGCTGGAAGCTGTCCTAAAATTGGAAATACCTTTTTTAATTCAAGGTAGGCGTCACGAACTCCGTCAGCCGCTTGTAAAATTTTTGTTCCGTCTTTTAAATTACCACCAGTCAAGGCCGAGAATTTATCTAATGACGGATATTCCACAGAAGAAGTATCTTCCATAACATAACCGACACGATTTCTTGAAAGAACGGAGTTTACACAAAGATTAGGCATATTTTCACTTAATTGACTTTGGAAAGATAAAAATCTATTCGCTTCTCTTAAATTACCGAGTTCTACACCGCCGTCAAGTAATCTAATATTTCTAATGTGAGAATATTGGCCTAAAACTGGTACTGGATTACAATTCGCACCAACGCTGGTAAAACCTAAACCAACAATTCTCATAGACGGAAGATACATATTTCCGCCATAGTCTAAACGGAATTCAACAATTCTGTTTGTGATATCAACTCTCGGTTCAAAGTAGTGTGTTTTTAAGCTGTTTGAATATTCAGAAGCCATTTATAAACTATATGAATATAAAAAATTTTTGTTTTCTTTTTTTACGTCCATAATAACTTATCGGCCAGATAACTTCTTGAACCAACCTTTTTTCTATCTTTATTATGTCGTATTTTATAAAGGCGTTTTCTTTCATTCGCTTTCTTAATTCCCTCTGTTTTTTTGTAAATATGAAAATCTTTATAACGAATATCACCTACACTTGCTATTTTTTTGTCTCCTTTGAATACATCTATCTTCTTGTTTTTTACTTTGGAAGGTTTTACAGTTACGCCTAACTTCTTAGCTTCTGTTCTTGTCTTGGCCGAAATGGAGTAGCTCATATAATATAATATAACAAAATAAAGTGTTATATTATATATGGTGGTTGTAGCTTTACTGGATAGATATTTACCTATGGAATTAACTGATTACATTTTGAAGATACTACGAGAAATGATTATGAGAGACATAATTGAAATAATAAATCATAAAATTGTGTTTACTCTTTATGAGAACACAAAGTTATCATTTTTAGTTTGTGAAAATCAAAATTATTACCAAGTTTTAGATCCTAATCAATACGGTATTTTAGTCTAATATCATTTTTTTCGGATACTTACTATTCAATCTTGGTTTTAGCATCATTATCCATTCTGTTTCTAATCGTAATAATTCTTTTCTATCCATAAAATCAATCATATCGATTGGATAAATATCCCATTCTTTCCAACCACCATTATCTCTAATATGTTTATAAATCTTGTAATTATATTTTGGATTCTTTGAATTAGTACAATTCTGTTTATGACGCCACATTCTAACATTATTCTTAAAGTTTATTGTTGCTCCAATATAAAATTGATCGCTTACTTCACTACAAATCATATAAATAGTTCCAATAGTCATATATATTAAATATATAATATTATTCCTTTTTAAACTTATTTTTTTTCTATCAAATTCATTTTTATTGGTTTGAATTCTTTATTCATATACATAGCGTCAAAGTCGTTTGTGTAGTTAATAACAAAAAAATCGTTTCTACCGCCTTTTCCTACATTTTCTCTAAATAATTTAATAAATTCTTTTTTGTTTTCTAAATAATTATGATCCATTTCCAACGCTTCCAAAGAAGATAAATTCATATTGAAAGCTGCTATAAAATTAGCGTTGTTTCTAATACTCGGTGTTAAATGTGAGTAATTTTGAGCCAGTAAAATAATACTGACGAGAAACTTTCTTGAATTACAAAAAAGTACATTCATAGCGTTAAAACGATTTTTTGAAAACGAGCCACTACTCGATAAATCGTCAATAATAAATAGTTTATGTCGTGGTTTCTCTTTTTCTTGAATAGACTCTTCAAAGTCTTCAATCATAGTGTCGTATACGTTCATTACGAGACTATCGGAATATTCGGTGTGTAAATTAGTATCTGGAATATCGTACTGTTCTACGATTATTTCCATTTTTTTATCTTGTTTTATGGTCGGACTAAAAATATGAATGTCGTCGCCGTCATATACTTTATGGTATGGAAAATCGTGGTTAGCCATTAAATTGACTAATAAATTTGATTTACCAAGTCCAGAACGAGCAATAAGTAATCCTCTCATAGGTAAGTCTACCATTTTTCCAAACTTCTTTGTAAAAGCGTCTGTCTTGTCCTTGACTTTTAAAACTTTTGGCATCTTTCTTGTTAGTTTATATAGAGAATTTAATATATAGTATTGTTATAATGAATGAAAATGATTATTTGGAACAAGTGAATGAATTAAAGAAACAATATGACGAATTAGAAAATTCACAAAAACCATTACGAAGACAACACGATTTATTACAGAGAAATTTTTTTGCTTTATACGGAAGTATTAGATTACTTAATTTGTTAATTCAAAGTTCACATACAGATATTTGTCCTCAAATAACAAACCAAATTGAATTGTTAAATATGTTTTCGGAAGATTTTTATAATACTATTATGAATATTAAAGCAGAAGATCAAGACGATTTATATGAGCCAATAAGAATTGTTTCTGGTTTAGACGACGAAGTAAGACATTTATTAAGAAATGTTCCTGGTGTTGGCGTTGAAGTTGAAATAGACGTCGCCGATATTGAGAATGTTTAGACTTTTTTTTTGAAATAATATTTTCTCTGTACTTTTGTTGAATGAGCCATATCGGCAGCTATTTTTTCTGATTTTTCTAATTCAGCCATATCTATATTTTGAGAAACATAGAGTTTTCTTAATTGTGTTACTGTAATATGTTTTCCAGTATATCTTTTAAAAACGTCTGTAACAACTTTACCGAGTTGATTGCTCGTCATAGGTAAGACTCGTTTATTCAATAAAAGTGTTGGTTCATTATTGTACTGACGAACCATATTAATTATTTTAGCCAACTTGGCGTTCATTTTAAATTCAACTTTACCATAATGTTTTGAAGTTTTGTAATCTTGAATAATCATTTTTTTATTTTTATTTGTCTCGTCTGGATTAACAAGATAGTTCTTTCCTTCTTCAATATCTTTATCACTATCTACAACATACATAGGCGCAAAGTCGGCTAAACGTCTTGGTCTTAATATTGTGTATATTGCTACAATAAGATATTCTTGTAAAAAATAATATTGGTGTTGGTTCAGTTCATTCATAGACATAATGTTTTGTTTTTTTATGTCTCGTTCCATAAGAATTCTAACTTTATCTATTTGTTCTGGTTCCAACCAATTATTATCGTCTTGAAAATGTTTTCTTTCTTTTATCATTTTTCTATCATATCTGTCGTTGTATTTACGAATTTCTTTTCTGTATCTTTCAATTATTTTTTCGTCTTTATCTTCTTGTGATACTACGGCTATAAGAGCAGCTGTAAGCCGAGCTCGTTTAGTTAAAAAAGTGATCGGTGTTTCTCCGTCTTTTCCTTTCATATTATTAACAATCTTTTTGATATTTGGAAAATCTAAAAAAGGTTCAATTGTTTCTGGAACACCGCCGTCTTTCAATAATCTTAATTCTTCTGGAAGACTTGGAGCGGAGAATGCTCTAAAAGAAGTTTCGTACGCTTTCAACGTTGAACCATTTATATTTGGTCGTGAATTTTGAATTATGTCTAAAATCGCCATAATCTTATATATATAATTCGTAGATATTTTTAATAGGTTTTATATGTTATAGATATAATGAAACAAGCTACGAAAGAATTGGAACATTACTACGCATTAACAGTTTTATATTTGAAGTATAGAAACTTTTATCGTCACGGTTTTCAAAGATATTATGTATTTAGGCAAATGATAAAATATGTGACTGGTTTAACAAGTCAAAAAGAAGTACGAAAAATATTTCAAAAATGTTTAGATAATAATATATTCGAGAAAAAAAATTTTAGAACACAAATTCAATATAGGTTTAATCCTTATCACAGAGAAGAAGTATTGAAGATACCTATTCGGTTCTTTTGGTAATTAGATAAATCTTCTTCTTTTTAGCAGGTCTACAACTCCGACAGAGCCATTCGCTCTCGCCAGTCGAGTAGTCGTATCCAATATCTCTATCTGGATGTTCGTCATACTCTTCTTCCGTGAGTTTTTTATCAGACATTTTTTTATTACATTTCTCACACCATTCATTAAACTCTTCGTCGTCGCTGTCGCTCGGTGGAGATCCAGAGAGCGCGAGCTCGTCGTTCCATTCATTTATTTCTTCTTCGTTGTCTGGATTATCGTCGTCTTTCCAGTATTCACATTCCCAATAACAATTCTTACATAATGTCTCGGTTCGGTCAACGTTTCTGTAACACATTATCGGTGTATTTATCGTCAGAGTACAACTACACTCTCCACATTTTTTTGTGTATTGTTTTCTTTGTTGCTCGTCAAGCCAGTCGATAATTGCTCCAAAATTGTCTTTGTTCGTGTCGGTGTCGTAATGTCCGTCATTAAAGAATTCGTCTTTTGTATAGTATGTTTTTGTTCCTTTTTCTGTTTCAATTCCGTCTGAAATATGAACCATAATGTCGGCCATTATGGTTGATTATGATACTCTTCGGCAAAAAAAGTATTTCAATTTATTACAATTAAAAAGAAATTATATTGGTGTATATATTTCAGACGAATATATTATTTATTTTGGCGAATAACTCTTTTGTGTGTCGGCCAGTCATAATCCATAAAACCGACAGACAACGCCTCGCCAGTTTCCATATACTTCAACCAGTCAAAGAGTTCGTTGTCGCTTCTATCAATTAGGTATTTTTTTCCGTTTATGTTTATCTCTTCTACTTCGAGTGGTTCTTCTTCTTCTTCATTTTCCCAATATTCTTTTATAATAACGGCTGTCTTGTTCGGACACTTTGATAGAGCGTCTTTGGCGTCGGCTATTGCTTTCTCTACAACTGGTTTCAAGATTGGATCTTTAACCAATCCGAGTGGAACAAGGTTAACGAATAGTTGAAAATAATTGATTTGTTTTTGAAGAAACTCTTCGTATGTGTCGTAGAATTCATCCCACGACTTTCCGTCTGGAAAGCAGTATTCTCGGTTTTCAGCCGCATCCGTATCGTAAAGCCTCCAATAAAACTTCACTTTCCATTCGTCAAGGTGGATATCAAATTCGTCTACCATAATATCTCTACCTTGATCGTCGTCCAAATTAATTGTTGAACCGAAAAGAACAGCGATAATTCTTTGGTTGTACTCTATCCAGAATTCTTCAAGAGTAATGTCTTCGTCGTCCGTGTGTCCTCTAAAAATGAGTTCTCCGTAGCCGTGTCGTTCGGCGTATTGTTCCATTACATAATTACAATTCATTTTCAGTTCAAGAATGGCTCCACACCGAGTATCCGTTTTGTTGTAGTTTTTCACCATTCTCGTTTGAGAGATTGTGTTATATAGGTTTCCAAAAATATCGTTCAATTTGCTACAAAAGATTAAAAACGTGTTAGACAAGTGAAAAACTGTTTTATTGTATTTTCCACTTGTCTCTTCATTCTCTATATA
>Ga0181389_1000197_pt1 | contig 24274 bp, 30 predicted proteins | sample 12SPOviralmetaG_FD_130121 | JGI IMG/M metagenome (GOLD analysis project Ga0181389, IMG submission 130121) | Marine viral communities from the oligotrophic San Pedro Time Series (SPOT) site, San Pedro Channel, CA, USA - 12 SPOT_SRF_2010-06-29 | ecosystem: Environmental > Aquatic > Marine > Strait...
AAGAGAAAACGCTGGGGATTTCTCAAAAAATAAAAGATTCCTTACTTTTTTTTAAAACTCTTTTTAAAAAACCTTTTAAAACCTCTTTTAAAACCTCTTTTAATAATACCATTAAAACCTTTTTTAAAACCTTTTTATGCCCGTGGTTGTTACCTTAAAATCGATTTTAAAACCTTTTTTAAAACCTATTTTTAAAAGATTTTTTAAAAAATATATTGAGACCAAAAAAAAGAGAGAGGAAAAACCTCTCTCTTTATTTTTTAAACCTTTCTAACTTTTAAAGGGATTTTTTGATTAAATTATAATAACTCTCTTTTATTAATCGATTATGAAACAAGAACATATAATCTTGGAATAAATCAAAATTGATTTCTTTTTTTGATTTTCTCAATGAGAAATCGAATGACAAAAAATAGAGAATATCTTTTTTTAACATTTTTAAAACCTCTCATTAATTAATTAATTTAGAAAAATTACCCGACCCGATTGAATCCATTCCGAGGATATCTCCAAGACCATTAAAACTTTCTAATAACTCTTTATCCTCTTGATTCAATAAATGATCATAAACACCCGATCTAATATTTTTTCCCTTGGAATAACAAACTTGAGGAAAATCGGAAAGACTAGGAAGAATATTTTGAGATAATGAACCATCTCCAACACTAGGATTTTCTAACTTATAGATTTTATAAAGAAGAACATCTCTTGATCTTAACTTGACTTCATTTCCTCTTCCTCTTCCTTTCGGAGATTCTTTTAATGATGAAAAGAAGAACTCTTTTATTTCATCTTGAATATTGAGGATGGATACCATTTCCTTGACCAAATCGGATGGAGATTCGATATCTCCAAAGATTTCCTTAACTTCTTTTGAAGAAACAAATGAATCGATTTTTTCAATTTTTCCTTTTCTGATATTTTCCTCATTGATGAAATCTTCCAATTCCCGATCTTCCTCTTCTCTCTTCCTTTTGATCTCTTCCTTCCTTCTTTCAATTGGATCGGATATATCGGACAAGGGAACAATTACCTTCTCAACCTCTTCCTCTTCCTTCTTAACCTCTTCGGGAGATTCACTATTTACCTTTTTTGACTTACTATTATTTTTAATACTCATATTATTATTATTGATTTTTAAAAATCTTAATTAAGAAGAACCCCAATTAAGATGATTTAAATTTCTCATAATTTCCTAATTAGGACAAGGAAAAAATTATAAAGAATTTATAATATTGATATAACTCTTTATAATTCAATTCTTTATAAAATTAAAATATTTTCAAAATTGAGATTTAAAAAACTCTTCTTTTCTAATTTAAAGAAAATTTAAAACCTCTTTTCCCTCTTTCCCTTTTTCCTTTTTCCCTCTCTCTTTTAATCGATTTTTTAAAACTTATTTTTAAAACTTATTTTTAAAACTTTCTTTTAAAACTCTTTTTTAAATTATGATTTTAAATTTTGATTTTAAAAAATCTTTTAAAACTTATTTTTAAAACTCTCTTTTAAATTATCTTTTAAAACTCTCTTTTAAAATTCTCTTTTAAAACCTTTTTTAATCTTCTTTTTTTCCCCTCCCCTACCCTCTTGAAAAATCTTTTAAAAATCTTTTTAAATAACTATTTAAAATCTCTTTTAAATCTATTTATACTAATTACACTAAAAAGAACTTTTAAAAATTTGATTTTATTTTGACCGATTTTATTTCGACCACCCGTCGCATGATGCGCGTATTAACACGAAATTCCGTTGCCTGTTTGCGTACACGAAATTCCGTTGCCTGTAGCATGAGAATGCGTTGCTAAAAAAGGGGGAGGGCATAACACCCAACCCCCTTATTAAGGTAGTATATATTACCTACTATCCAGCGTACCCACCTAGATTATCCATAATGAGTTCAACTGATTGGTCACAACATTGTGCCATATTATTACGCACACTCTTTTCCGTACGGGCTCTCTTGACATCTTCTGGTCTCCAGTGAGCAAGCACTGTTAGATTACTGATCGTTGATGCAATGTCTGGATCATTCATTACATTTAACTTAGGTGCTAAATCAATTAACTCTCTTATCTTGTCAGCGGATGAGGCATGGAACACTTTGTCCTGGTCTTTCAGTATATCTCTCATATGAGTGATTGCTTCTAATAACCTATTAAGAATATCTTTCTGCGTATCTTTTAACTTATCTTGCAGTTCTATTTCATAACCTTTCTTGATTGATGCTATATCGGCATCATTCAATTCATTGACACGAAAATCATCCGTTCTGGGCATTGGTATGACTGAGGTCTTCATTTTGAAACGATGGTTTATTTCTTCTGCACTAGGATAATCGCTCTCATTATACAGACCATTAAGGCGTTGCTTGTTTCTATATAATATAGCGTCATACTTATCTATGAACTGACTTACTGCGAAATCGAAGTTTGATTTATATTCTGACATCTCTGCTTGATAGCGAGCGAACACACTACATGGGAGAAGGCGTTGACCTTGATCATTCCATGGTAATGTGTATTTAGCATGAGCGTTACGAGCCATAGTTGCATGACACTTGATTTCTGCGATATCATTCTTATCGAATAGTGTTTTGATCACCTTGACACTATCCGTTGTGGTTGAATGAGATTGAGCGTATTTATTACTCTCGTTCTTATCTTTCTTTGATTGACCAAACATAGAGATAGAGGTTTGGGCGAGCATTGCATTACTTTGTATATTCATATTATTATTTTTATTTTATTAATTTAGATACTAGGTCGTAGACGAAACCTCCCCCAATCGCACCACCTAGAAACTGTGCGATTACTTTTAATGGAAACTTTAGGAGTAATTTTATTATTATTTTACCAATCATATTACATGTGGATTACATCACCATATGGTGGAGAGAAATGTTTATCACCGGTATCAGTGATAATCCAAACGACCTCACAACATGGTACTTTCGGAAAGTCCCATCCGTAGCCATCGGTGATATAGACCATACCCATTGGTGGGTCTTTCTGTAACTCATCGAATACGGGAGTGAAGAGAGTGCCACCCCTACCTGCAGGCTTTGTGACTTGACCTTCATGCTCGATGGTCTCCACTTTCTGCACTCTTGAATCACAATATATTATCTTGAGCGTTGCATCTTCTTGACCATTCTCCATGAATGTTGCCAGACCCGCAAACACCTCTGATACTGCTTGTTGTAGGTCTTTATCGGACATCGAACCCGAAGTGTCTATACCTACTGCGATATCCGCAAACGCCTCAGATCGAAGAGATGGCATGACCATCCTCCTCTGAATATGTATTGGATTCGGGTGACTAAATGAATAATCACCACCACAGAAACCCTCGACCCAACGAGCGAGTAGCGATCTCCAATCAACTACTGGTTCTAATAACTCATTGAACGCAGCTTCGATACCATCAGGCATCTTACCCTGTGCTTTCGCGACAGACATGGCTTGCTTTACCATTACCTTGGTTTCTGCTTCTAGTTCACTTTCATCTACTCCTTGAGGGTTTGGGTGTTGCTCTACTTCACCAATTGATTTCTCGTATAGATCATCAATCATTTGATTAATAGAATTGTTGTTACCATCATTGTTAGTATCGGGATCGGATGAATCAAATGACGGATCGGATGTATCATCATTATCGTTATCATCATCATCTTCCTGTTTACTCTGGTCGTCATCTTTCTTCTTTGAGAACTCTTTATGCAGTTCGGAATAAATTCTCTCAGAACTCATACCTGCATACTTAGGGTCTAACAACTTATCTTGAGGTAACTCAAATGGTGCTTTATCTAAGAACTGATTGATAGCATAATCGCACGCAACATTGAATAACTTATGGTTTCGATCACCCTTACGGAGATGGTGGAGATTACTAACATGAAGTGCTTCGTGGCATAATAATGATAGTCTGACTTTAGGACTATATTGTGCATACCACTTAGGGTCATATTTTATCTCGACACCATTAATTCCTAGCGTACCCATACCCTCGACAGGAACAAGTTTATGCTTTAACAGAATCGTTGCGAAAAACGGATGCTCTATGATTAGGCGCATCCTATCCTTTGACATTAAATCAGACATCGTTCATGTGGTTGTATAATTCTGAAGACCACTCAACATACTCTGGCGTGTTGAATACTTTATCTTGGTGCCTACCCTCAACATCTTTAAGAAGAAGTACTTGGAACTCTTCTGGTAATCGATTACGAGCCCACTTACTAATGTTAGACCATTGATCTGATTTACCACTCATATGGGCGAGAGCACCACTAAGGGCATAAAGCGTATCGGGCGTTGCTGGACACGACTCATCTTCACCATTTGCGATCTTGCGTGGCATATCACCTAGACCTCGTACAATCTTTAGAAATCCTATGATCTCCGCAGCGAACGACTCACCGACACAACCTGCAAGCACATCATACTCTTGAATACCATAATTTAACAATCTCCCACAGGCGGCTACTGTCCGTGGACATGGTTGATTGACTAAATCCTCACCCGTACTATCGACATGCGATGGATCAAATTTCATTAGAAGTTCGGGACGAAACCTAATGAATGCGATTAACTCAGGGGGCATATTATTTTCTCCTGCCCACTTGCACCAATCATCTACATTAACCTCTGCTCGCAGTATGGTGGTAAACCTACTTAATAGAGGCTTGATCAAACCTTTAACACCTGCTCGATCCTTACGACTATTCGTTGCCGCACAGAACACTACCTTATCTGATATCTTGTGTTCGTTTACTTTACGACTGAGGAACAACTGCATTAAAGCACCTTGAACACTCTGGGTGGCTTGACCTAGATCATCGAAGAAGGCGACCGTAGGACGATCAGCGTCTAACAATTTTTTCAACTGAGAATAAGGAAGGAATACAGCGTTGCCGTCTGACTCACATGGGAGACCTTTATAATTCGTAGGATCATCTACGACAGGGTGAAAGGTGATCATATCAAAATCCAACTCCTTACAAGTTGCATCGATTACATCAGTCTTACCGAGACCCGGTTCACCTACTATTAATACTGGCTCACCTTCTTTAAAAAGGCGTACTAGATTTGATTTTAACTTTGATGGTTTCATTATACTATTATTATTTTTATTATTGTTGTTGTTGTTTTATCCATTGAGAAGATATTTTTTAAGATCACGCACAGACATTTTAATTTTTCTATATCTTCCGTGCGCATTCCATTCATCACAGATAATTGGATAAGAGTGTGCCTTACCATTAATTGCAGATACTCTACATCTTTTCTTACCTATCTTAAAGTGCCGTCCAAACCAATTGGATGGAATATCGTACCTTCTACATTGCCTGTGGAAATCTACTGCATCTTTAGATTGCGGTACAAACTCTTCATCGACTAATCGATCTGGTGTCACAGTAACTACAATCTCTCGACCTGCGGGTATGCGTTTATTTTTAATATCACAAGATACATTAAAATCTCGTAATATTTCATCTCCAATTACTCCCTTGATTAGGTCGTGAACCATATCTGTGGCATTAAACACCCCATTCAATAGGGCGCGTTTTTCATCATCCGATTTTTTAACAATCGGTGTCGTTTTTACTTCTTCAGAATAGAACATATTATTATTATTTAGTGTTTATTATTATTATCCATAGATGCATAAATAGTTTGCATCTCCTTCAACTGATTCAATATCACCACCATTTTCTTTAATGATTTCGCGAGTGCGTTCGGTGATGAGAAAGGGTTCTGGGTGTTTGATTTCATCAACACTTATTTGACGAATAGGAAGTTTAGACCCATCGTACTTTTCGACCATTGCAAGTTGCAGTTCATGACCATTTGTATCACATGGTGTCCACGTTATTTCTAGTAACTTTACAACTTCATTATTATTTAATCTTACATTCGTAACGCGATTAGGGAATGTCTGTGAAAATTCTTTATAACTCATATTTTTAAAACTCCTTTTTAATTATTTAACTTCGATGAATCTTGGATGTGGCTCTAACTGATTATTTAAATCTTCTAATATATTTTCAGTGTATTTACTATCGACTTCATTATCACGCGATTCTTCGATATAACTTATAGCGTTTTGAATCTCATCTTCTTGGCGTAAGAACACTTCATAAACATGTAAACTTAAACCACCTAATTCACTTTTATCGTTTACTATTAAATGATCATAAACTTTAGATGAAACACCATTTCGTTGTCCGTCGTCTTGATTATCTTTTGATACTATTAATATCGCACCACTATTATCTGGGTCGTGATGAATACATTTAAATTCATCCCAACCATCGGTGTACACTTTACCTACTTCAAACTGATTACTATTATTGTCGTTCATACTATTATTATTTTTATTATTTACTGAAGACGACCACCATTGGGTGCTTGCCGTCTAAGGATTGATTGATTACCGACACGAGATGTGGCGGACTTGATAAGATCATATTGACTAGGTGTACATACCATTAAACTACCACCCGTTTTACCATCGTAGCACATAAGACCTCGATAGCGTGGCACTTCTCTTTTGATTTGATTACTTGGAAGAAGACCGAGTATATCTAATGCCGTTTTATCTAATTTTTTTGACTTCATATTATTATTATTATTATTATTTTTTCCTATATATAAATAGACCATACTGAGAATTAATTGAGACTAGATAAAAACTATCAAAAAAACCTCAAAAGATCGACCATTTATACAATGGTAGCATTGAACTTTTTTAAGTGTTACTACACTTAGATTTTGAACAATTTAATATCTATTAATGGTCTCTTTCCTCGTTGTTTATAAAAACTAACTTTAGAAAGCAGTGAATCATCCTTAAAAAACACACCATTCATAGAATCTAATAGTAACTTTAATAGATTATCTGAATCGGGTCTGGTAGTATGTGGCATATACTCATTATCCAGGTTCTTGCGTGGTTCAGACTTTCTGTATGCGAAACGATAGATTATTTCTATTGAAAGAGGGCAATCCAGTGGGGCTACAGGGCGAAACGGATGCATCATCATCTGTAGTTCCTTGGTAATGTTATTAGCCTTACTGTTTTTGTACTTACCAATAAATTGTCTTCCCGCCTTGGTCTTAATTATTCGCATGCTTGCTTGGGCAGTACTGCTGGGCGGACTCCAGCCTTCTTTTTCTAATAATATATGAAGGTCAAAATGCGTTGCCATACCTCCAACAGGGCAGGGGCTATCCACCTATTATTAGCTTGAGTGACTTACCTATCTTCATTTTTCCAATCCCAAGGGCAATCAATATTATTATTCTCTGGATCGTCATACAACCTAGCCAACGCCAAGCAAGTTTCTTCCTCTACCGATAAAGAGCATGCAGACTGACTGCTAAGATAAGGATCAAACACAACAGTGTTGCGACACTCACAACAACCACCCTTGTTCTCTACTTTCCTTGGGGTACTTGTGTACTTGGTCATGGCAGATACGGCACAACGCCATAAACGTATGAGGATTGATAAGGTTCCTTTCAATTTGCCCTTCTTCATTTGGACTGCTTCCATGCCTCCCCGCTTTGTGGTGAAGGTCTAAATCCGTTGCTGGGTTGCATTGGCATATCTCGCACCCCTCCGCTTTGCTCAGATAAATCTTCTTCCTGTCTTGATAAACTCTCTCTAATTTTGCTCGGGTTGAGGTTTTTGATCGAGCCCGCAAATATGTTCGCTTCATATATTTTATTTCTCCATGGTCTATCTGGTCTAGTCCAGAAATACTCATATCCTTTGTTTACAGCCTCTATTAAAACTTTTTGGGAATGCATATTGTAGTCATATTGTCTTCTTGTATTATTAATCATAACTGCTGATAGGGCAGGTTTCGCATCTACAAGGAAGATTTGATGCCTCCCTCTCCACATATCCCTTAAGGCTAGTAAATTGCCATTAACCCTATCAACACCCATGAACATTAATCCGTTGGGTAATTATTAAAAGAAACCCCATCACAGAACTGCCGTATCCTCCTTATCAACGGCTCAATTTTATGAACATCAAGGTATCTCTGTGCTATACTTGATCCTACGAAATTTGTAGTTATCACAAGTGGCTTCTTATAATTCATCCTCTTGTTAATAATGGTAAACAAATCTTGCTCCCAAGCATCAGTAGGTTTTTCCTTACCTAAATCATCTATGCAAAGAACATCACATTTACATAGCCCATCGATCATATCACGGTGCGCATATCGTGTGTTATGTGACTGACCGAGCATCTCTTTAAGCTCCATAGCTTCATGCACTCTCACTTCTCTACCTCGCTTTATCATTAGGTCTCGGACAAGCAACCACATGGTTCTTGTTTTACCCATACCGGTCTTACCTATAAGTATTAGTCCCTTACCATTTAATTGATGATTTAAAACTTTATCTACTAAGGTTTTATTAAGACGACTGACATCGGTTTCAAGCATAGCTGGAGGGCACATCTCCAAGAACTCCTTCTCCATTTTGTTATCATGTTTGACCTCCCTTGACTCATTTGCACCCCTCTCTTCCGTCTCTAGGCACGGCTCACAAAGTGGATACCACGGATACCATAATCCCTCGGCAAAATCTGGAGCTACACACTCTTGCTTGAAATCTGGTATTATTTCATTACATTTCCTACATGGCTTTTCACCCAAGGAGCGTATATCGCCCTTAGAAGCCCTTGGAATAGTCTTCGGTGCTATGACCTCTCCTATCTGCGTTAGCATAATTACCCTCCATTATTTTAATTCTATTTTGTGGCTTAATAACCCAATCAAATGTTGCTTTCCATTTACTACTCCTACCCATCAAGAAATCGCTTTGCGTTACTCTATTAAAGAGATCAAATACGCTTATTTTTTCCTTAATGATAGCCCGCAATTGCGACCTCCTCACACTCGTCAGCTTGGATACGGCAGACAACTCACTACAAGTTGTGTTCCATAAATCAACTATGGTCTGCAACTCTACCTCACCCGATGTATTTCCATCCTTACCTTCTGTCTCTAAATCAATAGCGCACTGCTGGAAACTATCAGGATCGATACCATGCTTTTCAAATGATCGATATATTGGCGCACAATGCTTAAACCTGCGGCTGATCCCTTTGGGATTTTGGAAATGTACATAATTCGTTATCCAAAACACACCATTTGGCATTTCGCGGATTTTCGCACCAAGCGTCATTATCCTTTCCTTTAAGTCATCATCTGAATGTTGAAAGCCAATATGTAGTCTCATCATATCGCCATCGAACTCCCATATACCAGCATGATCAGATAAATCGCATAGATAGAGATATATAATCTTTGTAGATGGATGCAGTTTCCTAAACCATTTATCATCCCACTTCTGGGTATCAGTGAATATCTTCATCAGGGAACTCCTTTCCACAAAATATTAAATGCTCCTTTATCTTATTCTTAAGTTTAAAGAAAGGTACTAGCTTTCTCTTTAACTCTTTCTTCTCATGCTCTGGTCGATCCTCTGGGTCTTGCACTTGCGTCAGGAACTCTAATGAACTCCAGATTATGCCCATCTCCATTAAATCAAAATGCATAACTCGATCTTCCTCAGGTGGGTCATGCCTATTAATTCTAATCATTAAATATTCCTCTCGTCCTAAAGATTTTTACTCCGTCTTCAGTTACATCAGTAAGCTCCATATTCTGTGTAAGAATTTCTATTGCATTACTCTTTGATTGAGCTTTGGAGGCTGAGAATTGAGGATACTCAACATCTATAAGATTTTGCATAAACTCTATCTCCCGCTTCTCATTAGGGTCAGCCGTTCTCCTCATTTCCTCTACGGCAATAGATAACGCTTTAGATAAAAGATAATGCCTATAAGGAATATCTGCTAATTTGCTTAAATTTATCATTAAAACATCTCCATTTGATCTGTTTGAACTGCCAGCTTTACCTTGCGTACAGTCTTTTTCGTGACTTCGCATAACTCGCTTCCACTTTCCACAACAATGCCCAACTTCAAGAGTTCTGTAACCCTTGGTCTGACATTATTCATATCGGGTAAGTTTAAGTGCTCCTTAACCCTCCGATCCGTTGCTACACCTAGATCACTAAGGGCAGATACCACCATACGGCATCTCTTATTCAATCCATCCAATTCGCCATAAGAGGCTAAACTATTATTATGTATCATATTATTATTATTTTTATTATTATTATGTTTTATATAATTTCTCATAACATCCATGCGTTAGAGAAAGGTCTGTCCTGAGATAGAACTCTGCGGTGTCCTTGTCCTCACCCAACCAATCAGGTGCGAACTGCAAGGCATGATAATTAGACATCTTGTGACCAATGTTTAATAACTTAGCCAAATTATTCAGAGAGATGGTCTCCTTAAATCCGTGACAACACCACACCTTCATTGTATCAACCACATTTCTATGAAAATAACGCTTGTGCATGACATTAGGAGCTACTGGAACTCCTAATTGCCAAGACCTTTGCATTAGAAACGGCAGATCGAATCCTTCAATATTGTGCCCAATTATATGACCATAAGTGCCTGTGGCATTTTTAAAATACTCCCAAAATCTGGTTAAGATTTGTATTTCTTCTAGGTCATGAACTCCATTTTGCGACAATCCATCCATGATGCAATTATCTAGTAACTCTCCATCCCCCTCATTGTCGGCATAAGGAAAGAGGTAGCCAATTGCTACCACTCTCCCTGTTACCGCATCAAGTGCAGCTCTATCATATTGCTTCTCCCACCACTTAACTTCACCATCTACCCACGCTTGATGCTTCTCTTCATAATAAGCTTGTCTCTTAATTGGGTCTTTAAGATTACCATACTTTGGTTCCTCAAACGATGGATAAGGTTTGCCAAACTCTTTTACTTTATTTGGCACACCCATGGTTTCAATATCGAAGACAAATGTCTCCTTCCAATGGGCAACATCCATTTGATGCTCACCCTTTCTTATTTCCTTCCAATTTATATCACTCATCATTTATAATCAGAATGGGTTATCTTCATCTGGTTCTGCGTCCGCCTCCGGCTCTGGCGTAACATCCTCAACACCTTCTTCAAATGATTGCTTATCTAAAAGCTCAACACTCCAAGGCTGTAGAGTAAAATAATACCTTCCATTATATTCCCTGCCTTTGACATTGAACTTAATTCCGAACTTTAAACCTACTGCTAACTTACTACTAAAACCATCAATGGCTTTATTATACATAGTAAACTCTAGTATTGTTGGATATGCTTCATCAGTCCTAAGTGTAAAGGTCTGATTAAACTGCCCAGGTTTATATTCATTTTTATCGCTTATGGTGAGAATCTCACCCCTAGTTATATTTGTTATGTCCATATTATTATTTTTATGTTGTTATTTTCCCACGCACTGCTCTACCTCTTGAGACATCCCAATTGGCGAGTGCGCAAAGTTCTGCTACTTGTCCGACACGCTCACGGCTAATTCCTAATTCTTGAGCAATTTCGGCAAATGATTTATCTTTGTATTCTACTAAAAGCTTCACAATTGGTATGACTTTTGACATCCTTGTCTTTGAGCTTCTCGTAGGCTTTATCCTTACTTGCGAAACCTTATCCGCGATCCAATCCATCTTACGGACTTGGTGCGGTCTTGGGGAATGAAGCTCTTTACAAAGGATAGTCCTTACACATTCGTAGCTAATCTTATATACTTCAGATAAATCTATTTGAGATGCTCCACCCATATAATCAGATACTAATTGATTGATCTGACTCTGTGTAAGTAATCTAGCTCTCATAGCAAAGAGGGCAGGGTCCATGCCCATATTCTGGGCATGAATGGCTCACATGATGAGACTTACATCCCATAATGTACATTATTAGCATCATAGAAAAGAATCCGAGTAACACTATTTTCCAATTTAAATCATTCCATTTCATAATTATTATTAAGTCTTTATAAGATTGGTGTAAATTTTTTTAGAACCAATCTGGTTTGTTATTGATTTTATCCCATACCGCAAAGGACGACTTCTCACCCTTATAATAGTTTCGATATGCTTGAACTGCATTATTTGAAACCTTATATTTATCTGGCATGGCTTGCACAAATGGTGTTCTTATGCCTTGATCTATACATTTTCTGAGGTCAGCCATCCACACGATTGGAGCTATACAAGCATGGGGGGTCTTAAACCTTATCTTATGCTCTGTAGCAATCTGTAGGGCATGCTCAACGAGCCATACAAAATTCTTGCGTGTTTGACCCACCCACTTAGTACACGGATGATTATGATAACCACCTCCATAACGCTTTCCACTTTTATTCAATGGCAATCGCAATGGATCGCAATTATTAAACCTCAAGGCACTTGCTAACATTTGAGCGCTTTCTGTAAGCATCTTGGGTACGTGCTTATCACACAAATACTTCGCAGATTTATATGGGCAATAATCTAAAACAAATATGTTCACATCGGCACCTCCTCAGCTAATTCTCTTGCTTCTTTTACTTCAAGTAATGCTTCAAGGAAAACTGGATGGTTGATGAAGAATTTTCCCGACCGCAGAAATAGATAATTAATTTTTACATCATCTAAATCCTTCAAGGGGATAGGATTATCCTTTAATGGAACGCATGTATCTTCTCCATCATTCTTTTTTACATCTTTTCCAACAACTCCTAATTTCGGTATTATTATTTCCTTAACCTTAACCTTATCCTTGTCCTTACCCTTACCCTTACCTTGGAGGGTATCGATAGAGTCTGGAGACTCTTTAATATGTTGATCTAATATACTACTTACTTCAGAAGCAAAATCTGGGCAAGCCTCTCCACTAATAAGGAATAATGCTCCTAAGGCATATTTTCTAGCATAACTCGAAGCCGTCCCTGTCATCTGACATGGACTCATACCCTTCTGATCCCTTGGCTCTCTGGCAAACGCCGTTGACACTATATTATTAGGATAACCATCATGTGGGCTTACATCTCTGTTATCAGCATCCTCTAATACGATTCTCGCTTCAACATAAACCTCGCCACATACTTCCGATAAAGTATCACTCATTGTCATAGTTAAACCATTCTGAACCAATAAAGGCTTTACCTCAGATAGTATATCTTCGACATTTCTGTAATTATATTTACCGAAGTTATTCTTCGATCCTTTCGTTGCCACTAATTTACTTTGCACATTTAAAAGTTTTTTATTTAAACTTTCAAAAGGCACGATTACATCGCTCTTGACATTTACTATATCTTCCATGTATTTTCTTTCTATATTATTATTATTCCCCTCATCGCTGAATTTCGGAGATGGGGGGTTTTTTATTGATTAAGCTTACACATTACCAAAATAATTTGACATGGTAAATAATTCTTACAAAGGTAGTTATGAAAAATATTTTTACGCATTTTCTAAAAACTTTTTAAGGGTTTTTGTTACATATTCAGACCACGTCATGTTCAACTCCCTTGCTTTTTCTACCGCTTTCTCATATGCGTCCTGGTCAATACTGACCGCTTTAATTAGTGTTCTTTCGACATTTGTATCAGGCATAATGCACAATTATTAATTCTTTATAAGAAGTCAATAAAGAATATTAATTCTTTTTAACTTGCCACAATATCATAGAATCATTAAGCAAACTATGAAATGACTTGTAAAAACATAATAATATAATGAGTATGACAAAAAACACTAAAGAACTCGCAATACCAAAAGGGTTAAGTATCACTCCATCTCTCTATGACGAGGCTAAGAAAAAAGCAGATGCACTAGGTCTGTCTTTTTCTCAGCTAATTACCATGATATTGCGAAAAGAATTATCAGATGATGGTAGCTTTACCATAACACCTAAAGATAAAGACGGTTACTCAAAATGGTAGCTATATAATACTGAAATACTTTTCTGCCTCTCCCTCGGAAACCACGCCTTTATAAAACCTCTTAGTAGTGCGTGGAGAATCGTGTTGCATTAAATGCGAGGTGAGAGCTATATCCTTAAATAATGCAACATGATGAGTGCCAAAACTGTGCCTAAAGCCATTCCTTGGATTATGAATGTTGTTAATCTTTATAATTAATCCTGTGCATCGATCTGCCTTACTAGGAAAAATTTTATACTTGCGATAAGCTTTTAACCAGACCCATAAATTTTCTGGATGACCTTGCAAGAAATCCAAGTCTGCTTTTCCTCCATCCTTTATTCGTATACCTCTTTCCTCAAAATTAATATCATCCCAAGTAAGTCTTTTTACATGAGAAGTTCTTATTCCAGCAAACGCCCTTATGCAATTATAAGGTATTAACTCAGGTGATTGCTTTTTTAATACATTGAAAAACGACAGTGTGTTGCTGCAGGATATAAACTTTATTTCTTTTGATTCATCAATTATAGGCTCTAAATCTTTTGCGGGGTCTTCCTTGATCCATTTTAAACTCTTTGCATATTTAAAATAATTTTTTGTAAATCTCCTGACATTATCTTTGTATGATACTGAGTATGGTAGCTCATGGATATATTCTTCTAACTGCTCTCTTGTTATTGCATCTATCCTTGAAGATCCGAATCGTGATATCAATTTTTCAAGGTAGCCCTTAATAGTAATCATCCACTCGTTACTTACATTCTTAGCTTTTTTAGATTTTATATAAGGTTTTACTAAATCCTTAAATACCTTTTCCGTTGCTACTCGATAACTCGCTCGGTAATAGTCCACCGCTTTCACTAGGTCTAAGCCATCAGCATATCGCTCCACATCAAGCAATCTCTGGTAATTAGTTAAATCAAAGTCAGAGATGTTCCCATATGACACTTGGTTTGTATTGTGTATTTTCTGGCAGCGGAGAGCATCCTTTTTTAATTTGAAGAATAATCTCTTTCTTTGTTTTTTAGTTCCAGGAGAGCCTGGCTGGGCTCTAACTAAATAAGAGAAAACATATTTTTTCTTAGTGTTATCATAGTAGATATAACTCATGGTGACGCATGAGTGACTACTTTTTGTGACACTTAACGGCAAGCTAAAAGTTTAAGTAATTGGCTTAAACTAGGATGGTGCGGGCACTCGGGATCGAACCGAGGACACCAGCTTGGAAGGCTGGGGTTTTAGTCTTTGTTTACTACCTCTTCCTCTTTTGGTGACTCATCGGTGACTGGTATTTTTGGCTCTTCGCCGGCTATAAATTTATAGTGCTGTCCATGCCTTTGCCTTAAATGTCCCGCATATTCGCCCTCCAATTCATGATATACATGCACATGGGTAAAATCATCCCATATTTGATCCTCACCATCTCTTTTCCTCACCACATGGTCACAGATACTATGAGTAGTTACACACATATTTAACCCCGCTGGCTTCCATCTATTCCAACCAATATATAAGTCTTGTGTTCCCTTGCCTTCATACCCATCAAAATGAGCTAAACTTAGTGCTTTTTTTGATAAAAGCGTTGCCCCCAAACCAACCCAATCAGTTGGCACAATTGCCCCTTTACCAATGGAAGGGTAGGCATATTCCATCCACCCTCTCTTACGCCAAGTCTTAGCATTCAATTCATATACATTTCCTATTGGCTCACACTCTTTTATCTTCTCATCAATCTTTCTTAATTCCTCATACAAACCTTCGTCTACATCTTTAGCTTCACGAATCTTTTCCTCTTGCTTCTTTTTCTCCTCTAGTAATTCATCTGGAACTTTTCTTTCATCCTGATGCACATCTTCCTCAATGTGCCTATACTGCGAACCTCTTCCTCCAAGAAATGGTCCTCCGCCTTGAGATGGATATGTACACATTGCTATATCATAATATCCATTATCAAAATGCAAACAATCCAATGCTACTCTTAATGAATTGGGTTGCACCAAAACATCCGCTTCAGTGCTGAAAAATAAATCAGCTCCCATCTTTCTTGCTATTGAAAACGCTTCACCTTGCATTTGTGCAATCAATAACTGTGCATCCTCTTTATAATTCTTGACCTTAGCATCTTGCAAGGGGAGGGGTTTAAAATAAAAGTCACACCAATCAGGTAGATACGCTCTTATATATTGATGTGCTAATTCATTGATTTCTTTACTCTCGTCGCCGATAAAGAGAAATTTTATTGAATATACACTGTCTTTTGCTTCCGCAATTGCTGATGCAATCCTCCTTCCGAAATTAGGCAACGCATATCCATATCTTTCTGTAGCATATGTTGCCACTACAAGTGTTTTATCTCTACTAAGCATATAAAACTTTATAATTATTAATAATTTTTAATCAACACTTTTTGAGTTTACTCAAATATGTAGGATTTATGTAGGATTTATGTAGGATTTATGTGGAGTTTATGTGGAGTTTATGTGGGATTAACGCTCATCATTATTAGGGCATACCTCTCCTTTTTCTGAGTCTAGCTTTCCGAATGAAACCTGCCTTGCATCTTGGGCTATATACTGCTCGGTTCCCAATCGAATTTCAGGCATATGAGGTATTGCTACTAAACACGCATTGTGAGCTTCTAATAAATTTTCTGGATTTCCTCCTAAATACTCTCTATCAATACCACCAAATAATTGCACAGCATTTTGTTTGTCTACAGTATTATACTCTAATGCTTTTTTAGCAGCTATATGACTCACATGAGTACCGGCAGTAGTAAAAGAAAAATCAAACTTATGTACATTTTTGACAGTTCTACTATTGCCATTATTATACTCAGTATAGTACATCTCTACTTCTGCATTTCGGAATGGACTTAATATGGTAGCACTTCTTTCTCTACCATTATAATGCCTGCCACCTATAGCATAAAGCCTTCTAATTGGTAATGGGTTACCCCCTAATGGCAAGAGATGTCGATTCTCATATGCACTTTGATAAAACGAATGACTCAACGCTATTCCACTATTTCTCTCTAAGCCCAAATCAAATAATTCACCCTTTACACCACCTTGTAATTTAGTTCCTACAGTATAATGATCTAAGACGGCTTTAGCATAAGTGAATAAACTTGCGGTAATAGTTGTTTCTTCAGTTTTAGAGGCACCTTCCGTGACAGTAGGTTTTGTTTGAGTATATGTACGAAATTCAGTATCGGAAAAACTATTAAGCTCTCCAACTGCATACATTTTAGCAGAATTATCTAAATTTGTGCTATCTGTGCGAGTTGGAACAAACGCTGTAAATCCAATATTTTCCGTAAATTCAGTAAGTGAATTTGCAGTATAGGTAAAAATAGGAATATTACCACCTGTACTTTCCATTATCCTTGATTGAACTGTTTCATATGTTTCGCCATCTACTAATGTCACTGCAGTAAAAGAATAACTGCTAGAATAAACTAAATACGGCTTATCCACATTTGCTAAAACAGCTTGATTACCTACCCTCTTTTTATACCTAAATCCAGCATTCGTTTCTTTTGGGTGAATATGGTCTATATGGTTATCTATTCCCCCATAATTAGCACCTCCTAGTGCATTGGGAATAAAATTTGTATTAGCAAAATTAGTAAAAAACTCCTTACCTACTCCATAATCAGCATTATCTTGCCAATGATGATGCATATCAATTTTTGGCTCCCACACAGTAAGAGCATATTGTCGATTTACTCTATCAATAATTGCAGTATTTGCATGTAAATACGCTTCGCTAACATAATTATAGTTAAAATTTAAATCACGAAATCTTCTTTGATGCTCATACCCTACTCCTGCATTTGTGGTAGAGGAAGCCTCGCCTGTTTTTCTTCCTGCGACAAATCTTGCTGATGAAGTATCATAATGCGTAGTATAAGGATCGACACGCCAAGAAACTCCACAACTATTATAGCTTACTATTCTAACTGCACTTGCCTTACCCGATCCAGACAATGACAACTGCTGTATTGTTCTCTTAACTTCCTTCGCTCCACTTAAAGTATATGATCTTTTTATTTCTCCAGAGTAGGTAACATGAGTTAAACCTAGCCAACGAACTTTTTCTATAAAATGACCAACACCCTTATAAGAAGTAGTTTTTGTTTCAATTAAACCTTCATCAAATCGAAGTGAAGAACTTAAATCATTTCCAATATTGAAGCTCATCACATAAGGCTTTGCCTCATTTAATATCTCTACTTGCTTAAAAGTATTGGCGGCTACTTTAGCACCACATCGATGGATCAAAGTGCTCTTACTAGCCATAATATACGGAATGTAAGTATATGGAACTCCACCTGGCGCTAATCGCTTCCCGCCACTCATGGCAGGGTTTATTTGATCATAATATTTTAACTTCTTTTGTAAATTCTTAAGCTCTGCACAATAATCAGAAAATGAGGTCGCGCCTTTATAACCTTCATTTGTATTTACACTAGTTTTTACTACATAGGTCGGCTGACTCCAACAATGCTCCTGTATGTATGATTGACCCACTATTTCATTCATGGTCACATATGTAATACCATATGGCACTTCAGGAAGAGCATTTTGCGCTCGGGTAGTTGTGGTTTTTTCTACCTTAATGGTTTTAGTAGATATAGTTTCAAATTCATGGACTGCTTGCCTTCCATACTCTAAAGGTAAAGCAACCGTAGGAGATTGTCTGGTTTGGTAGGTATATGTTTTTGTTCCTGTCCCAGTAAATATAGTTCCAGAATATCTAATAAATGATTTATCTGTGGTTTCAGTTACTGTATAGTCTTCTGACTTATAGGTCTTATATCTTGCAACTACTTGTGCATAAGATAATTTCTCCGCCTCAATACCTTTGCACTCACCACCTTCCAAGGAAAACCACACGGCATTTGCATTGTTTATACGAATTTGGTTTACTGCTATTTTACTTTCGCATGGTCCAAATGATTTTCTAAAAGCTTTGTCTTGAAAAACATAGCCACAAGCTCCTACTGTTACTTTATGATAAACAGCCGTTACCCTATCATTACCATTTGCACGAGTATAGGTTGTTGGTTGCTTAAAAGTTGTAACATACGCGAGTACTTGCTTTATGGTTTGTTTAAGAGTTGGGTACTTATGGTCATTTGCGAACATTTTCTTATTAACTAATTGTACAGCTTTTGCCTGTTCGGTTTTACAATTAATTTCCTTACATAATGTTCCATCAAAAGTCTGACTTAAATGCTTCTCATTCAATTTAGCATACTCGTCCTTACCGAATACAATAAATGAATGAAACGGGGAATCTGCTGCAAGATTAAACCCTGTCACTCTTGTTCTTAATCCATTTATTACACCTGCATTAGCATGAGTTTCATATGCCCACCTAAAATCATCTACAGTCGTTCTACCAATCATACTTGTTGTTCTTTGAGTAGTACCGGTTTGCGTATACTCAACTGTCGACTGCTCTCCGTTTTGCTTATAGGTAGATGATGAAGTTAATGTAGTATAATCACTATAACCACAACACATCATACTGGTTACAGTTGCACCACCTTCTGTAAAATCTGAATCAGTTGGAAGCAATTGCCATGAACTTAATTTTTGATCTGGATATTTAGTATAAGCTATTTCCCTTAAATTCCCATTCTGTATATTTAAAGTTCTACCAATTGTCAGTCCTTCTCCCGCAGAAGCTGGTTTAATATCATTTATATATTGACTGTTTTTTCCAGTAAAACCATTAGTTACTCCCCTTGGGTTTGCAGTACGATAATTATATATAGTTTGCTTTGTTTCTGATATGCCCTCTGCATTAATCTTGGTAACAGATGATTTTATTCTTTGTTGATTTATGTTATAGGGCAAATTGTAGGTTTGGCTTGAATGAGTAAATCTACTTTTATTTTTACTTACATAGGTTGTTTCATTTATGTGCGACAATGTTGTCCCACGCTCCCGAACAACTGTTTCACTGCTACCTCTCCGACTTAAATTTAATGTGCGACCATTGTGTTTTGCACTATATTCAAAAGTAGTCCCAGATATTGGAACATTTATTGTTCCCCTATCTTCCCCGCATGGATGCGTTCCAGTAATTCTCTTTATTTTACTATTCCAGATTGCAGATTTAGTATCTAATTCTGCATAGGTATTTTCATTATTATTAGTTAATCCATCTTTTGCCGTAATATCTACATCGAGATGCCTTCCATCAGCACCCGAATAATAAGGCAAACCTCTATTAACTGTAGTTTTCACGCATAATACATTTCATGCGTATAATAAGGAATGACTGCTCTTTCTGAATCATCATACGCATAATATGCTATCTTGGGGTATATGCGTATGTGCCCGCATCCCGTGAACTTTTGAACGGCAAAGTTTTTCCCTATAAAAGCTATTAATATGGAAACATCTGTAGGTAATTCTTTTTGCAAATCAAACAAAGTATCTGGCTTAGATGTACCTACTCTAAATTCAGCAGATTCTACATTATGGTCCTTTAACTGAACCTCAAGTGATAACCAATTTTCTTCATCATCTTTTCCTACAATCCCTATATCTTCTCTGTTTTCAGGCAATAAACCATTTATCATGCCATTCGGTACAGTTAATGTTCCTTTTGGGTTATCCCCAGTTGTTTTGTCTACAAATGCAACATCCCAATTCGTGCATCTTTGTACGGCTGGTTCTTCTAATAATGAATCAACTACAATCTTATCACCAAAAGAGCTTACTAAAACATTGTTGCCACCTTGGACGGCAATATTTTTTCGAGCTCTACTTTCTAACTCTAACCTTCTTTCGAGGTTCTTTATTTCTTCACTACTCACTTAGCAAACTACCATCAAACCTAGTATCTTCTAGCCCATCCTTCTCGCTACTTCTATAGATTAAGGCATTCCAACCCAAATATCCACTCAAAGTGAAATCGATTTCTTGCCGCCAAGCTGACCCTATAATCTCATGGCTTACGGCAGTTACTAACCAATTATATTGCGCATCTACTTCACCCTTAGCTTCTGAGAATAAATCCAGATCAACTACATCTATTGGTGGATCATTTCGTGACCCCACTGCATAAAGATATCCACCATCTTCGCCTAATTCATCTATTTTATTTTTAAAATCATCAGGTGCATGAGAAACAATAATAACTTTTAAAACAACAGAGAAATCTAAATACTGAGTAACGCCCGGCAGATTATAGTTAGCCTCTTTTGGGAAATACTTGAAGCGTAATCCTCCTGCCGTACCTGACCTCTCGAAAAACGCTTGTGCAGAACCATTGGGGGCTCCGACAATCTCATCTCCAAACCTATACCCAAAGGCATCATCTTCCTTATGGGCATCTGGCGAATCTTTAGGTATATCTTTCCCTTCTTTAAAAAACGGGTGTGTCTGAATAGGCTCTGCCTTGGTACTGCTATCTATACTATATCTAGTAAAATAATCTCCATCCATGCATCCCTTATAAGTACAAGTACAAGTACCTAAATTCCCTGCCATTCTTTGCACACCATAATTTGTGCGAACTAAATCATCAAAGGTTGGATGGTTTTCTGACTCTCTAGCGTGCTTAATGATTTTTTTATATTCACCAATATAAGTAACGGTTGAGGTTATTATACCATCCATGTCTTGAGAGAAATTCTCATTGGTCTGCCTTATATTAGACTCAAGGTCACTAGCATCTATGGATGCTATTTCGCCATACAACTTTACTCCTACTTTTGCTTCATCAACCATAATTAAAAATTTACAGGTTCTGTCATAGATGAATTATCTAAAACTTTTTCTCGCACACTACCTTTTAAGACTCTTGCAGTCTCCAATAACTCTTGTGATGCTCTTGTTTGAGCTTGAGCTGCATTAATTAAGTTAGTATTTAAATTTGAATTACCCAACATAGTTCCATTGGATTTAACTTTCATTGAAGATTGCATCTGCTCCATAGGTGATTTTATGAAATTCCTAGGGTCATCATACTCTCTCCCTTCCAATAATCCAGGTGGGGCAGGATATGACAATGGGTAACTCCCCTCTGTAGATTTTTGAAACTGCTGATTTAGTGCTTCTGTAATATTTTGAGGCGCACTTAACTTGGGCATTGCTCCCTCAATTACTGTTTCGGGAATGTCAGGCTTATCTAAATTTGGAAGAGGTGGGACTCTATCTAAACCAACATCATCTAATATCTTTTGTATGCTTGGTGGATATACTGGCTTACCATAATCTCTGAGGACGGGCTCAGAATCAAATTCAGGTTTTTCAAATGACGGCTTTTTTGCTTCCTCGGTACTACCTTGGTTCAAATTATACTGCCTGAACATTTGTTTTTTCTGTTCTTTGTCTAGGTTATCCCAATCTCCTGTTTTTCGACCACCAGATGTATCATACAAACTTCTATACTGGTTATCCCTAGAAGACATTGTGTCATCTTCTAATTTTAATGTATCATTTATTCTTTTTTCTATTTTAGTTACTTCCGCTGGCTCTCTCTCAGAATCAAACGGCACTGTAATAGTTTCTATATTCTCAATTGGATTAATAGCTTGAAAAGCACCACCCATAGGTTGCTCAAAGAAATCCCCCACACTTTTCTCATCTTTTGCTTTTGTTGGCTTTAAGGGTGTATCCGCCTTAAATGGATCACTTGCTGGAATAAGTGCTGGCTTGGTTTCACTTTCAACTTGGTCAGTTATTCCAAACACGCGATTAACAGGCTCTAACTGCGTCGTTATTTGTTTTTTGACTTCTTCAGGTAATGGATTTTCAACCCTACTGGGCAATTGGCGAAACACACCACTCTTATCCTCAATGCCAGCCACTCTCTTATTGGCATTACTCAAGATAGGCATGGTATTTACTTTAGGAAACCCATGTTCGCTTTTATTGAAAGCCTTTAATAACCCATACAGTATATTTACCTCTTCATTTCTATCACTTAGAGTTTCACCCTTCTGGGTTAATTTATCCCTAAAATCAAACTCGGGCATTTCTCCACCAGATGTTGTGTTACTGATCTTGGTTAAGACATCCAAGAACTCATTAAGGTTATTAAATCCATTTTTAAATTGATCATTTAAATCTTTTAATAACTTGGCATCATCTTCCACTACTACACCATTTTCATCATAGACAGGCTTTGCTGTTCTCATGACTTTTATGGTTTCTAATAATGAATCATTCATAATTCTGCCTTCTTCTTGAAAGCTAGTCATAGAAAGATCGAAATTCCTCTTATCGTACTCTTTGCTTACATCCTCTGATATAGGTGTATATGGGGCTTTTTTATTCCATTGTGCAATAAACCCTTTCATTTGATTTGATTGCTCGCTTATATCTCCCTTCTTCTGAAAAGATTCTAAGATATCATCTAATTTAAGATCAGTTAATAACTGCCTGAACTCACTTAATGATTTAATCTCTTTAGCCATCGGTGGTAAGAACAATGAAGAATTAAATGCCTCATCAGCTTGTACTTGCCCTTCTGACCTTTTATTTTGCATCACAGGCACTTTCTCCATTACTTCCGCTAAAGCATCTACTGAGTTCTGTAGGGCTAGATTACTATCTCGCAATCTATCCATTGGGTCATGACTAAAGAATCCTCCCCCAGCACCTATCTTAGTTTTGGAATCACCACTTACCTCAGGCATGAATCCTCGTATTTTATAATCACCTTGTAAAGGATCATTCGTTTCAAAAATACCGCCCTCATTCTTAGGCTCTGGCATTTTAAACTCTTCAAGAGGTGGCTTATCTGCCAACTCGGTGGCTTTTATTTGTGCATCAAATGCGTCGATTTTGCTTTGCAACTCCTTAATCGCTACAGTGTCTTTCTTAGGGGCAATCTGCAAATCCTTTAACTCCAACTTTAATAACTTTACTTTGCCTGTAAGTTCACGCACAGCAGTACCAATCTTAGCATTTGCTGCTTCTTTATCAGCCTTGTAATTCTCATTTATGTTTTCTTGCTGAAGTTTTGCTTCATCTCTAATTTGTCTCTCAAATTTTTTATACGCTTCTTTGAAAACTACTTCCCCTTTATCTATTTTTGGCGTTGCCCCAGTAAACTCATCGGAGATTTGCACAACTCTCTCCATATAATTCTCATAATCTAATAAGGCTTTTTTAAGTCCTCTTCCATGTGCAGCATCCGTGCCGAACCTATATGCATCTCGTCTATTACCATCCTCTCTTGCCGAATCTGCTTTTTTCTGTCTACCACTAGCATATTTATCAAGGTGAGCGGTAATCTCATCAAATCCTTTGGCTAATCCAATGCTGGAGAATAACTCATTAGTATTTTCAAACCCATGATGCTTTAATATATATGTAAGTGATCCCGAATCATCTGCTTTACTTAAAGCATCTTTCAATTGTTCCGTAACACCAA
>Ga0181389_1000199_pt1 | contig 24234 bp, 28 predicted proteins | sample 12SPOviralmetaG_FD_130121 | JGI IMG/M metagenome (GOLD analysis project Ga0181389, IMG submission 130121) | Marine viral communities from the oligotrophic San Pedro Time Series (SPOT) site, San Pedro Channel, CA, USA - 12 SPOT_SRF_2010-06-29 | ecosystem: Environmental > Aquatic > Marine > Strait...
GTAAGGGAGGAGGGAGGATTACCTTTATGAGAGGAGGACAGGGAAACAGAGTAGGAAGGGATGAAGCCGCCCATTTTTTTCTCACGATATACACAGTAAATGCCTCTTATATGGGCGCTTCGCGCCCGGATTCCATAATAACTTCCAAAGGTTCTCTTTCCATTAACTCAATATCAAACGCACGTTTACCAGATTTCGTAGTTGTTTCCAAGTAGGATACGCGTTGATTGGGTTGAAGACGTTGATATATGTCATCAGAACCACCAAGATTAACTGCTGTGTAATGAAACAAGTAGTCACGTTGATCTTTATCATCGGTAATATATCCGGTTCCTTTGTCAATATGAAATTTCTTGATAGAACCTTTACGACGTTCAATTGTTTGTCGTTTCATACTTTCAGGCATTATATCCAGAGCTTTTCTAGGGGTCAAAATATTCAACCCTTTTTTGATGTTTTTGATTTGTTTTTGGCTATATTTATTGATAATATTTCGACATTGTGTAATAGCACTATTGTTGGTTGCCTGCATAGAAGAAACAGAAAGTTGAAAATCCAAATCGTAAATTTTATAGTGGAAGATGCCGCCGATTTTCTTCTCTTTGAATGACGAATTGTTATTTATAGTCACATAGACAAATATATTATCATCCAATTCCTTACAAATGACTTGTTCTTCTGCATTGTTATTGTATCCATTTTCAATATTCACACGAATATCTTCCAAAATATCAGAAATTACGGTAGGATCTCCAATACACATTCGTAACGCATTCTTACTTTGTTTAACTACATTTCCAAGTTCGAATTTAAACATGCATGATTTGCTTTTATAACTTACATTTTTATTTTGCGTATTCTTGAACGTAGGTTCTTCGCATACTTCGGGAAATGTGCGAATTACGAATTTTTCAATCGCTTCAAAACGCGGAGAAGCACTATGACTATCTTTATTAAATAATTCATATCCATTAATACCGGTCATTTCGTGAGTATGACTGTCTTCAATCCACTTGTCGCGCAAACTTTCGTCAGGACAGCGAATACACGAACATTTGTAAAAATTCCCTTTATTATCATCAAATTCTTTACCACGATAAAACCAACATTCTTGGGTGTCTAAACACAAAAAACAATTCATATTCTCAACAATATGGTCCATTTTTTCAGCAATATTCTTTTGTTTCTCACCCCCATTCTTATATACTTCGATTTGTTTCACTATATCTGCTTTAATATTCTCATTCTTTTTATCCATTATATAATACAATATGATTATAATATGTTGTATTATTTATTTTGTTTTCGTCCTACTCTTACGTGTGGCTGTTTTGGTTTTAGATTTACTTTTATCTTGTTTTTGTGTGCGAGAACGCGTTTTATTTTTTGACAAAGTAGATTTACAATAATTGTCTCGCGCTTCCTTTAATTTTCGCATTAGATTATCGGGAGATTCGGTGTAAATATTTTTAATCACTTCTTTTGGTTTATCAAGAACCATAACGGGTGATGCATTTACTTTGGAAATTGTTTTTGAACCACCACCAAACGCATTTTTAGGTAGATATACGCATGTTGTAGGTGTATCCGGCAATCCATATCCTCTACAAGCAAATATGTTTAGTTCAACAGATGATAAGGGTATATCCAACTTGCTCGTATAATTATCGATATATTGAAAAACATTATTAAGATTCATAGTCCAATCGTATCGAAGCAACACATTCCAATCAAATACTAATGTATTACGATTACAATGCCATAATCCTATGAATGTATCGAATCCGGTTTTAACATCTTCAACTTCTTTTACGCCAAAATTAGAACTTTTTAATATATATGACATATTTAAATTGTTTAATGTATGCTCTTCGTGAGGTGTTATAGTGTTCGTACATATAAGTGATGGAATTGTTTTATGTTGTTCTAATCCCCCTTGTGATATCAACGTTGTTCCAGGAAATCCAAAAATTCCAATTTTTTTAATCGGAAATTTATATTCTTCTTGTAATGGTTTCATCAAAACTGAACCTTCGTTATCAATAAGTTGATATATTCCTTTATTCAAAGAACCGTGACATACAAGAGCGAATTTTTCGGTATTAGAAGGAATTATATTTATAGGTAGATTAGTATATGTATCAACCATCTTCATATCGGCTTCGCTATAATACATCATTATATCACTTTTGGGTGTATTATCCATCTTGATCAAATAATGAATATGTCCTAATAAACCAAGAGTCGTCGCTGGGGTATACATCAATTGTGAAAAACCAGAGCGTTGATAACATTTGATTGCTGGTTCATTATCCCTTCTAACATTAAGAAATATTGGTATGTTTTTTATAATGGATTGATTGTATTCCTTTATTAATTTTACTACTTTATTCATCATTACGTTGCAAACTCCTTTTACATTTCCATATACCTTATTGTTTTTACATACATTCCAAACATAATGGATAGGACTATTTGTAAATATTCCATTATTTTGTTTGACAGAGACGTTATAATCTTCACTGATATTTAAGTTGTATTGGACGGTGCAAAATGATACCAAATCTAGGTTATGTGAATCCAAATTAAGAAGTGCATAATCGACCGAATTTTTCAACGTATTTGGTTTATATTCATCTATATCAAAACATTTTTTATATGAATCTCTTATTTCTGGGTAAAAATCCTTTGTCTTTGCATAGTCAAATAGATCTTTTGTTTTTGCTGCTTTAATAAGTCTTTTACAAGATTCACTATATTTGCCGCTGTCATCTGTATCACAATCGATGTATGCTTTTCCTTCATTATGATTATAAATAATTTTAAATAATTCGTATCCTTGTGTTTCATCATCGATTTCCATTGCATTTTCCCATACTTTTTGCATTTCTTTAATATCTCTTATTTCTCTTTTCATATGTTGTGTTTTTTTCGGTTGGGGTTTCAACGATCGTCTGTTTACTTTAGACACAGTTTTTTGCTTTTTCTTTATTGTATAGTCTCTCATATTAGTATTATGTGTTCTAAAATTGAATTAGATGGGGATATATATATTATTGTAATATTTTATTATGATGAGTAAGTGCGACGTAGCTAATTATCAGAAATCGTGCTTAAGAATGGTAAAAGAATTTCCATATATTTCTGACTTGTTTCGCAAAAATAAATATGCTGTTCCTAGTTCACCGCGACAAATTAATGTAGGATATTGGCTAGATGATGATATTGAAAATATTGCCCGTGATCTAAAATGTATACATCAACATTCATATATTTATGATAATAATGTGAATATTTATGTGCCAGATAACTACTATAATTATTGGGGGTCGCATACTATCAAAGTTTCATTTTGCTGTGAAACCCTGAATGGATATTTATCGTGGTATGACGAACAAGAACGAAAATATAATAAACAAAATTTCTTGGATAATGATGATTTGTTAAGACAAATTGAAATAGTTCAAGATTGTGAGTAATTATGCGTTCATTATAATTTAAAATTGAATCTTTTTTATTATTATGATGTCACGCCAATAATAAAAATGGAATTATATAATGAAACCAAGAATAATTACAATGGCGCTAGCACACATTTGGAATTGTTTGGTTTATTAGATCTGGGTTGTATATATTGTCTATGTATTTACAGTGTAAAATGTAAAAATGATTTATATTACACAAAAAAATCACTAAAATGTGTGAATTGTGGACGAGAATCCATTATACCTATCATACCCAATTCGCTATTAGTAAAGAATTTTTATACTAATAAAGAAAGATTGGATGCTATACAGCACTTGAAATCAGATATGTATCCATCGTCGAAGTTGTAAAACGAAGTATATTCATATTACGAACCCATAGTGACATTCAAGTAATATAAATGGTCGTCTATACTGGTACAACGGGTAGGTGCACACGTATTCGAGCAAAGGTCATCTTCATTCACGTTATCATTACAAATAGTATATGCCGAATTTTTTTCATTATACCATATCTCCTTCGATATATGCAAATATCCCAACATTTCTTCGGGAACATGGGGAACAATATCATAATAATGTGTCACCCGATATGACTCAATATTTGAGTTTTTCATTTTATTTGCGAAATCGTCGTTTCCTACACGTGGGCTCCCAAAAGTAATCAAAAATTTCACGTTGTATTGTGGATATAGGGTTAATATATCATACGCAAGCAAAGTAGCCATGGATGCACCGGCCGAATGGCCGGTTAAAAGTAAGTTATAGAGTTCGTATTTTTTTGATAATATTTCGAAATTATTGAGAACCTGTTCCTTTACGTGACTATATTCTTTGTAAAACCCTTTTGAAACACCAACAGATGTATCGTTATATGGATAGACTTTACGTATTTGTATATTATCTATCCAATTCACAATATTGGTTGAGCCTCGATATGACGCATATAGTGTGTTTGTATATGAATCATATCCTTGTAATACACGAACGCCTTCTTTTTCGGTGACATATTCGTTAGTTATATTTGGAAGACAAGTATCACAATTCCATTGATTTGTATCTGATACCATATAAGATGACTGAGCTAAATTCACCACATATTTTGTCAAATTTTCATCGTATGCGTTGCTTGTTACGAATAATAGAAATAATACAATAAACATTATATATACCAGCCACATATAAAATTGATTTTAATTCATTTTACATTGGGTAATTATCAATCTTATAACAATGACATGTTTGAAGAACTGTAAAAAAGACCAATACAATTTTGTGTTATGTAACGACAATTATAATGGGTATAAATATATTCCTAACTCGAATTTAGACACGTGTCAGCGAGATGATTTGGAAGATTATTATCCTGAAGGATGTGAAATCTGTAAAAACGCATTTGATTGTTGTGCGGATAATATATCAGATTGTTGTAAACGAACTGGAACGCCTTATCCTACATCGTCACCCACATCCCAACCCACATTATTATGTGGGATGGGTGAAGATATATATTATTTCCAAGAATCTGACATGTGTCATTTTCTTGAAACACGGAATACTGACATCACAACGATGTTTGATAAATCAATGATGTGTTGTTCTTCAAAACGGAATGAATGCTGTCTAGTAAAAACGAAAGAAATACTACTTGGATCTGGATGTTTCGTTTTATTTGTGATACTATGCTTATATATGCATTTTCGTCAAGATTGTAGGAAAGTGGTTCCGGAAACCCAACAACCAAAAAAAAAGGATATGAAACACATTAAAATATTACCTGTATAAATATATTCTACTTTTACTTCTATTCTACTCTACTTTGATTTTATCTGTGAAAATGTCGATTACATTTTTTATCCAAGGAACTTCGTTGTAGTCGTCCTGGGATACACAATAATTCAAATAACTGCCCACGATATTCCAATAATATGTGGAATCTATGGCTTCAGGTGGCGAAAACTTCAAACTGTCGCTCGTCTTTTCAAAATGATGTTTCAAACTTCTATGATCTTCATTTGTAATTTCCTCAGGAAACTCTTCCAGCATTCTACCAAGAATAATAATAATATTGCGTCCCATTGTGCTTATAGTATCTAATGTATGAGTATACAAATCATACTATTTATACTCTGAATCAATTTTTATGGTATTAAAATAATGTGCACCAAGCACAACGTTCATTTTTCATAGCACATACTTCACAAATTTCGGGAAATAGATACAAGTATCCAAATGGATTAGATACGTGGTCGGGGTTTGTAAATCCACCTACTTTGCGTGTCTTACAACGCTTACAAAGTTTTCCACGACACGGCGACAATAGTTTTTCATTTTTATGGATAAGATGTTTATTACATAAATATTTGTTTTGGATGGGCTCAGGCATGTTCTCAAACATTATATACCAATACTATACATTATTATCTATACGATTTTGATATAATTCGGGATATATCAACATTTGGACCATTTTTTCGTGCTTGCGTTTGTAGTCTTCTTCAAACTCCAAATGGTTATATTCGGGACGAACATTCACAATGTTATCAAGTAGTTTATGATTGTTTTGAGTAATTTCATTCATATTTCGCATACGTTTTTCGTTACTCAGTTTTCGCATAAATTGGTAATGTAACGTATGACTTTTAGATTGTGAATTATCCAGATTATGACTTTGAATTGATTTTGCAATACGTTCCAACATTAACCTGTTTTCATATTGGATACGATTCTTGTTTATTTCGTTTTCAACCTTATATTTGTTGATGAATGTTTTCTTTTTTGGTTCGTTATTGTCAATCGTCTTTTTTACATTTTTGATGCGGTCCAAATGCTGCTGATATATTTTCTTGTCGTATCCGGTGCGTGGTTTGCTATAAAACATTATATTTTTATTATATAATGATAAATATAATAAAATTGAATAGAAAAGGTTTATATGACTGTATTAAAAGATTTACATATATGGACGAGACATTTATTAACGTAATTAAAGCCAAATACGACGAAGCGCAGCGCAGAGATATTTGGGAAGACAGCAAATGGAGCTATATTTCCAAGATTGAGAATGACGATGTAGGAAAGGCTGGTGAGAAGGCCATCCAAGAGTTCTGTAATCAATCTAACATACCAGCGTTGATTGATGGTTTGACAACCAAGGAAAGCGGAGGTGGTATAGGCGATGGCACAATCAACGGACGCAGCGTGGAAATCAAGACCGCCAGATTGGGTAGTGGTAGCTCCAGCTTCCAACACGAATTGGGCGAAGTGCCTTGGAAAGCAGAGTATATGCTGTTTCTAGACGTTAGTCCGACTACATTTTATGTCACGATTTTCCCGAATTTCTGTGAAGAATTCTATAAAAAATCGGGAAATGATAACAGTATTAAGTGCGATCCAATATTCCCAACCAAATCTATTTGCTGGCGCAAAGGTGCGGGTGCGTTCAAACTAGACACAACGGTTAAAATCAACGAAAAAAATGAGTATACATTTTGCTGGAATCCAGAGCGAAAATGGGAGGAATTTGCTGCGTTTGTCAATAAAATTATTACTCCAAAAACTGAGAGTTAATTTGTGACATACGTATATTGTATGCAGAATTAGTAGATAAAAACGCGATTTCATTCCATTTGATGGTTTTGAATTTTTTTACATTTTGAGTTTTATTCTTATTGAATACAATACCGTAGCCTTTGCGGCCAGGAAGGTCATCGAACGATGTATAAAATCTCATATTGTCTTTTCCAAAGCATGTGGATGGTATATATACATCACATTGGTCGAACATTTTTTTATTTCGTGTTGTTGATGGCGTTCCGCCATCGGAGAGAGAGTAAATTTTAATAGTTTGAGTGTCAAGCTCGCGAATGGTATATTCAGGATTACTGTGATATTTGGACCAGACTTGAAATATGCATTCCACCTTTACTGGTCGCCCATCAGGCTCAATAAAATCCGTATTTATTTTCTCACTATGGAGAAGGTTCAATCCTTTCACGCGCTTGCGCGGAACACCTTTCCCGTCACTTTCAAATAACTGTGGCAAAATGAAACACACATAATCTGAAAATGACGCCGAATGATTGATGAATTTGAGAGCAAGTTGTCCTCGTAAACCGAACGGGGGATTTCCAATTGAAATATATTTATGCTGTCCTGACGGTTTCCATTTCAAATAGTCGCTCTGGATGATTTCATCGTTACACGGTTCAATATCTATACCCATTCTACGATTGGATGGAAGAAGTTTGAGAAAGTTGCCGCTGCCAGCGGACGGTTCGATATAATGATATAATTCGGGATTGTTACCATATTTTTGTATGATTTCATATGATTTATCGATACAGTATTTGGCTGCGTTTTCCGGTGTAAAGAACTGGTCCTTTTCTTTGGGCGAAAACATAGAATAATCAATATCTATATTTGCCAGGCGCATAAGTTCAAAACAATAGGCACGCGGAACATTTTTGAGCTCATTCCATCGTTTGACTGTGCCTATTGCTACATTCAGCTCGTTAGAAATGTCATTGTATGATTTTGTTTCCAATATGGTATTCAATAGTTCAAGTAGATTTTCCATATGATTGGTTGTTGATGTATATATGGACGAATGATAAATTCAATTTTTCTTGGTATGATTGGTATTATCGAAATGACTTTATATCCCTTCTACATTTCCAGAATAAGAAATATTTTTCACATAATCACAGGTTCCCGAAATAGTAGTTGTAATATATGTTTGCATTTCTACCATATTTTCAAAACAAATGATGTCGCCATTATGGAACAGTTTATATAATCCCACCTTTTCCAATACGTCTATTTTGGAAATAATAATGTCCGTCACACCAGTAATATTGAGAGCCACTATGAGTTTATCCAAGTTTAACCAGTTTGTTTTGCGTATTCTTCCTGTGGTTGTGCCGATTTCGCCTCCGGCTTTCACAATAGACATTAATTCTTGGTCTTCCAATAATGATTCTGGAAATAATGGGTCGGTTCCCGAACGAGTGTCGTAAATTTTAGATGCACCATATATTTTATCTATTTTTTGTGGCGGGAACCCTAGACAGCACGCACCATACGGTAGTGTTGTGCTTGATGTAACAAAGGGATAATTGCCGTAATTAATATCTAACCAGAACCCTTGGGCGCCTTCACATAATACATTACCTTCCAACATTTCATCCCATAAATAATCTTTCAAACTGTCTACACTTTCGGCTCGTATCCCTTTACGGCCATATTTATCTTTATAACAAGGTGCAATGCCGTTGGATGTGGTTCCTTGGTCTTTGTATTTCTCTTTGTCTTCGTTAATATGTGTTTCGGTCACGATATGTGCTTTTGGAGAGATTTTAATGAGTGATGTATCAAAACCATTTTCTCTTAAATAGTTGAGTTCGCCCATAAAACTTTCTGGGTTCACGACACAATCAGGTCCAATAATGGATTTGACATTATAAAAAACACCACTAGGTATCAAATGCGTCTTGTATTTTTTACCATCCACATATATGGTATGTCCTGCGTTATTACCACCCGCCCACCGACAAACGTAATCATAATGGTTATTTTTTACCAAATGGGCTACGAGCTTACCTTTGGCCTCATCACCCCAATTTAATCCACAACAAATGTCAACCTTGGAAATACTCATATGTATGGATGTATATGTTAGAACGGGTTAATATTATGTTTATACATACGCAATTGTGAGTCAATATATTGAAAAAATCATCTTCAATATATAGGTTTATGCGTGTATACCAGTAAACAAAGGTTTTCCCGTAGCCAATTCTTGGACTATCATACCAATAGAGCCAATCATTGCAAGACGTCCATTATTCAATTCCTTATTTTGCAATACACTATCATCAGGGGCTAATATACCCAAACCAACATCTCCAGGTGTGTAATCGTCTAACAATTTGAAATAATTTGCACCGTTGTCTTCAAATGGATTTTTCCATCCCTTTCTCATTACCGTTATTTCGCCAGCCATAATTGATAATACAATAAGTATTTGCATATTATTAGACAATTTTTCAAACTCATGTATAGCAGGTACTTGTGTTTTGCTTTCAATAAGTGGAATGGCTGATGAAGCAACCATCGCCCAGCGACCATGCTTTAATTCTGCTTCACGATAACGAGTCAATACGTTTGGCTCGCTTTTTTCTGTGAATTTGAATGGGTCAAATAAACCCAAAGGTGGTGTAGAACCATTCAAGGTGAAACACATTGTTCCAGTCAATAAAGATGTAAAAAGTGTAGAAAACAATATATTCATTTTGTTATATATTATAACAAATACTTTTTCTCTAAATTAATTTCATATTAAAGCATATATGCTTTGTGCCACGTCAGAATGTGCCACGTCAGAATTAAGTTAGTTTTGGGAGGATAATATATACAGGGTATGTATGTATTATGTGTATTTATTAGAATCCACCGACCATTCTACGTATGTGGGCGCAACTGTTGATTTAGACCACCGTATTCGACAACATAACAAGGAAATTAAGGGCGGAGCAGTGGCGACAAGCAGAAAAGTATCACAAGGTCAATTATGGAAACGTCGATGTCACGTGACAGGATTTCCCAGTTGGCAGGCCGCATTACAGTTTGAATGGGCGTGGAAATTCCAGTCTCGTAAATTGTCACCAAAGTTGAAACCGATGGACCGACGAAAAAAAGCGCTTGATAATTTATTACAATTGGAACGCCCTACAAGCAAAGCAATACCATATTCAGAATGGGATGAACCTATACAAGTGGTTTGGGAAAATGAAGAACAATCACTCATTTAATGACTTTGCACGAGGACGGTGTTGTTTCTCATACCTTTGAGTTTGGGCGGTAGGAGAAATGTATTTGGACGATAATTCGGTCGTCATTTTTCGGGAAAATTGTTCCGTTTTCCAAGGCGGATTGTAAGAGTATTTCACATTCTTTTTCTGTTTATCCATATTGTATGTGATAACTATATAATACTATACATTATAAAATACATTTTATATGCATTTACAACGCATAATTACTTATAAAATAAATCATTTTCAACTTATAATCCTTGCTATTTTTCCAAAAGATAGGCAACTCTTCTTGATACATACAATACACCTCTACTGGATACAAATCTTTTATTTCATCGTGTAAACAATATATGTATATTACTCTGTATTCTGGAAATAACTGAGAGTATTGTTTTTTCATTTTTTGATGGTGTTCTAAATGTATGTCAAATTGAATTATAAAAATAATGTGTTTGTTATGATCGACATAGCATTCATTAAAATTGTATTCAAGGGTAGCGGATATGTCTTTTGCTATCATATTGTTATTTTCCGCATAATGGAATAAATGAAACAAATTCGTGTATTTTAACTGCTGTGAAGGTGACTGGTTGGATTTTTTTGAAGACTCTTCTTTTTTGTTATTAGATGGTGTGGTTGTTGGATTATTATTTTGTGATGTGGCTTGCTGAAATGGATTGGGCTGTTTCAATATATCATCATCGTCGTTTTTTCCCATTAATAAATCGTATGCTTCTACAATTAATTTGAATTTTTCTTGTGCATTTGGGGATTTATTTTTATCGGGATGATATTTGAGTGCTAGTTTTTTATATGCACGCCCAATATCACGTTTGGATGCCCCCATTTTGAGTCCTAATATAGCATAATAGGGGTCTAATGATTTCTTAATATGATTAAAAATATTATTTGACATTTTGGGTTTATGATACTCATATTTTGTGTCAACGGGTTTGAATACAACATCTATATAGTGTTCTTTTTGGAGTAGATCTTCTATTTCATCAAAATTATATGTATGGATCCATTCTGTTTGAAGTTCTATAATATAGTCATTCATCTATATTATAGATATATTTTGTTAGTTATGTAATTTATTGCCCGTACATGCTGAAACTATGTAAAAATTGATTGCGCTGTTTACATATTGAGTAAGGTAATCAAATACCAAAAACTAATAAGAATGACTGCTCCTACCACTACTGCTCGCAACAACACCTCAGCAACCAGCGTAAGAAGCGCTGTGATAAGGGACCTATGGAATACGGTCCGTCAGATGCCCGGGATGTGTAAGTATAACTTCTCCTGTGAAATGGTGATGCGGCATATGATGTCTTGTGTGATGAATCACGAGGGAGAATACCTGAATGCAAACAGCGATTATACATTTGGACGCGTTCGTTTGTGCGAATGGGAAGCGTTTGACAAGAAGTGCTGGCACAAGGAAGTGACATACCAAATGATGTTGGTGGCAAGAAATGAGCCAAATAAATACGTGATTGCTGACGATATGCATAGCGAAGACGATCTTCCTGACGAACCGTTGGTTTACTAGATAGAACTTTATACCCCCATTTAATTATTATAACATTGACTAGACCCTTTTTTCTTTTCATATAATCCATAATTAAGAGCACATGCTGAAAGTATATAAATATTGATTTAGATTGAGTATAAGACTATATACATAACACACCAACAATATAAAGCAAAATGTCTTGTTGTTCTTATTGCCATACTCATAATGATCATCGCTCAGTTTCTGCTTGTCCCTTTAACGTTCAAGATAGAGCTTTACATATATTCAACGCAAGCATTGACCCAAATCCACACAAAATTACAACATATTTTGCAAAGCGCCAAGGTAATCGCTATATAATGGACGGTTCGGGTCGAAATACTATCACTCTATCTCGGAATAATGAAGAGAACCAGTTATGGTTCAAAGATAGCCAAGGTCGTAGTCCGAGCGACGAGGATTGGAACTTAGTGAAATCTCAACAACCTTCGGAAGGTGAATTCTCTACGTATGAAATTCTGAATACTCGGTATCGTCGTATTGTTGAGTTGCTGTTAAAATTTCACGATTTAAAGTTTCGTCCCCATCTTGGTCATGTCACTTGTTCTGTGACATATATGAAAAGACCAGATATACCAAAGGTGCGAAGGTATAAGTTTGGACGAGACGGAAGATTGAATTACGAAGAATTCTCGGGCGAACAGGCCACACATTATTTGAACCAGTACACTTCTTGGATCAAGAGCGAACAAAGAGAAAGAATTCGAGCTATTCATAGACGAGAGAGAGAAAGAATTCGAGCTATTCATAGACGAGAGAGAGAAAGACTAGATAGGGAAGCGACAGAACGGTATTGGAGAGATCAAAATCGACGCATTTTAGAAACAGAGCAACAGCGCCGACCCAATTTAGAAACAGAGCAACAGCGTCAACAGCAACGGCACGCAGATTATGTGGCGATACAAGAGCGAGCCCAAGAAATGCGCGAAAATGGCCTTCCGCCATCAACGCAACCACAGCCAACAGACAATTTGCCACCCGCCGTCGATGAACCGATTGAAAGCGACTGTTGTGCCATTTGTATGGATCCCATCGGTAAAGTCAATTGTGTAACCATTCGATGCGGACATCAGTTCTGTGGTGATTGTATTTTCCACCATCTTCAGTTGGCAAAAGGAACGTGTTGTCCGTTGTGTCGTAAGGAATATGCTGTTCGACCAAAAAATTATATACCAACACAGCGACATAATTTAGGACCCCCACCGCTCGCGAATGTAGGGGAACCACCAAGACCTAGACCAAGACCTAGACCAAGACCTCAATATCAACACCCCGGTCCACAAACACTACATCGACGTGCGTTGGAAATCTCTACCGCAAGTGGTCTTACACAAGCACAATTCAACACAATTGTAAGCATCATCACATCTAATAATTAGCCATAGAACCTTATTGTAATCTAAATTAATAATCATCTTTTTTTTACTCTATATATTATAGGTATTGTGTATGTTGTATATCATTGCAATAGTATCATTTATATGTATTTGTTTAGTATTTTCTCTTCGGGGTTGCAAAATGATATAAATATTATAGTATAATATATTATTATGAGTGAATTACAATATTATGATGAAGATAAGTTGCGTCGAAAACGATTATTACACCAGCAAAAATGGAGACAGAAACAAGAAAAAATCTATTACACATCGGGCAGACCGATTTTTAATACGTCGAGAGTTTGCAATTATTACTTCTACAAGGATGATAACGGTAAAAAGACAGGCACGCTGTGTTGGTGAGTGAAAGATCAACCAATAATACCCATTACTTTATCCACATATTCTTTTGAAACGTCACATCCTTTAAAGCACCGATTTGTATTTTTACACGCAATTGCGGTTGTTCCACCGCCTAAGAAAGTATCCAATACCACATCACCTTCATTCGAATGTTTTTTGATAAGGTCTTCAAATAATGAAAGACTTTTCTGTGTGGGATGAAATCGATTTTTGCCACCTTGTAGTGGATACATATAAATGCCATTATCATATTTACTATTGAATGTCGGTTTACCTCCTTTAACACCAACAAGTGCTATTTCCCGACAGTTGGTTAAGTAATTTATATTAGAATTAAGTGGCTGTGGATTCGTCTTTATCCACTCAATAAACCTGATTTGTTTGAATTTGTGTTTCTCAAACAACTCTTTTAATGGTGTTAATTTCCATATATCGAAAAACATAATCATTGTGCCTCCAGCACATAATTTTTTGTAATATTCCCCAATAAATGAATCCAACATTTCCATTGTAAAGTCTCTATCCCAGTCTCCATAATTTGTTTGAACGCAATATTTCTTTCCATAAACTGACCCATATTTCATATAATTCAGTTTTTTTGTATCATCATTCAATCCATTTTCCTGTTTATATTTTTCCCAATCTTCGTCTGTTTTTACGTTATTATTGCCTTGTTTCACTTTATTATAAAGGTTATCCATTCCAGTTTCGTGAGAAATAATATACGGGGGGTCAGTCAATATTAAATTTACAGAGTTATTTTCGATGCTTTTCAGATATTCGTGTCCGTCTATATTTTGTATTTCCATCATAATGTTACAATATAATATTATGATTATATGGTTTTTGATATGCATTACATATTGTTGTCTATTTCTTTGCTTTACGTGTTTTCATTCCACCTTGTGTTCTCATAGAATTGGGTGTTCCTATCACTCTCCTGCGTTTTCTAGTATTCGATTTTGGAATATATTGTGGCGTTGGTGTTTTGCGTGAATCCACCACATCCATGGCTGATGATGATTTATTTTTTTTACTGGTGTTTGAAGATACACGCGCCCGCTTAACACCTTGATGTAAGGTTATTAAAGTATTTGCCACTTCGGATTCAGTTTTTTTCAGGGATTGATCGATTTCTTGTAATTGTTCTAATGTCATTATTAGATTTTCCACACCATTATCTTTTATTCCTTCTTGATTTGGTGTTTTACTTTTTATATCTGGTCTGTTTTTCATCGGTTGCATTGCCATACTCAGTATACTTTCTTCATCATCTTTTTCAACATTTTCTGTTAATGATTTAAGAGCATTCACAGCAATAAGTGCCATTGCGGCGTCATCTTCTGATTTCTCCAAATATTTATCTTCAGAAATTTTTAAATATGATAAACGCATATTTACCAATATTTCATGTAATTTCTGTTCTTCTACACTACCATAATATTTTACAGAGATTTGTTTTAAAATTGAATTTGATTCTATGTTACTACTTAAGATATAGTTTACATAATCGAACACATAGTTTGATACAAAATTTAATTTTGTAATATCCCCTTTATATGTATTCTTGATTTCATTATTTACTTGAGGAAACATATCTGATAATAATATTTTTGAAGATGTGTCAATTTCATCATAAAAACTATTTATACTCTTTGTCAGTTGTTCTCCTGTTCTACCTCTCAGTTTTTTTGCGTTTTTCTCCATTTTAGATTTCTGAGTAATAATAAATTTCAAAATATAATATTTCAATGCATTACACGCGTTCAATATACTTTGAAGTGTAATATCGTATTCTTCCAACTTTGGTGTTGTTTTCTTAATATGATTATATGAAATTGAAAAGATATCCATAAATAGGGTTTGTTTATTTATAATACGAGATGCTTTCTCTGTTATATCATCTTTGATGACACTTTCATATACTAAAGATGCTATGCTTGTGCTCTTCATTTGTCTATTAAATTTGATTTCAGAATTTGTTACTGTATTAAGTAGTTCAATTGAATTCATTGTCAACGCATTATTCTTTAAAAATGATTTAATAAACATACCAGACACCAGAGCTGATATTTCAGCATATGCTTTAATCCTCATTTCAGAATAATTTGGTGGTTCTCTATACGCATCACCTTGAATTGCTTTTTCAAAGTTCTTTCTATTTATCGAAGATATTGAATTTGCCAATATGGATAAATAATACAATCCTTTTGTTGAATCCTTTTTATTTAATTCGTTATTTAATTGTTCGACAATAGGAGACATCGTTTCTTTTTTTATTATTTCTGAACGTTTTTTTGCAAATTCATTTTTTGTTTTATATTGTTTTTTAATATATGTTATTAATTTTGGAGATAATTTTGGAGAACATTTACTATGATCTCCATCCCATATTTTATTCAATATGGTAATTGCATTTTTTTTACTCATCGAATATTCTTCTTCTTTTGTATCCTTATTTTTTGCTGTAGTTAAAAATGAAAGATCGGATTTGATTTGGTTACAACACGCGTGAGACCATTTATATTCTAACTTATATATTTTTTTCTCATAGTCGTTCATTTCTTTTTTTGTGGCTCTCTTTCCATCTTCTGATTCATTATGATACAGTTTGAGTAATAAAGATGCTTGATAAATGGGAAGTATATGTTCGCATTCAGGACTTTCACTATCAAATTCTTTTGTCATTGGTATTCCACATATATAGCACGGTATCGGTATGTCTTCTTTATTTATATCACCTATTTTACCTATGGTATTATTACATTGTATTGCCGCACCAGATGCTCGTTCCCACCAAGAACGAGCGTTATTATATTCTTTTACTGTATCATTTATTTCAATACTAACCTTTGGTGGCTTTATTCCAAATAATCGTTCAAATGCTTCTCCAGCTTTCATTCCTATGAGAGCATTAATATCATTTAATTGGGTTGACATAATTATTGATATATATATATATATTATAATTACAATATATTTTCATAATTCTAATAAACTATACGTTTTTCGTGTCCGAAACGTAGAGACAAATCAACCATTACTCCGTCAATTATTCCACAATCAATCATATTGCGAATAAAGCTAACATCTTCGCTTGATCCATCAACAATATGATCTCCCATTTTTTCTATATTTCTAAAAAACCACGGATATTTGAATCGTGTATCTTCTAAAATACCATATCGTATTCCCATACAACCCATTCCCACATAGGCACATTTCATCATTTGCTGTCCCTGGTTTATTAGATGTTCTCCTTGTGTCACAGAAACGAATTCAAAATTTCCATTTTCTTTATAATATTCTGTATCCCACTCTTTTACACAACATAATTGAGAACCACCGTCCATCGCATATATACCCGAACATACTTTGTATTTATATAATGTCATATGTATTAACTTATCAATCATAAATGGTGTGAATACCATATCACTATCGAGCCAAATAAGAGCATTATATTTGATTTTCCCATTGAATGGAAGTTGTTCTGGACCACGCAATACATCTGCTCCAAGACACATAGCGCGTGCAAAATTCACGTGTGAACTATAGTCATTGGATAAAATAAATTTATATTTATCATACAAAGTAATTATGGATTCAGTCCAACATTTCAAAAATGTATTGGAAAATGTATTTCCCGGAATACATACGACAATGATGGGTTTTTCTTTGTGTAAAGAAACACGATGTTCCAATCCTTTAATTTTCATTATGTTCTTATATTATCCTTTTTGTGTAGTTTTTAAGTAATTGTTTCACTATATTTTTTTGAATGTGTTGTATTGATATTGAAAATTGAATTAAAAATTTCTTATTATATGTAAATATAACAAGAATGGTTGAATATAGTTGCGTACGATGCGGTAAATCATTTTCACAAAAGTCCCATTATTCGTCACATATGAGACGCAAAACCCCTTGCGAATCCATCACACATAAAATAAAGGCAATCGTAGAAGATGTAGTGAATGATAAAATACAAACAACGGGATTAAAGCGTAATACGATTGATAAATATTATACGTCTCATAATGTGGTCGATATGTGTATTGATTCGATGAAGACACATTTGGATATCGATAAAAAGAAAGATTTATGTATCGAACCGAGTGCTGGAAATGGTTCCTTTATACAAAAAATTAAATCTACGTTCAAAAATCACACATTCTACGACATCGAACCGGAAAACAGAAATATTATTAAGATGGACTATTTGGATTTTGATTATGATAGAGATATTCATAAAAAATATAGGAAAGTTCATGTGGTTGGGAATCCACCTTTTGGACGACAATCCACGTTGGCGATTAAGTTTATTAAAACCACGGCGAAATATGCAGACAGTATTTCATTTATATTGCCTAAGAGTTTCAAGAAGGATAGTATGAAAAAACATTATCCGTTGAATTTTCATTTGAAACACGAGATTGATTTACCTTCCAATTCATTCATCGTAGACAATACTAGTCACGATGTTCCGTGTGTATTTCAAATATGGGAGAAAATGGATATAAATCGTCCAAAACAGATTAAAGTGGACCCATATACATATTCATTTGTGAAAAAAGACGAAAAACCGGATATTTCGTTTCGGCGTGTTGGAGTATATGCAGGCAAAGTTGACAAAAAGAGCGAAGATAAATCTCCACAATCGCATTATTTCATCAAATTTGAAAACGGGCTTTGTGATAAGGTATTTGAAGCATTATCCACGTATAATTATGAATGTAAGGAAAATACAGTAGGTCCGAAGTCTATATCAAAACAAGAGCTTATACCAGTAGTGAATGGACTATTGAAATAAAATATTGATTATTGGTATTTTTTTATGACTCAATTCTATATACCTATGAATATAGATAAAACCGAACCGAGTGTAGTATTGGACCAGACATTTGATTTTACAATATCGAATTATGGCTTTGGAGACCTAAGTGACGATAGATGTATTGAAATATACAAAGATGGAAGAGTGTTTTCGCACTTTATTGAAAGATGGTTAGAAGAAATGTTTGAACTCGTTCATGTAAAGGGATGCAAGCAATATGATTTTCATGATAAAGCGCACCCACATATTTTATATGATGAAAAAACATTCACTCATAATGGCTGTAAATATTGCCCGTCAAATATGTTAGGACAAGGACGGGTATTTAACAAGGAAGTATTTGAAGAAAAAAGTAAAAAGATGATATTTTGCATAGTCTCAAATGTGAATTTCCCACATATTCGGGTTAAATTTGTTAAGGGGGAAGTGTTAATGCAAAAATACCCATTAGGAGTAATTGGCATCAAACATCACGACGAATTCTTTGATGTATAGATTATTTCTATATAATATATATATATATATCAATTGAAAAAGATGACATTCGGAGCATTAACCGGACATACATCACTATTAGATAGATTAAAAGTAACAGGTTCAGTAAATAAAAATATGGTTAATTTAATGGAAACTAATAAAACGCCCAATAATTTTGTGATAGATGCGAATAAAGATGGAGCAATAAATCCGGAACAAGATGTATGTATATATATTATGGGTCTTGGATGTAATAATAAGCAAAACGACTATATTTATGTTAAATCTTTCGCACGTGAAATTTCTGGTATGTCCGAAAACAATGTTATTATATTATGTCCCAAAACAAGAACAGCATTAAGTACAATAGAATTAATTTATACGCGTGGATGTAAGAAAAGGAACCGAAATTTAATAAAGAATAGCGACAATTTCAATATTTTAAATACTACAATTGGTAATCTTACTCCATTTATGAAAACATTAAAAGAAAATATAACAAACATACTTGAAGAACAAAAATTACATAAAACAAAAGTTCTTATTTACGGACATTCATTTGGCGGTGCTGTTGCAAATAAAATTTCAGAAATCATATCAAACGACAGATTACATATATTTGCTACTGGACCGATTTATATTACTACGACGGAAAAATTACAAAAAGAAACAAAACTTATAAATCTTTTTATTCGTGATAGTACAAACAAAGATAGAAGAGATGTCGCTTGGACGAAATTAGCATCATCATGCTTAAATGATAAAAACACAACATCTAATTTCGTATATTTTTATGACAATAAAAACATCACATATGGTGAAGATCTCATTCGATCGACTCCAAAAATGGATAAAACAATTGGTCTTATTTTTGGCACAAATTTACAATGGAAAATACATAATTCTTATAGTTTATTAAGATATTTAAAAGATTATTTAAAAACATTTGAAAGTAATAATTTAAAAGATTATTCGAATATTTACCAAATAATCCCGGAACCAGAAAAAACTACTAATACTAAAAACACCTCGATTGATGATGATAACTTATCTCAAACATCGGAAATGAGTGATTTTTCATTTGAAGGAGGGAAAAGGTGTTACAAAAATAAGAAACAAAGAAAACCAAACCGACGTACAAATAGAAAGAAAATAACAAGAAGAAAGACGAGAAAGAAATCGTTGAAAAAGAAAACAAAGATAATGTAAAGATTATCATATTTAGCACACAAAACTATATATTTTTATTGCAATATATAGTTTACATCGGAATAAAAAACATTACCGATAATGTAACAAGTGCTATCCATACCACATTCCATATACAATTTTTGTTTTTTTGTCGTAGACCACACCTAATATATTTCTCTTGGATGTATGTTTCTTCGAGAGGACGAATTTTTGTAGCCATATACAAAAATATATGTAAGTTATTTATTTTGATTTGATATATTATTTTTGTCAAGGTTCCCGAAATAGTGGTAACAAAATTGAATAATCATATAATTGAAATAGTATTGTAAATTACAAAACACATTATCAAATATGCGTATTTACGTATTGCAATTAGAAAAAAATAAATATTATGTTGGTAAGACCAATAATGTATCTCAACGATTATTGTGTCATTATCAGTCTACGGGTTCTGCATGGACGACAAAATATAAACCAATAGAATTGTATGAGATGGTAGATACAGATGATGATTACGATGAAGATAAATATACATTAGAGTATATGAAAAAATATGGTATTGAAAATGTCCGTGGAGGTAGTTTTAATCAAATAGAACTCAGTGAAAACCAAATCAACACGCTACAACAAATAATAAAAGGTCAGAATAATCAGTGTTATAAATGCGGTTCTAACGACCATTTTGTGAATAACTGTATATTCACTCAAATAGAATCTATTGTAAACAACCTACAGAATAAACAAGAAATCGTTAGCAAATTGGATACAGTATCCAACGCATACGAAAGGATATCAAAGTTAGAAGATATTCGTTCACAAACACAAGATATATTGGAATTATCTGTATCCGATTTACGAACAAAGAAAAGATACGATGATTTAACAAAAGAACTTAGTAAATACCGACAAAAAAATAGATGGAACTCTTCTGATGGTAATATGAAATTGATGAAAACAATTCATGAGGAAATAGAAGACATACGAAATGAGTTTGGTTTTGACAAGATCAATAAATTGGATCAAATCCGGGGTTTATATAGTAGATTCTTCGACGTAGAACGTATAAAAAATGAGGGAAACATCATCAAAGGTATGAAATTGCGCCGATTGGCAATCCAAACTAACGAAGAATTGGAAGTTCTATACAAAGAATATAAAAATATTGACTATTTAGAAGAGTTGTTGGTTGCTCTTTATGAAAAATTAGAGAATGCGTAGAAATGAGGAAAGGATTATACACAATATAATAATTTTTTATTTCCATAGTATATAATGGTTCCAACTGAAAGAGATTATGACTTGTATAAACTAGAATTATTGCTATTACCTTCAAAGCAAAAAAAGGAAATAGAATCACATAACTCGTATTATGGTAGAAAGGAGTATTATCCCCATAATCTAGATAAGTGGGCTGAAATAGGTAGACAAATGCCAAAGAAGCACGCAGAAGAGAAGGCGGAAATGGAGAAAAAGCTCAAAGAAATGCGAAATGAAATAGACGAACATAACAAAAAGTTAATGGAAGCAGCAACAAAAGGTCCTCAATGTGCTGTATGTTTGGAGAACAAATATGCGGAAGAAGGCCCGAATGTAGCTGTAAGTTTCGGTCCTGGAAAATGTAGAAAACATATTTTCCACGAAGGGTGCGTTAAAGACGGACGTGTAAGTCGTTGTCCGTTGTGTAGAGGTGCCAAAAAAGCGTTGAAGCGTGTAGATATGAAGAAATTATCAAAACTCGCATCTCCTATAATAAAGGTAAAAGCAGCGAAAGTGACAAAAAAGAAATCTCCTACAAAGAAGGTTGTGGAACGCAAACGCTGTCCGAATGGCACTCGTAAGAACAAGAAAACAGGTGAATGTGAAAAGAAATAGATGATATATTTATATGTATATATATATATACCAATGGGAAAAACGATTACGAAATCTTTACAAAGGAAGAAAACACAACGAAAAAATACAGCAAGCAAGCGAGTTATACGTAAAAGTATTTCAAAAAGGCAAAAAAAAACACGTAAAACGCGGAGATTCGGTGGATTTGATATTATACCAATAATTAAAAAATATTTAAAAAATAAAATTAATACTAACACTCTGTGTACTAATGATGGTTTTAAGGGTTGTGAAAACCCTGGTGGCAAAAGCGAGCAAGTAATAAACATGTGCGAAGATAAAGTATATAAACGTCCTCCACGTGGTTATGCAGATTTTTCGGATTTGGGAATATCATTATTCAAAAAAATGAAATCATATAGAGTGATAAAAGTGAATCCTCATACTATGAATTTATTTATCCAAAGCATATTCAAGGATTTTAATATAAATGGTGTTGAAAAATATGAAAACATATGTAAAGTAGGTGATAATGAACACGCTATGCGAAGTATAAAATATGGATATAAAGAAGGCGACTCACAAATATTTAATTTAACTACATATGTTGGTGTTGGTACTGATTCTGTGGAAAAGGTGTTAGTTAAAATGAAAGGTGTAAATGACAAATTACAAGAATTATATGATAAATTTAGATTTCATCACTGTGACCCCAAAGCGGACCAAATTTTTATAGAGAAGGATGGTTGGGGTAACATTAATTTTATTCTTGGAGATTTGGATAAAGTTACATTTACTTTGAAATATGGAGATCATCTATATCGTGTACGTTTACATACAGCCAACTTTGCAGGGGGAAATATGCTTTTTTCTGATTCAGAAAAGATGAGATATGAAAATTATCCAAGAAGTCATTGTGACTTTGAAAAATGTGTGTTCCTTGCTTCGTTATTTTTGAACGCAAACGATGTTTTGTATGATGCTTTAATAGAAAAAATGAAAGCAAATGATTTCTATAATTCCCTCGGTATTAATAAATACAATTCTGAGCTCGATATGGGAAAGATACTATCCGGACGAAATAATGAAAAAAGAAAAGGACATAAATTAGCAACAGAATGTGTTATTAATAAAGATACAAGTTATGCGTCTTCTGAAAACTTTGGAGGTTCTGAAAACATGAATGATAAAATCGATGGTCCAATAAATACCTGAGTCTTCTCCTTTACATAACCTCCCTCCTTCCTTACTGGAATATTGATAGAATTGATATATTTACATAGTAATATAGTGTAAATATGTATATCCAGGTTCCCGAAAGTAGTAAATAAAGAGTTATAAGACAACGAAAAAAAAAGTCCATGAAAATTTTTTGAAACGAACAATAATATTATTGTCCACTTTTTGAATTGGCTGGGAGGTTTTTTTGCTAGGTAAAGAAAGAAGGATTTGAGTGGTGAATGCAGTAGTTTTTTGAATAAGGAGGTAAAAATGGCATCAAAAAAAAGTGGACAATTGTGAATTATTATCTAGGTATTTAGTAATAATGGAAACAGAAAAATCAAGTTTATCAAGTAGTAAATATTATTGCGAAAAGTGTGATTATTCATGCTTATATTCAAGTGAATATGAACGTCATTTAGGCACTGCAAAACATCGTAGGAAACAAATGGAAACAAAATGCGTAGAAATTAAAATACAATGCGAGTGTGGTAAGGAATATTCAAATCGTTCAGGTTTATTTAAGCATAAGAAGAAGTGTACTTATAAATGTCCTGAAGATATACTGAAAGAAGAGATGAAAGAAATATTAGAAAAACAACAGCAGGAACAAAGACATTTGATTGAAATTCAACAAGAAGAACAGAGAAGACGCGACGAAGAACAGAGAAGACGTGACGAAGAACACAAACAGCAAATTGAGGTTCTCACCGAAAAGATTTCAGGAATGTCGCTAGTCACCAATAACACAATAAATAACACTACTAACAATAATACAACGAATACGTTTAATCTTAAATTTTTCTTGAATACTCAGTGTAAAGATGCGATAGATTTCAATTCCTTTTTGCGCTCTATTAAAGTAGACGAACACGACTTGAAGAAGTTTGAAGATAATGGATACATAGGCGGAATGATGAATGTATTAGAAAGGAATTTATATTCTATGAAGGTGGAAGACCGTCCTATTCATTGCACGGATAAGAAACGTAAGACAATTTATTACAAGAAGGAAAATGGCGACTGGGAAAAAGATGAAAAGAAGAAA
>Ga0181389_1000202_pt1 | contig 24203 bp, 10 predicted proteins | sample 12SPOviralmetaG_FD_130121 | JGI IMG/M metagenome (GOLD analysis project Ga0181389, IMG submission 130121) | Marine viral communities from the oligotrophic San Pedro Time Series (SPOT) site, San Pedro Channel, CA, USA - 12 SPOT_SRF_2010-06-29 | ecosystem: Environmental > Aquatic > Marine > Strait...
CATGCCTTGTTTCACTAAAGCTTTAACTCTATTTCTATAGAAAGTTGCACCACCAGAAGCAATTGCAAAACTATCCGCAATTTGCGTTGGCAAGAAACCTTTTTTAAGTAACCATGCTATAGCTGCTTTAGCTTTATTTTCTGCGCCAGCAACAGCAGCTGAAAGTTCAGCCTCGTTAATACCCCTTTGGTTACCAGATCTTCTTTGTTTTAGATAATCAGAGTTAAATAGATACACAAAATCTTTCCAATATTGTGGTTGGTTGGCAAATGCAGCGGCAGCTTTTAAAGGATTGTTGTCGCTCCAATTTATATAGTTGGTAGCAGATATCGTTTGTAGTAATGCAGACCTCATGTTAAAGAACATAATAGCACCAACAGAGTTGTTAACCCAATTAGTATATATGTTCATCAACCTACCACCACCTGTTGGTCTGTTTCTACCAGTCTTCATACGGTACAATATATCTTCTAGCGCTTCTCTAAAGTTGCTACCGTATATAGCCTCAATTTTATTTAAGTTTTCAGGTGAAAATATTAAATCAGCATTTTGTTGCCACTCAGCTAAAAACTCAGCTCTAGCATCTCCTATTGATCCATCACTAAGTAAGTCAGACTTTATGTTTTCTGCCAGCCAGTAATCTCCAGGTGCAGCGTAACCATCTTCTTTTTTAGATATCAAACCAATAGTATCAGCAAAAGCTTTTACCCTAGGCAAACTATCAACTAAACTAATAACAGCGTTCAAATCTCTTTTAGACAAGCCTGGAACTTCAAAACCAGCTTTATCCCAAAGATATATTCTTACAGCTTGATCGTGAGTGTAGTCTGTTCCATTTAACTTTTTATTTAAAACTTTTTTAATATCTGGAAATTGTTTTAATAAGTTTTCGTAATCGTTTGCAGAAGCTTGTCTTGCTGCGTTTAATTCATTTATACCTCTAGCAAAGGGATCTATTAAAGCTTTTTTAAAGAAAGCCATATCTTGTTCTCCTTTTTTACCTTTACCTAAAAAGCTATATAGTAGGCCTCCAAAATCTTGTGCGGAAGGCGGTATAATACTTTTATATTTTGATTTTTGACCTCTAATTTTAGCTTGAGCTTCTGAGAATACTTTTTGTGATTCAATACCTGTAGTCTCTTGTATTATATCGTTAAATGTACCACTAGCATCTTTACTAAATTTAATTTTAGCCTGAACTGAAGATCCTTTTATATCTAACTGATTCATCATATCTTTAACAGCTTCTACATTGGGTAAAGCGTCATCCACAAAGTACATGTCGTTATAACCTTCAGCGTACTTCTGTGCCATCCACATTGCTTTAGCTTGACCCGTACTGTTGCCTAAACCCGTTATATTAGACATAGGCATGTTTATACCTTGCTGTTTAAGCCAGGCTTGTATGGCTGGTGCGGATTCAGCTGGTCTAGCTGTTAGTATATAATTATTTTTAATACCATACTTAGCTATTCTGTTTCTAAATTTTTGCATTAAAGGACCTTCAACCCCACCCCTAACATTTATAAAGTCATCAAAGTTAAATTTATAACCATCTTTAGCCAACTGAGGACCTTGTATTGGCCATTGACCAGATGATATTTTTATTACATCATCTCCTTTTGTTGCTATAATGGTATTTTCTCCTTTATCAATTAATGTTTCGTCAAAATCAAAAGCGCTCATGCCTCTTAGCTTGGTCTTAGTATTAAACTTTAAACTATTTATAGCTGCTTTTTCAACATCTTTAGAAAACTTGTAATTAGCAACTAAAGGAGCTGGTGAAGTTAAAACGCCTGTAAATATATTTTTAATAGGTAGTATAGCTTTTTCACCATAGTTTAATGGACCATAGTACCTGTCATATTGACTAGAGTTTGGGTCTTTGAAAACAAAACCAGGATTACTTCTTGACTGAAGACCATTTTTCTTCAACACGTCATCCATTTTTTTTGTTATAACAGCGACAGTGTACTTATTCCAAAAGTCATTACTCCATTCATTATTCAACTTATAATAAGCTAATCTATAAGCCATTTCATTCGCTGGAATAGAGTGTTCGTATACTACGGTTTTTTTATTTCTATTTTTAGGAGCTACATAATTTTTGTGTTTAGGATCGTTTAATCCTTCAACGACATCAGAAAACAAAGCCGCTCTTCTTATAGGAGCTTCCATGTGGCTAAGGTTACTAACTAAAAACATACCAACATCTAATACATCGTGGTTTTCACTTTGTACTAAAAAATCCATCATATAATCTAGAGCTACTCTTCCTCGCTCAGCGTCTGCTTCAATTTCAGCTTTAGAAACTATAGATCCATCTGCGCTTACGTTTTTTAAAGCTACAGCCGCGTCTTGCTTTTTTAAATTTATCTTAGTATCTTTGTTGTTTCTAACTTTATCCCAGATAGCGCGACCCTGCTTAGAGTTCATTCCGTTTATTCGCATAACACCAAACTCGGTAAAATCATCATTAGATTCAAAACTTTGGTTTCTTGGAGAAGACATACCATCTTTTTTCTTACTAACACCCTCACTTATTTTATAAGCATGACCATAGTCTGATCTTGTTGGGTCTTGTATTACTGTAAAGTTTTTCTTTCTACTGATTTGAGAATTACCAGAATAAGCAGGTTGTAAAGCAACCATAACCTCTGCAACCTCCTCAAGTGTCATTCCTTGTTCTAGTAAATAATTACCAAGAGAAGAAACACTTTGACGCATTTTATTAATGTTAACCTCGCTGTCAAATACTTTTGTAGCTTGCTCGTTTATTCCTAGAAACTTTAAGAATCCATCTAATGGGTCTTCTTTCATATCGACTATCATTTCAGCCCAAGCTTCTTCTCTAATATCAGGAAGAGGAATTGTTTTGGGTTGATACTGGTCAAATAAACCTTTCATTTCTGTGGCTATGTTTTTGTACTCTTTTTCAGTAAACAAATCACCATGTGCTTTTTTAAGCTCATCTGTTACGGTAGAAGTATTAATGTTTTTACCAAACCCAGGTTTTAATGCTGATAAAACTCCATCTACTTTACCTAAAAACTCTACCCTTCTATCTAAATCTAAATCACTAAGAGTATCCATGCTAAAAGCAAATCCAGATTTACCATCTTTAATACCAGCGAATCTAGTAAAATTACCATCTGCCTCAGCTTGCTTTACCATGCTTTGACCAGCAGCTAGTGTAGCTAGTTGAGTTATAACCGTTCTAAGAGGTCCGTCTACTAATCTGTTTTCTGTGTCAAATCTATTCATCTCCCCCATTTGCGTTATGCCAAATATGTTTGAAGCAGAGGCTATATTTATAGAGTCTATGTTGTTTTTCTTTTGAAGATCTAAGTTTTGTTTTCTACCTATTTTAGTATAAAGTAAATTTGGCTCTCCTGTTTCTGGATTAACAGCGTTTAGTATAGAGGTAGGCATACCAGTAGCATCTCCACTTTCCGTAAAACCCTCTGGTAGTAATTGCAATGTAGTTCTAACGCCTAGCTTGTTTAAGGTTTGTTGTGCCGTTCTTCTCTCTGTTTTTGTCAACGCAATGTTACCTAAAATTTTTCTAGGATCAACTCCAAACTCCTTAGCAAATATTTCTAAAACAGGATAAAGCGGTCCACTTGAGACAACGTCATCAACTTTACTTGGCGAAACCATTTTACCTGTCTTGGGGTTTTTAATCTTTTCAACAGATACTATAGCTTGTTTTACTTCTTTATATTTTTTAGGATCTTTATGTGTTCTAAAATTAGTATTAATAGCATTGTCTACTAATGTTTCAGTAGTAGTCAAACCAGTGTTAGAGTTTGTTTCTCCAAATCTACTAGCCACTACTATACCGCCTGGAACGTTAGTTTTTACAACAACTGTATCAACATTATTTTTATCACCTTTTTTGTCTTCAGCTCTTTTTCTAAAAGTGTCTATAACACCAGGTTTCTTTTTAGCAACATGAAAACCTATCCAACCAGAAAAATTATTATTATCACTTGGTTTAAAGTTCATTATAGCAGTGTCTAACTGTTCTTTTACGGCTTGAAAAAAATCATTTACTGGGAAATTGTAAACGTTATCTCCTTGTATTTTTTCACCGACATTTCTTATTAGACCGTTTAGTGCGCTTCCATATATTAAAGCTTCATAAGCAGTACCAACTCCATCCATCCAGTTTTCATTTGTATATCTCTCTCCTTTTTCACTATAATCTTTATACGCTTGCTCTTTTGCTTTTTCTGTAGTTAAGCCTTGTTTTTCATATTTTCTTACACTATCTTTGTAAAATTGAATTCCACCCTCAACAGTATTTGGATTTATAGCAAGAACCTCAATGTCTTGCTCTTTTGTTTTGTCATCTTTAGAAAAGTAAATACCTCTAGAACCAGGAGCAAAATCTTCTACCTGTTCTTTTGCGTATTCAACATCTCGCTTTAATTTGCCTCCAATTTCAATTCCACCTTTTTGCTCTAATGTTTTAAGCATACCTTTGTCAAAAGCCTTACCAGAAGCTATACTTTTATTATAATCTCTTATGAAGTTAAAAATGTCCTGCGCATTGTTAAACTTAGCAACAACACCATAGCTAGATAAAATTCTTCTTATAGCATCACCTATCTTAGTTAGAAAATTTTCATTAAACTGTAAATCTCCACTAGCTAAAGCGTCAGATAAAAGTGTTAACGTTTCCTCGCCATGCTCTGCTGAATCACCAACCTGACTTCCCTGTAAGGCTTTGTTAGCAGACTTCCATTCGGCAGAGTTTTTTCCTAGTTGTTTTTCAATGTTTTCTAGCTCTTGAAACTTACCCATAGTAGCATTACTAACTTGGTAACCTCTTAGTCTCTGTCTTAACTTACTATCTCTAAACTGTTTTGGGTCTAAACCTTTTATGTAGTTTGCTAAAGCGCCACCTAGTGCTATGGCTGTTTCTGGGTTTTGTCTTATAGTAGTTTGTAGCACTCTGTGAAAAAACTCATGACCAGCAACATTAATAGCTCCTGCTTTTAAAGAGTACGCTTTATTTATTATTATCCTTTGTCCCTTACCAACATCTGGAGTTATAAAACCATGTACTCTGTCAAAGTTTTTAAGCGCATCGTTTTGTTTGGTTTTTAGCTGTTTTATTTCAAATTCAATTTGCTTGTTTGCCTCCTGCCTAGCCTTAACTTGAACAACTCCTTCGGTTTTGTTTTTAGGTGCCTCTTGTTTTTGAGCCTCTAACTCTGCAATAGAAGTTTCTATCTCAACCTCAATATCTGCAGCTGCTTCTTGAGCAGACCCAACTTCAACCACAGGCATTTCTTTGCCATACATTTTCTCTGCATTAGCCTTAACGCTATTAACGTTTTTTCTATATAGAGGTAGTCTTTTTTTCTTTTCTATTTCAGTAACGTAAGGATTTATTATTTCTTTTGTTTGAGCTTGGTTGTTTTTTATTCTTTGTTGGATCTTTTGTATCTCTTCAGCTGTTGCAGCATCAGGAGTTAAAAAATTAGATTGAAGTTCTTTTAAGTTTAATTTATGTTTTTCTAATTGAAGTTCTAACTCTTCTAGCTTGTTCATTTTCTTCTTAGCATCTTCAAACTTGTTAGCGCCATATATGGCATCTTCAATCTCAATTTCAGTGGCAGTTATTTTATCTTGTATTGCTTTACTGGTTCCAGACTTTGATTTAACTAAATCTTTAAAACCAAAATCTTCCGTTACCTTACTTATCTCGTCATAAGAATCATAGTCGTTATTTATTTCTATATTAGTGTTTGAATTTAAAAGTCCAGCGTCTCTTAATCTTTCAACTTCTTTTAACGCTAATTTTCTTGATGCAAACCTCGTGTTGTCCACAAAGTAACTAGACTGCTTGTTTCCTTGCATTTTATTGTACGCTACACTACCACCGGTGAATACAAAACCACTAGCAGACATGGTTATAGCTAGTTCTTTGTAAAAATCAGCATCCATACCTTCAAAAATATCCTGCCCATTTATCCAGTTTTGCACTGGAGTATTTATAATTTCTTCCGCCATCTCCCCAATAACACCATTATAACCTACTTTTTGAGTTAAGAAATGAGTAGCTGCTTCAGATTTTTCTAATCCCATCTTACGCATGTATCTACCTATAGCTATTCGCTTCATCCACTCTGGATCTCCAAATAGTTTTTTTCTTACATACTTGCTTACGCCTGGTAATTTTTCACCTAAGCCTTCTGAAACGTACTCTGCCCATGTGGATAAAAAACCTTTACTAAAAGCGGGTAAAAAATCATCTCCTGAATTTTTATCTATTATAGCTATTAGGCCATCACCCTCTGTACTTAGCATCAAGCCCATTTCATTAGTCATGTTTTGATATGTCTGAGCCATGAATCTCTGAGGACTTACAGCTGTTCTAGCTAGATTACCCGCTAAATAACCAAATGTCTGGGAAGTTTGCTCAGCAACATTTACAACGGTTTGACCTGGAAGCTTTAACGCTTTTGGAAATAAAAACGCTCGTGATAGATTTGTAGCTGATTTACTAACAGTACTAGAGATACCAGAAGTTGCTATCATTTCACCCATAAAAGGTATCATCTCAGCAAACATTCCGCCTGAGTTGTAATAGTTAGACATTTCACCAACCTTAGCGTTCATTTCGTTTTTCATCTGGCTAAACGTTAATAACGCTTGCTCTGCTTTTGTTAAATCTTTTGGATCTTTTTTATTTATTTTTTTAATCCTATAGCTATCAACTGTACTTACTATACCACTTAAAAAAGGTACGTATTCATGCATCTCTTTATCTGCTATGCCTCTCCAGAAATTAACAAGTTGACTGTTACTCATACCTTCTCTACCTTCTAGTATTTCGTTTATATTCGCTTTAACTTGGTAATAGTTTTTAAAAACACTTGGATTTTCTTTTATCAATGTTGTTTCGGCAACAGGGGACAATGTTTTTCTAAAATCTTCATCAGAATGATAACTCATGCGTAAATGCTTGTATTCTCCAGATTTAATCATGCTATCTACTTTTATGTCAATAGCTTCTTTAAAAATACCAAGTTGCTCTGTAGCTTGGTCTTTCATCATAAACATAGAAAAATTACCATTTTTATCTTTGTCTATTTTAGAGTAGTTAACACTCCAAAATTCTCTTTCTGCATCAACAAGCTGTTGTTTGCTCATATTCTTTGCAAGCTCACCACTAAGCATGTTCCACTGCTTTGTTAGGGCTGCTTTTTTCTCACTGTACCCCATGTTACTAAAACCTCCTTCTTGCAGTATAGAAGAAATTTCATCATAAGTGTCTTCGTTTATTAACTCAGGTGTTGGCTTCCAGTTAGTAAAAAACTCTTCTTTAATACCCTCTATAGCATTTAACCCTTGGTTGTGTATGTCTTCCATCAACAAACTGTACTCACTTTTAGGATCTTCAAGTAGGTCCTTGTAAATTTTGTTTAAAAACACATTAGCCTCTTCGTTTAAAGCCTCGTATTTTACAGACAAAGGTTCTAAAAGCTTGTTTAAACGATTGTTTAATATTTTATTTATTTCTTCTTCGCTTTTATCAGCCCATATTCCAGCTTTAATTTCTTGTTGTATAAGATTTCTTTGTGCGTCTAGATTTTCTTCAACAATTAAGTCTCTCTCTATGTTTAAGGCTTCTGTTTTAGGTTTTATAAATATCTCTGTTTGCCTTTCAGCTTCTGGAGCGTACTTATTTTTAGCTTCAGTAATAGCATCATTTTGTTTTACTACAGTTGCAGAGTAAATGTTTAAAGCTTTTTCCTCAAAATCTTCAGATGATTCCTCACCAAAATACAAGCCGTATTCTTCTGGCCCAAAATCAGTAGCCTCACCAATATTTGTTATTAAACCTTGATCAAATCCTGATGGTTTTTGGTTGGACTGAAATACTATATCTGAAACACCTTCACCTTTATCTATAGATGTAGCCCTTGATGATGCAGTTTTATTATGCAGTTCGTGTAAAAACTTCATTTGCTCATACATTATCTTCTCTTCTGGAGTAGCCTCTCCACCTTGAGCATTACGATAAGGGTTTGTTGATCTTTTACCATCAACACCAGGTAGGATCCCAGTGTGAAACTTTATACCACCTATTTCTGTATATGGAGTATAACCGCCTTGTTTAAAGGGTTTTGTTCTTTTAAAAAACTCAGCGTCAGACTCTTGTACACCGTCTACATTTAACTTGTATTTGCCTATTGTTTTGTCATGATATTTGTTTAAAACCTCATCTACGTCTCCGCCACCAACATAATCTAAATACTCTCTATAACCAGAAGTGTGCTCCGCGTTGTCAGTCCAAGAAGTTTGCAGTCTAATTCGTACTCCTTCGCTATCTCCAGGTTTTATAATTTCAATAACATCATCACCCAACACTCTTTGTTTTATAGTGTAATCAGGGTGTTTAGCTTCTAACATTTTCTGCATTGACTTTTCACCACCTTCATTCTGCTGCCAAGCATTAAAGTCAAGGTAGGGTGACGGCGCTTCTTCTTCTATTTTAACTTCCGGGAGCATTGTAGCATATAACTCATTATCAACACCCTCGGAAAGCAGATCTACACCTTGCAGCTCTTCTTGAGGTTTGTTGTTAGGGCCATAAGACTGAACAACTTTAGCCGTTTCGCTTTTGCTTTCGCCCGCCTTCTCCATGTTTTCTATTATTAAATCTAATTCTTCCATTAAAAAGTTTTAGTTAGATGAATAGTTCTTGTAAAACTCACGTTTGTCTTCAATGCTCATATTTAGACCATTTACCTCTTGATGACCATTTTCAACAGCGTTAGTCAGTCTTTCGGTTAATAAAGGTCTTACTACTTCTGCCCACTCGTCTTTGTCTCCGTTCCATATAGGATGAAAAGGATCTGTTACAGCTTTTTTCATCATTTCAAACTCTGTTTTATCTATACCTGGAGTGTCTTTGTTTGTATCAAACCTAGGATCGTTGTTTAAATAGTCATTAACCTCAGACTCAAAAGTACTGTCATAATCTAGCATCTCTGCAAAATTCTGGTTCATTATTTTGTCAGAAGTAAAAGCTCTTAGCTGGTTTATATCTTCAGGTATAATATTTTTTATCTCTGTTTCTACTTCAACTCTATTCCACTTTGATCTGTTAGTAGCCTTACTGTAAGTTTTTGTGAATGCATTATTTAATTCAGGTGTTTTTCTTACAAACATTTCGTCCATTTGTTCTTTTGTCAAAGAGTATTCATGCCCACTGTCCGTTATACCATAGTGTATTTTTTTACCTTCATCATTTGTACTCCACACACCTTTTTGACCCATAGCATGTGTTATTATTTCTTTTTCCTTACCGTTGTTACCAATAATAGTACCATTTGCATCCATAGCAGAAGACATACCAATTTCTTCATCAGAATACTCACTAAACATGTTTACATAATCTCCACTCTCTTGTGTAATTTCTTGAAGTCTACCCATGATCTCCGCCTCAACATTCTTATCATCTGTGTTGTAAAGTTGTTCTTGCAAAAGCTCTAATTCTTCAGTTACCATAGTTCTATATTGTGGTGACAACCCTTTTCCGCTTTCTCTAACTTCTTTAGTAGTTTTTTCCCAATCTTTGTCTTGTTGTCTCTGTCTATTCTTAGCGATTTTATTTCTAGCTTTAATATCTAGAGCTTGCTGCTTAGCCTGCGCTTGCGCGTTTTCAGTTAAAGACTTGTTAAAACTTTGTATACCCTGATCTAAACCTTTGTATACAGAAGGATCATTATCATAGTTTTTATATGCCGCAGCTGCGCCTTGAATTAAAGATGTATTTACGTTTGTTTTAGCCATTATTTTAAATATTGTGCTTGTTCAGCAGCTGTTAATTTATTGCCAGCTTTTTTAGCCCCTACCCCTTTAACTAACTGACCACCACCACTTGCTATATCACCAACTGCACTCATTTGTGCCGCTTTTGCCTGCGCTCTAGCCTGGTTAGCAGCACCAAGTCTTTGTTGTGACATACCTAAAAGCGTACCTGTTTTGCTATACTCAAGACCTCTAGCCGCGTCAGCGCCAGCTCTACGTTGTGCATCGGCATACTGCTCGCCTGTACGCTCCATACCTTGCAACTTAGATGCCTCACCAGCTTTTAATCGTTGTATTTGACTTTCTTGAGCACCTATACTAGCACTAATTTGTTGTGTTTGCAATTGACCTTGATTTGCCATTGCTTGAGCTAAACCAGCAATACCAGATCCACCAGCCGCGCCTTGCATTCCCTGCATTATGTTTGCTCTTTGTTGATCTCCTTGTTTAGCTTGAAATTGAGCTTGTTGTTGGTTTACAGTTACGTCTTCATAAGCGTTCTCCATGTTGGTAAACTGATTTCTAACACCAGCATTTAAATTACTAGTATCTAAATTTCTATACTCAGACTTCATTGCTTCCATCTCTGCTGATGCCGCTTTTTGCTCGGCTATACGTTTTTTACGGCCAGATAAACTCATGCCAAGCTTTGCAATACCGCCTGCCGCTGTTAACGCACCACCTACTATCGCTGCTGTTGCTATAAAACTCATATTTATTTTTTTAAATTAATTTTCTTTAACATATCTATAGCATCACATCCATCTGGTAAATCTTCATATTTAGTACAAACAACTTCATCTTCAACATCGTCTATAGTAGTATTTTCAGTTGCGTGAACAGTTATAAATACACACTCTGAATGTGTATATATAGCTCTTTTAGTTCCAGGTTTTGTAATTCCTTGGTGTGGTGCTTTTATGTGTTGTATTCCATCTTCTGTCAATATTGACATCTCTCCTTTTATCAAAAAAAAAGGATGTTCTTTTTTGTGTATTTTTGTTATTATAAGCTCGTTAGCTGGGTTATAAATTTCCCTCACATAACAACCGCCAACAAAACTGTGTTTAACAGGATTTGTATTTGAAACATTGTTATCGCTCTGTTCAGCTTGTAGTTTTAAAACCTCTTTTTCTAGCTCGCTAATGTTTTTTCTAAACTCTTTACGTCTTCTTATTTCTAAACCTATATCCCAAGCTTCGTCAAAGTTAAAAGAATGCAAAAGACCTAAGTCTTTAGTTACTTCTTCAAACTGAGCTTTGCTTTGCTCTTTTGTTAAAGGGTTATTTTCAACCTGCTTATCTATATCACTATTCATATTAAATTTAATTTTATACTAATATAGTCACAGTTTTGCTTGTTTTTTTACTATTATGATGAAACTAGAAGGTTGTCTAAATCAAAGTACAAGCTAACATCACCAGTACCAACTTTATTAATCTCTATGTTACCACTAATAGTGGCTGTTTTACCAGCACCACTAAAAACTAAGTCTACACCTGATTCTAAAGATTGAGCCGCGCTAACAACAACAGTTCCAGCAGAGTCTGAGTTTCCACCACTGCTAACCGTTATAACAGCAGTAGGATCAATACCTATACCGTTAACCACGCTAACACCATTAAATATACCATCTCTATCATCTAAAACAACATTAGCGCTAGATCCACCTGCCGAAGCAGCTGTGGTAGTATGAACAACAGTATTCAGTTCAATTTTTAAATCAGTTAGAGTAACTTCGTAACCTGTCATTGAATTTATTTTACTTGGACCATATGCGTAAGCAGTTATAGTGTCACCTGCTAAAAGTAGTGGCTGCTGGTTGTTAAAAACGATATCACCAGCTTGACCAGTTATGAAGCCTTTTTGTATTGTTGTCTCTCCACTGTAAACTTCTATAGCTGGGTGTGAAAACTTAATTAGTTCTTGCTCTTGCTCTGTCCCTTCGTTTGTAGTTGTTGAAACAACGTAATCAGACAAAACAGTGTCAGCAACAACATTTGTACCTTTTATAATCATACCCTCTGTTAAACCAAAAACATCATCAATTGGCCACCTGTAGTTAACTTGATTTCTAAACTCTAATGGTTGGTAAGCACTTAAAACCACGTTTTGTGCTGGATCAGAAACCGTCCTAAACACCGTGACTAGTGAGTCTTCAGATAAAGTTACACTTTCAACAGTGTGAATTTGATCTGGAGCAACGCCAGATGTAACCGTCCATTTGTCACCAACTTTTATATCTGGAACTGGCGTACGTAAAGTAACATCAACACCAGTGTAGTTAGAGTTTTGATGTTGAGCTGTTTCCGTCACAAGTGGATATTGATCTTCATAGTTTAATAAACTAGGAGCTGACCCTACCACCAAAGATGTTCTTGAGAAAAAGTCTGACAATTCAGGTTGTTTTAATATTCTAAGAGATTTATCTGTCGCGGCTGTGGCTGTTAGAGAAAATGGTATTTTAGCAGCTCTAGAGCCTCTACTAACATTTTTAACAAACGTTACTGTCGATGCTGGCGTAAATGATGACTCTGGGTTTTCTGCTCTTAAAGTTACTGTCACATCTGTGTATTGGTATATAACTTTTTTTAACATTAACGAATTAGAGCCAGTAGAGCTATTAATATCTAAAGATCCATCTTCAAACCTAACTTCTACGTATTTGTTATGTTTTGTGCCTGGTTTAGCGTAAAGCTGTATTTGATATTCATCGTCACTACCAGTAACGGCAGGGAAGCTTATAGAGCCTTTGTAAGCAGTGCTAGATATAAAGTTTTCTAATCTGCTTTGGTAGTTTACAAAACTATTTTTAAAAAAGTTATAATAGTAACCAGTAGTAACGTCTTTTACTTCTAAAATAAATTCAGAACCCTCTTCACCTTTTATAGTAAAACCTCTAGACGCGCCAACCTCCGGTAAGTCGCTTAAGTCTATGCTAAAATTTTTAATTATTTTATCTGCCATTTTGTATTATTTATTTGCTACTTTCTGATATTTCAGCGCTCACTGAAAATAATTTAACTTCTTCTTTTGAATAATTTTTAAACTTAATACTAGCATAATACCCCTTAACACCTCTAGTTTCTATCGTTTTGTTTTTAGAAAAGAATATAAAGTCGTTTAAAACTGGCGCTGCCACAACGCTAGGGTCGTAGCTAACATTTATATTGCTGTTACCTATAGACACTACAACCCCTAGCTCTATAGTAGGGCCATTTGATCCTGAAACGTAAAACACCATATCACCAACACTTAGGCTAGTATTTATTGGTGGTTCTATTGGTAGTGATATTATAGTAGGCATTAGTAAGTAGGTATAGTTAATATTGGAGTTATTATAGGATCTGAAGATTCACAGTTAGTACATATGTTTTTTATCTCTAATTGGTACTGTACGCCCGGAGCATATCTACCATCATTAGGTCCAAAGAAAAGCAAACTAGCGCCAAAGTTTAAGCCAGGTGGAAGTAAGCCTTGATCTTGACCTAAAACAGAAGCACCAATACCACACGTATCAGTAGATAAATTCAAAGGATTTTCTGCTTCAACGAAGGTATCGTTGTTACTCCATCCGCTACCAGTGTTATATTTGTAGAATACTTTATAAGCTATGCCGTTGTTTATAAATGAAGAGTTTACATACTCTTGATAAGACCCATTAGTGGTATTAGTACCTATATTAGCCCAAGTTATAGTGCTATAATTACCAAAAGCACTAGATAAAACACCAACAGATATAGTGGCCGCATCAACACCTGGATCTGTTTGGCACAGTAGGCAGGATCCATCATCTGTAACAGCCACATCGTTATAGTTTAATGCTAGTTGGTTTGTACAACCAGTAACAGCTGTGTACACGCATGAACCATCATCTATAGTCGCGCTAGAGTTATAATTATCAGCTTGATCATCTATACATCCAGCAACGTAATATAAACAGCTTCCGTCGTCAGTATTAGCCAATAAGTCAAAGTTCATAGCATAAAAATCCGTACAACCAGCTAAAACACAACTTCCATCGTTAAAGTTAGCGTTAGCATCAAAGTTGTCGTAACCTTCTAAAGTACAACCATATATAAAGTTTTCTGTAGCTACGCTTATGTTTGTGTAACTTGAAAATGAATTACTACATTGAGCACCTATTCTTATATCGTAATCAACATTCTGCTCTAAACCTGTTATATCGTAAGTTTCATAGCCATAAGCATGTACAGCAAAAGGTATGTTTATAGTATTCCAATTTGGTTCGCCTGCTTTTTTATAACCTAAACTATGTAGTTGTACTGGTGCGGATAACGTTCCATCAGGCAAAGCGTCAGATACAGGGTGTGGCCAAGCAACTTTTATACTAAAGTTATCTTTTTCTATAACAGTTAAACCATCTATAACTGTATCGCCTTGCGATAACCCACCTAGTACAACTGTTATTGCTGGAGTTTGCTCTACAGGTAAACAGTACTGGCAGAAAGCACTACAACCAACAGTGTTAAAATCATTGTTGTTAGCTAAAGGATCGTCACACGCAACACAACTACCATCATCCTCAGTAGCCAATGAGTTATACGTACACGAATTAGGATCCATGCAGCCAGGATAAACAAATACACACTCTCCAGCAGGTTGAGTGTTTGCGGCTGGATTATAGTTAAAAGCAGTAGGTTGCATGCAACCGTAAACTCTTGCTATACACGAACCATCATCTACATTATAACTAGGGTTGTAATTTAAATAAGCTTGATACACTTGTGAAATACCACTAGTACCAGTGTAGGTATAGGTAGCGTTATTTGTACAACCTGCATTATTTGTAATGCAAGATCCATCGTCGGCAGTAGCGATTGGATTGTAGTTAATAGCGTTTGAGTCCATGCAACCTAAATAAGCGCAAGAACCATCATTGCTATTAGCTAGCGAATTATAATTAGAAGCGCTAGGGTCATTACAACCTGGTACCATAGCAACACACGAACCATCGTCTACAATAGCGTCAGAATTGTAGTTAATAGAATTAATATCAGTGCAACCTACCATTTCAACAACAGTTACTGGTCCTGTTAACCTTCCTAGACCTTGGTTAGATATTTTAGAAGACGTGTGTTTTTTCATTATTGCTTACCTTTTATGTAGTTAAACCATTTACCTTCTTTTTCTATAAACTCATTTATAGATCCTTCGTCTTGATCTGTTGTAAGGCTTTCTACAAACCAACCATCTTTCTGTTCATTATTGTAATATTGATTGTCTTGTATACCACTAGCGTAATCTGGGTTTATAATGTTTGTTCCAGGTATATATATATTGTAGCTTAAAAGCTGGTCAACTTGAGATTGAGTACCTTCATAATTTAAAGTTTTAAAAGATTTTACAACGCTTGGTGCATCATTCATTACAACTTCAAGGCTTGTTGGTGTAAAACCACCAGCTCCGTAAAAAGTGTTTCTATCAACATCTTCACTGTGATGCAACCATAAGTTACCATCTTTAAAAGAATAGTATTCATTAGAATTACTTAAAGCGTTTTCTGGAACAAAAGATTTAAAACTAACCCAACCTCTTACCTTTTCCGTATAAGAAACAGTTGTTTCTAAATCTATAGACTTTATAGTTATATTGTACTCATCTTTCTTATCATCATAACTACCTATTAGTTTATCAGCATGTTTTAATTCGTCTCTAAAGTAGTTTTTCATACCAGCTTCAGATATAGGTGTTAAACCATCTTTTGATAATCTTAATACAGCTCCTCTTGTTTTATCTGTAAAATAAACTCTATAAGATTCTGCCGCAAATGATTCTGGGTTTTTAGATATACCATAACTACCAGAGTAAGGAGTTGCTTGGCCCAAAACTCTATTTGTCGCTATAACGTTAGTATCTCCATCAGCATTGTACAAAGCGTCTTTATTTGCTAGTATTTTTAAAACTCTATCTTCACATAAAGCAATTAAATCGCCATCAGCTGTAGATCTTGAATATAGTTTTTGAATACTACCGTAAACTGGACTTAGATCTTTAGTTATTTTTTCAGCTTGTATAAATTGATTTAAGTTGTTAATACCACTGTTAGAGTTGAATATACCAGAGTATATTAAACCGTGCTTTCTATGCTCTTGCTTATATTCATCAGGTAGCGTTGCTGATGCTCTAACACCGTTAGAAATAAAAGGTAGGTTGTAGCTATCTCTAATTCTATTAGACTCCACGCCATTAGCAAAAGAATAACAATTATGATATTTTAAGTTATATGTATTTTTATGCAGAGCTCTTTCTATTCTAAACACTCTACTTATATTTTGAAGTGTATCGCCATCATCCATTACCTCGGCTACTTTTACAGTGTACATAGAGCCGTCTTGTTTTTTAATATTTAAAACACTACCAGCTACTATACCCTGTGTAATTATATTACCATCACTACAACCATTAGGATCTGTACATGCTCTTTCTGAGACAGCTATTATATTTCCATTTGGATCACCGTTGTATGTGATAGTAACGCTGTCTCTAATTTCCTCTGGCCAACCTTCATTGGAAGCGCTATAAATATTAGCACCTACTGGTAACACTGTTTTTATAGTGTTTATATTTAAGTTTGTAGGGTTGAAACCTCCAACTTCGTAATATATATTTAAATCTGTTTTTTCTTTAGGTTCAGTTTCCCAAACAGCTGGATCATCAGGTAAAAGCTCATCTCTAAGTATTGGTTCTAAAAACTCCATAGTATAACCAACGGCTCCAATACCTCTAAAGTTACTAACTCCTGTAGCGCTACTAATGTTAGCTGCGGAGTTAACACTTAAACCGTTCATTGAAGGCTGTTTAAACACTAAAGCACCAGATCCACTACTAACTAATGTTGTAAATGTAACGCTATCATAACCTTCAAATGTTATTTTTGAAGTATTAGCAGTTTCATCACGCTCTACACTTTTAACTAAAACCCCATAAGTAGTGCCACCAGGAAGACTACCTCCAATGCTAGTTAGTATCATGCCAGGTGTTATTTGTTGTATATTGTATTCTGATAAATCTGAGTTTGCTGTAGATCCACCCCAAGCAGTATCTATAGCGTTATCTAATTGTGCGTTGTCAATCACAACGTGATCTACGCCCCAAGTACCAATTATATCGTGAATACTAGTTGTTGTAGGGTCTACATCGGCATTATGCACTATATACTTGTCAATAACTCTAGTTCCATTTATTATACCTTCGTTGTTACTCCCTCCTCCGTTAGTAGGTTCCCAAGCGGTCATAGCTGGGGAGAAGAAAAACTCGCTTGTAGGCGTGTTGTTAGAGCCATCAAAAAAAGGTGCGTTTTTATAGTAGCCATCACTTTGCTGGAATTGAACAGTACTTCCAACTATACCTCGAATATATCTTTTGTAGTTTCTTACTCTCCAAGAGCCATAAGTAGTATAAACTGTTTTTGATGGATCATCTTTCCATCTAAACTTGTGACCAGCAGTTATACTTTTAAGTAAAGGATCGTACTTACTGTAAGTTTGTCTGGTTGATTTAACTCCATCGCCCCAAGTTTGCCAATAATTACCTGTGTTTTCATTGCCATGCTTCCAAGGATTCCACCATTTGTCTGGCTCTAAAGGTCCAAAACCTAAATTCATCCTACCAACATTATTGTTGGGCCATGTTGTTATACCTTCTCCGGTACCACCAGCGGTGTTGTACTGGAAATTAGAAGTTACCATGTTCCTAGTAGATCTTGAGGTTGCAATAAAAGGCCCGTTGTCTATAAAAAATACATCTTGATAACTATCGTTTATATTGTCTTTTGTTATAAGAACACTATCATCTTCTCTTCTTCCAGCCTCACTGTGGTTGCTTTTACTATCAGAATTTCGCATGTAGTTTTTAACAAAATTTGTATATTTAATAGATTGTGCAAGTGAGTTATTTAATGGAGAGTTCTCATGGATAGTTTTACTTGTTTTAAAGAAAGATCTAAAAGAACTCCACTTGTGGGTCATCGCCGCTTTATCGTTGTTTGGTAAAAGCGGGTGTTTATGCCCGTTAGCAAAGGGCCAGGAATAATTATTGGAAGAATTTAAAAAACCTAGAACAGTGTTTCCGGGAGTTTGTGGAAACACCTTACTGCCATACTTACCTGACGAACCTTGTGAAGTACCAACGTGTCTATGGTGGTGGTCTTCAGCCATTAAATATATTTTTTTACTAGAAATAGTTCTGTACTCCGTGTTTTCTTCAGCCTCCTCGCTAGCAACGTTGGCTAAAAAAACATCATCATTGTATATTTTTACAAAAAACCTACCGTCAAACTGAGCTTTGTTTTCTACCTTACCCCTTATTATACGAGTTGTAGTGTTAGCGAGTATCTTAGAATTATCATTAAACAGATCTAATTCGTCTCCTAAAAATTCTTCTGTTTTAAAATAAACATCTCCATCAGACCCATCATCTAAAGTTACAGATGTTATTTTATATCTATTAGATGTGTTTTTGCGCACATTATCGCTAAACTCTACGTAAAGATCATCAGTTATTTCTTGTATTTTTTTTAAGCTACTAGTTAAAAACAAGTCATTACTAGCAGAAAACTCATTCACACCAGGTCTTGGAGCATCGTCTAACGAACCACCATAAGGACCTTCATCATCATCATGCCTAACCTCACCTATGTTTGTAAATGTAGTTTTAATAAAATCTGGAGCTTCGTTTTCTATAGCTAATATTTTGTATCTACCTTTTTCTTTTACTATATCATTTGAATTAGTGCCTTTTTTAAGTATTAAAAATGTTTCTTCATCAATTTTGTTTCTATCAGAAGATAAAAACGAAATCCAAAGAGCATCATCCTCAGCATCATAATACCTATCCATAGGCATGTTGTAGTACTCGCCAGAGTTTTCTTTTATATAGAACTTAAAATACTCCATATCCACAGGAACTACATCGGACTGAAGACTAGCTGTTAAAAAATTTGTAGTAGAAGCGCTAGCTTTATCTGTTTTAAACGCGCCACTTTCATTTGTTAGTATAGATGTTTCTCTACCGTATTTGTCAGCTAAAACAACGCCTAACTGATAGTTTCTAAGTGATTTTATAGACTTATTAGAACCAGCAATTTCCTCCGCGTATGCTTGTAAAGAGTGTTGTATACTTGGCGTGAATTTTTTATCAGAAACACGTAAATCGTAACCTTGAGTGTAGTTACCGTAAACTACTCTATTGCCAGTTAACTCTTGAGCTACAGCTTTCTTAGGCACATTGTCCCATGGTCTTAAAAGTTGGTTCTCAGGTAGCATAGCATATAGATTATCAGACTTTATAACAAGTTCGTTTTTCATCCACTTGTTAGTCGTGTTGTTATCTAAAGTGTTTTCGTCATCTTGCCTTATTGTTTCTACTAAATAAACATTAGGTGCTGAATCTTCTTTGTAAAGTATATCTATAGACTCAACGTCTACAGGCATGTCGTCTGTTCTAAAGTTTTTAACTACTATTTCTTTTAAATGATTAGTCATACCAGCATTATAACCTAGCTTCGAATCTAACCAGTACGAACCAGGATTAAAAGCTACTTCTGTAAACGGAGCGTAAACAGAATATTGATTATCTTTGTATTTGTATCTATACGAGAATCTTGGAAATTTAAATTCAAAAATATTATCTGATTCATTAAACTTGTCTACAACGTATTTTCTAGTATCTGTAGGTGTTAACGATGTAGGTGGAACTCCAGATATTGCATCTATACGCATAGCAACGTAAGCAGCGTCGTAAACGCCAGACGAATCATAAAAAGCGCTAAACTGGTTCCATTGCCAGTCAATAATAGTACCTTTTATTGTAAAATCTTTTATAGGTATCTGTGGGGCCTTGTCATCATCTGAAAACTCTTTAAGTACTAACTTATCACCAACACTCCACTCTAATTCAAATACGTCATCAATACCTTCATTGTAGGCTGTTGGTACTTTAAATTGAACTATGTTAGAACCTGCGTTGTTGCTAAAGCTAGAAAAATCACTTTCATAACCATTTATGTTATTATCCGTATTTGGGTCACTACTTACTTCTATTATACCTGCAAAAACTAAATCAGGGTTTCTGTTTGGAATTAAGTCTAACGTAAGCTGTGTTGTTGGTGATCTTTTTATAACCGTAATATGCTCTTCTCTTATAGGGTGGTTGTTTGTCGTAGAGTGTAGGTTGTTAATAGTATTTTCTACGCTTTGCGTTATGTTTATTTTCTTAGGTTCAGTGTGACCATCTGTCCATAATAGCATGTCGTCTATTATATTTACAGATGTTATCAACCTATCACTGTTAAAGTTTAAAGCTCTTGGCGAGCTAAAAAGAAGACTTGTTGCCCCTGAGTGTTGAACGGTTCTATTTAAAAATATACCATCAATAGCACCTGCAAAAACTACAAGATTTAAAGGTTTGTTCAAAAACCCGTTTGGAGTTACTGGAGTTGACATATCATCGCAATCAACTATAGAATAAGTGTTGTCAGTAGCGCTACTAACTGTAGTTGGATCTATACATCCGTTTGTTTGCCACCCGGCATTATTATAAGCTAATTTTATTTTAACATTAGAATCTTGTAGTAAGTCGTATATATTGTCTAGCCAATGATCAGAAGTGGGTAAAACATTTATTTCATTTGTTGGAGTTGTAGTTGTAACAGGAATATCACTTGTTATAACACCTGTTATAGGTGATCCGCTTATTGTTTCTTCCCACCCGTAAACAAAAGGCCCATCACCACCAGGTCCATTAATCTCTTCTGTTATAGCAATAGCTCCATCTCCACCAATAGGCATAGAATTAAGTTGGGATAAATTTATATCAAGCTCTAGTTGTACAACATCCATACCAATGCCATTATTAAATGTAACGTTTATAAAGTAAGCATTAACAATAGTAAAAACCTGCTCCTGCTCTAAAACAAGTTGATCATTAATTAAGTGTGATGGATCTCCTACGAAATTAGTTATAAAAATAGCATTCCAAGGAACCATATACTCGTAAGTGTTTGGAGCTGCGTTAGGACCGTCTGCAGCGGCTAAAACAACAGCAAACTCATAGCTATATACTGGAATTGTTGTAGATGTTAAACCGGTAGACTGGTAATTTATAGTAAAGTTTTGAAGACTACCAACGCTATTTACAATTGTATCTGTAAAAACTACACCACCATTATCATCATAACCAGTTACATTCATACCTCGTGTTATATTATCGTTTAAACTAGCATCGTCTAAAACTATAAAATCAGAATCTGTAGTAGATTCGTAAGGTGTTAAAAAAGCGAACTGATCAATTAAAACTGGCTCACAACCAGCTTCAGTTTTTCTCATTATAATATCTTTAAAAGATATAGGACTAGAGTCAGTTAACGGTATGTAATCTTGTGGGTTACCCTGGTTAGCGACGAACCAGTATAAAGAGTCGTTTTTTTCATCAGTTATAGAACCAACGGTTTTCATGCCAGGAGTTATAGGATTTGGATTACTCATATCATAAGTACACCCAAGCGTGTTACCAAGCAAATTAGTTACAGTACCAACGTCAGCTCCTTCTGAAGTGTGGACCTGTATGTTCATTGCGTCTCTATATTCACCCTTAGGAACAAGACGTTCATCATTGTCTTTATTCATTTTACCTCCGGTAAACTGATGTTTAATTTCTGGCATATTTTAGTGCTTTATCCACTTAGATTTGCCTCTAAGTATTTGAGTTAATTCTTCTATTTTTATATTTGACATTCTAAGCTTGGCTGTTCTCATAGCCGCAAACCTTTCTTTTTTAAATCTTTGTATTATATACTCTTGAGTGTTAGCTCTAGTAGAAAGTATTGCGTATGCTATACACTTGTACATAGCTTCCTCGGCAAATTTATGAACTTGCATCTCCTCGTCTGTACCAAGGCTATCACTTATATAATCTAAGATCACAGTTTTTCCTGAAATATTAGAGCTAAAGTTGATTTTTCCTAGCCTGTTGTCTACATAGAAAGATCCGTTAATTTGAGCGCGTACAGGATCTATTCCGTATCTACTACCGTTAGCAGGCCAATAAGTATCGTCCTCGTAATCATCGTTTGTATTTTCAGATGGTGTTGATGAGTTATAGTTGTTTCTAGCTGTTGAGCTTCTATCAGCGTAAGACTCCCTAAGCATGTTGTCTGGTTCGGCTGAATTTATTTTAATAGCACCAACTCTATTTACACTACCAGAGTTTCCAAAAACCGACACGTTAGGTTCTCCAGGATCGTCACCAGGTGGTGTTGTGAACTCTGTAATAGAATACGGTGTCCAAGGTGAAACGCTTTGAACCCAAACCCAAACATAATCGTACTCACTAACATCTACATCTCTTAAATGTTTCCAGCTAGACGTACCATCGTTCCACTCAAGATAACCTAAGTCATAATTTTCAGCTCTGTGGATGCTAAAATTGCCAGCGCCAGAACCCGTAGCTAACCTAACGTTTATTGGCAAACTGTTTCTAGCTACAGTGCCTTGAGAAATTGCAACTTCTTCTGGATCAACAGTAGATAGACCAACTCTAAGCTCTCCAAAGTCACAAGCAATATCAACGTTGTCTTTTATTTGAGCTGCCGATTGACCATTTACCTCTAGGTCTATAAAGAATAAATTAGAAACGTCTATTTTTTGCCAAGCACCATACTCTCTAGCCCAACCAGCAGCAGTGCCACCAAATTTTTTATGTGGATAAGACTCAAAGTTAAGCTTACCAGCTTGTAAGTCGTTCCATGGGAATGTAGTATCTCCAGATTGAGTTCCTATTTTGTCATATTTATATTTAGCAAAGTATTGGCCTTGATTATCTACTTCACTTGCATTTGTCCAAGATGCTGAGGCTGCTGGAGACGCAGGCGTGTATTCCCAGGTTCCGTTTATCGATTCGTTAAAAGTATGGTTTTTAACTAACTCACCACTATTGTCAAAGCTATAAGCTCCAGTACCTTTTTGCTTAACAGAAAATGGATTTGAAGTATCTTTTGTGGGATATAATGGGTGTTTTATACCAGCCGAATCAACAGTGCTAACCTTCGTGTAGTTAACATAGTCTCTTGGTAATATCATAGATAACGTAGGTGGTAAAACTATTTCTTGTGCTTTTACGGACTTTAATGTATCAAAAGAAAGTTCTTGTAAAGCTCTTTGAGCATGAAAAGCTACATCAGCTCTTTTTATTTTAGATATTATCTTGTCTTCTCCAACATAAGCTATTTGAAACTGACTTATTATATCGTCTAAAGAAGTAAACTGATAATTACCTAAATCTTCTCCTTCGTAATAAACTCTATCTACACCGTTTAATAATCCCATTTATTTATTGTTTTTCTTGATTAGTTTGTAAAGTTTCTAGTCCTTGACCTCCTTTTGCTAAATCATCTCTTCTCATTGATAAACCGGCAAACTTAAGTATTTTGTACACCAATTCAGTTTCTTCTGATTCGTGCAACTCAAAGTCTGCTTTATTTGAAGGATCGTACATAGCATTTCCATTAACTACAACGTATCCCCAACTAGGTTTTTCAGGCTTTCTTATATAACTAATAAGCACTCTATCTACACTCGCATCGGAAGATGGATAAGGATATACTTTTAACCTATCGTTACCACTGTTTGTACCGTATCTAGTATATACAGGGCGTTTTTGAGACCATGTTGCCAAAGGAGAACTGCCATATGTATTTAACTCGGTTAACTGTGTTTCTTCAGCAACTTTGAATGTAGATTGTTTTTTATAATCAACCCTAACCATTGTTAACCTATAAAGATTTGGAATATCAACGTTTAAATTAACATCGCCGTATTTGCCAACGACACTGACAATTTTATCATATATTTCAAATAAACTTATTTTTTCTTCTAAGTTGTTTGTCATATCAGCATACCCTGTATTATTACCAAGTACTCTTCTAGATTGATTTAGATCGTAAAAATACTGCTCAAATATTTCTTTTTGTGCTTGATCAGCAAATAGATTAAACTCTTGAGGCGTTATATAACCTCTTTGTTCTTTGTTGGCGAATGCCAATACTTTTTGATATACTGTATCTATGCTAATCATAATTTCTTTTTAGTTATTATAAGGGAATAATCTATTTAAAGTATCTTGGCGTTTACTACAACCACAATCTTTGCCTACAGCCTTGCTTACTGTTTTAACAACTTTTTTAATTCCTGTTGCTTCTGTTATTTTAGCTACAGTATCACCTAGTCCTTTAGATTTTTTGTTTTCCATATAATTTAATTTGTAGTTTGCAATCGCCCCGTAGAGCGACTGCATCTACAGTTAGATTAATTTAATCTTTTTTCAATATTGGAGTAAATCTCCATTCCTTC
>Ga0181389_1000204_pt1 | contig 24150 bp, 32 predicted proteins | sample 12SPOviralmetaG_FD_130121 | JGI IMG/M metagenome (GOLD analysis project Ga0181389, IMG submission 130121) | Marine viral communities from the oligotrophic San Pedro Time Series (SPOT) site, San Pedro Channel, CA, USA - 12 SPOT_SRF_2010-06-29 | ecosystem: Environmental > Aquatic > Marine > Strait...
GTCATAACTCCAAACCTAGTACTCTAATTTAATACGTATCAGAGCTTCTCTATTAAAACTTTTAAGTAAAGGTTTGCTTAATTTTGCGACTGCAAGTAATTCATTATTATTATTATACATTCCAACAGTTGTGATATAAACTTTTGGATTCTTAAAAAAGCTTGCATGTGTAAATGTACCATTTGAACCTGAAGTAAAAGTTGGATTATTACTAAAATTATATTCGTTATTTCTTACTCTAACAAAGTAATGTGTTGCATGAACTGTTTCCTTATTTCTAGCTGCAAAATATGAGGATCCTGAAATTGATTGGAACATTGCCCATGGATTATTATTTGACATGGTTACTGGAGTGGCACAATATGCAAAAGATGATGTGTTTTGGAATATTGCAATACGACCATTAATACCTTCAGTATCTAAAACAATAACCCCGTTGTCAGGATAAACTAAACCATATTCTGTATATGGAGTTGTTCCATGTACTCCGTCAGCAATAGTACCACTTACAATCTTATAAACACTTCCACCTTCGGTTATTGTTCCATCAGAAACAGAGGAGTCATCTATTAAATGCATCATAGATGCTGTGTTAGCTATATTTTCGTTATATGTTGGGAAAAGAGTACCTGCAGCATTTAACGTTCCTGCAGGATGATTAATATTGGTTCCACCTTGTCCACCAAGATGTAATTCCCAGTTTGCAGGATCAATTTTTTCTTTTAATCTTGTTCTTTGAATATTTATTGCATGAAAAGATTCTAAATCTGCACTTAGTGAGCCAGACCTATTTGATAACGTAAAATTATCGTCTCCAGGAGCTAATAATAAATTAGCATATTGAGAGTAAATAGCCTTTGAAGGAGAAAAACCAACAGAAGCATATTGTGGTACTTGAGAACCTGATCCTCTATTGTGGCCATATGCAATTGAAAATTGAATTTCTCTATCTGGGTTTGAATCTGCAGTTTCCCTATATATATCTGCATAATATTCGCCGGAACTCTGGCTTTGGACAGATGAAGTAAAAAACTCAGATGCTTGTAGTACTCCATCTTGGTTAGACCATAATGCTGCAGTTACTTGGTCAACATCATTATTTTCTACGATATCACCACCACCAAATCTTCCAAATATTGGTTGTAGTATTGGTGTAGTTGGTCTTCTTCTTACCTGTCTTATTCTAGGTATTTCACGCTTCATCCCAACTCGTTCTACCTGATTTCTTCTTGGAGAACGATTAAATTTATTACTATATCTTATTGATGCCATTTTTATATTCTCCTAGTATACTGCTTGTTCTAATACATTAGAACTAAGGTTTTCCTTATTAACAGTGATAGTTACAGTTTTAACTCCACCAGTTTCATTTCCAATAATAGTTAATGTTGCCGTTTTAGATTCAATTGGTTGAGGTTTTGCAACAATTTCAAATCTTCTACCGACAACTGATACAGACTTTGTAGAATCTCCAGCAAAATCTGCAACTGTTGGATTAAATTGTGAACTTATTTCTCCACCAGGAGCTACATTAATATAACAAACATCTGCGTCTGAAAGTATTGCGGTATATCCATAAGTTGAATTTCCATTTGCAAAATTTACAGTTGTTGGGCTAACCAATGCAGATTGACCACCAGTTGTTAATGTTAATGAAGTAGGTACAACAGTTATAGTAGGCATTCTTGCTATGTTTTTTGGTAACGTTACAAGTTTATATTTACATACCTGTGTTTCGTCTGGTACTGCTTCAACCAACGGTAAAGCTTCTATTGCTTGTCCATAATAATTACTACCTAAGGAATGGTTAACATCCCAAAGATTATAATCTATTTCATCGTCTGCCAAGGCAAACTGTGTTATATTAAAAAATTCAGAACCTTTTGCTAAAAGTTCTCGGCCTTTTTTTGTTAAAATTGCATCGACCGTAATTGTTGTTTTATCTAAATATCCCATTGTTTACTCCATTCATTTTTATTCGTATATAAATATATAAGCACCGTAAAATTAGTTCACTTATTTTAATTAAGCTTAAGATTGTCTACCTCTATTCATTCTTAGTCCTCGCGTAGATCTTGGTCCTGGGTTTCTACGACCACCTCTTGGAGATTCTCCAACTGTTCTACCAATATTTCTAGTTGGTCTTAGTGTTTGAGCCTTTGGTTTAGTAAATGTACCTCTAGTTGGACTAGGTCGAACATATTTACTTCCAACCTGGTTTACAGCTCGAGTTGCTTGTACAGGAGATTCTCCTATACCTTCTCCTTTAGTTAATACCCTTCCATCACCGCTTTCTTCTGCAACAACATATTTATATGGGCTAACTTCATGGAATTCAACAACAGGTCCACCATCAGTAGTATCTGAAGATTCCATATTAAAGTCAGAACCTACTAATTTACACCCATGCCAATAAAGATTTTGTATTGGTGTTTGTTTAAAATCTTGGTATTCTGCAGCCTCTGTTAGTTTATGGGACGGTAAAGCTATACCTTGCATCGATTGTCTACCATATGTTACCACTAGATTAGATAATATATGTGATTCTGGAATAGGTTGTCCTTTTGACTGACTAAAAGCAGAAGCATAATAGTTTAATTTTATTTTTCTATCAAATGATTTTCTAGATTGACTAACAAATGGAATATATACCTCAGCATTTCGTCTTCTATTTAATCCCCACTTTACATATCCATCAGTTACAAAACCTGTACCACTAGAACCTCTAGATGCAGTAAAATCGTCGTAATTGATTACGGCTGAAGGAATGGCTCTTAAATTAGGAAGTGCATGTGGTGGGGTGTGTATTGTCATTCCCCAAGCATCTCTTTCATAATATGCATTCCAAACCTTTGCCCCATCTGGATCAGTACCGGATCCTTGTTTTTTAGGAAACTCAACTGTTGTGTGTATATATCTAGCACCCTTTAATATATGGTCGTATCCAAATTTAGTATAGTCCATATCTGCTTCTATTTCACCGACAGTTGTGTTTAATAATCCAAGAGCAGCTTCTCTACTATTTAATGGTTTAAACTTATCTTTCATTATTGCCGCATTTGATGTTGAAGCAACAAGCATAAACCCACCTTCTCTAGAACCTTGGTGATTCATTACTGTTGAACCTGAGGGCCCAAAAGCAGAGTGGGAATTTGCGTGGTATTGTGTTCCTTTCCATCTCCATTGACCAGTTTCTCCTGCAGAATATCCTGAAAAGGACATTGAATCAAGTATACCAATACTTCCCATAATTGGTTCCGGTTCTAGTCTTTCAACCACTGTATATCCATGCATACTAGCAGATGGCTTTGCTAAAACCTTTGGTCTTTCAAGTTTATGTGGTTTTACCAATAAACCAACCTGTGCATTTGCCCTTGCAGGCAATAATTGTCGTATTGTTCTAAATAGAGAATCATCAAAATATTGCATTAGTCGTATATATGAAGAAAAGTTTGGATTACCAAAGTGTTTCTTGAAATAGTGATCTCTTGCATGTCCTAATTGTAAATAACTAGGCCTGAATGCGTCCATTGGATCACCAACTAAATTATCTGGATCATATGGTCCAAATTCATGGGCTATATCTAAATCTATTTCGTCTACTGGAGAGAAAAATACACCTAATTTATTTGAATCAACTGGATTAGTATCAAAAGAACTTTTTTCATATTTGGCGTCAACAGCTAACGTTGAGTTTTTAAGAGAATTATCTTCTAACCTTATTTTTTCAGAATAAGGAGAAAAGCCTATTTCTTTAGGCATTAGTGTAAATGTTCTTTCCTCTTCTTCACCATATCCTTTTGTTTTACCTAATGCTGGATAACCATAAAGAGTACCCTGTGTAGTTAAGGTTGTACCTGTTCCGTTTACAAATCTACTAGCTAGTGCCGGGTGACTTGATGATATTTGTACTGAGTGGGAAACATTATATTTATTTAAGTCATTACCTAGAGCCCATCTAACTAAATTATCATGATAAGATGCAGTTAGTGATCTACCTTCTATAGATCTATTAGAGTTTACCCTGCCTTCAAAAATAGATTCTGATAAATGGTGGTGCCACATTCTAAATTCTTGAAGTGATCCAGAAAATCCTTCACCAGCGCCACTTGCACTAACGGCTAAAAAACCATCTCCACCTCCAGCTTCTTCTCCTACTGCTCCTGCTACGTAATGATATAGAGTAGCTGCATCGTTTTCATCTATAATATCTCCAGTTGTTCCTCCCCAAGCCCTATTAAAACTTGCAGTTGCCTCACCAAGAGAACCAGAGATATCCATACTAGCACTAAGATTAAATGGTATTTTTCCATATATTGAAAAATCTGATTTCTTTTTACAATATAATTGGTATCTTAAATCTTGAGCAGCATGGTCTGTTATTTTAGTTGACCCTGTGAATGCAAACTTGTCTTGGTCTTTTGCTGCATCTCTTCTTGATAGTTGTATATTCCACCAATCTCCATCATATATAGGAGCATAATCTGTAGAGGCTGATATCATTTTTGATGCTGCTCCAGAACCAGATCTAAGGGAAAAATGTACTCTTCCATAAACATTTTTTTGGAAAAAGTTTGTTGATGTATTTGAAAGACCATCTGTTACCTTAGAAGCAGTTGGTTCAAGCCAGATAGCTACACTACCACTATATGTATTCCATAAAACCATAGACTTTTTATTCTGTGGTATATCAGGTATTTTAAACCTCATTTCAACAGTATCTGGGTATCTAACTGGACCAACGGATGCAGATGCAGGAGACCATGTACCCTTAATATAATCATTTGGAGTAGATTTTATAGCATAAGAATACCTATCATATATTACCTTTGATTTTCTGTTAGGGTTAACTTGAGGCCCTCCATATTCATAAATCTTTAATATTGTTGATGGTAAACCATACATGCTAATCAAAGATCGTATTGATTTTTCAGAACCCTTTGACTTCATTACTCCAGGTAAATTATTTAGTATTCTTTTCCATAATTCTTTAGATATTTCTTCTCTTGAAAAAGATTGACTTGTTTGACTATTATTTGCAAATGTTACTGATTGTGTAAAGTCTGCAGTATGGTTTATTTGGGTTGCACCAAAGCTTCCTGAATTATTTGTTCCTAGGTGATATGTCCATAGGTCATCAAAATCAAAACCTTGGTGAGGATACCAGCCCAAAGATTCTAGTACAGGTTTTATTAAATCTTTAGATAATCCCTCATATATATTATTATCCCTAGTGTGAATATCAAGCAATGATTTTATATAAAAATATATATAATCAAAGTGTTGTGCTATCATATTAACAAACCTAGAATATTCGTCATTGTTTTCATCTCTAAGAACATGGCTAGGAATTAACCTTTGTAATGAATTATCATTAAACATATCATACATTGAAGCAGAATACATTGCACCAGTATTATAATGTGCTGCTCCTGGATCTGTTATTTGGCCCAACCAAGACATTGCTAGAGATGAAGTTGATGGCGCTAATTTATATGGTTCAATACCAGTTTCTTTTGGCCAGGATAGATTCCAATAATCACCATAAGAACTAGTTCCTTCATATGAAGAAGAGTGATAGTATAGCTGATGTTCAATATCGTCAAAACCAGCTATTATAGATGTTTTTAGGTTTTTAAATTTAGAAACGTTTTGGGCAAATTGATATGAATTACCAGCAGTTGCCGATTGTAAACTTAATATTGATGCATCATAATATTCTATTTGTTGCAATTTATATTTAAAGTTTTCTAATCTATCAGTAGCTTTCCCAAAATGAACAATATTTGATAGGTCTGTTCCCTTTATATTAAAATCAAAATTTATATCTACATCACCAATACTACCACTAAAAAATTTACTTATTAATTTATTTTTAGTTTCGTCTGGTGCATCTAATAAATCGTTTAATGATTTAGGGGCTGTTGGGGAAGCAGTATCATATTTTGTTGGTATTGTAAAGTTAGGTGGCGCCATTAAATATGGTTGAGCTATTGGTGGATTATACTGTACATCTAATTCTTCAATAACAGAATCAACAACTGATTTTACAATCCAAAGCTCGTCTTTAGCCTCTATTCCTTCAGGTAATGGTTCATATAGTTTAACAACAACTGAATATGGATATTCTGGCCATACTTGATAATCTACCACCCAATTTACAGCTAAGGCCGTTACACCTTCACCAAAGTTAAGTGTGACTTCACTAAAAAAGTCTACCTCAATATCTATTCTATTATTATCACCTTCCTTATTTGCCCACTCTAAAAACTCTGCTGCAAGGGGCATATTTTGCGGATCCTTTAATCTAATACGTATTTCTTTTCTAGTTTTAGATACTTCATCAACTATAAGTGAGTTTATATTATCACCAACTATTTTTCTAAAGAAATTGTATAGTACATTAAATTTACCCGATCGGTATCCTAGATTTCGTATATCTTCATGAATATTTAATAGTATAGAAGGGGAAGAATTATTTGTATCCTTTGTATCTGTCGACCAGCCTTCAACATCATAATTGCTTTCAAGTACGTTTTCACCACTAAGAACATGTAGTTCTACGTAATCTGCTTCTCCAATTGAACCAAAATTTGTAAACGTTGGCCTACTTTTTATAAGCTTAATATCGTTTGGGTCGTATATTTCTATTCTTTTTGCCATTATTTATTAAACTTCCATTTGCCTTGAGCATCTTTTACCCATGATGCTGCATAATCTGCAGCTAGTTTTTCCGGGCTATTTTTATCTAATATTACCTTTGGTGCATCTGTTGCAAAGTATTGTCCAGATACTGGAGAATTTTGTACAGGTTTTTCATCTGTACCTTCTATCCAACCACTACCATTCCATTCTGCAAGATACCAACGTATTCCTACTGGGTCATAATCCCAATAACTATCAAATTGAGAAAACTTATTGTCGTGTTCTTCGTCTCTAATATGGTTACCGGTTGGTAAACCATTATCGTCTAATTCAACCAATATTCCACCAATAGGATTAATAAATACCGCCCTTGTTGAAGACATTCCTTTTTCATTTGAAACTTCGCAAGTATATCTACCACGTTGTTGTTGTTGGACATTCATTAATCTTAAAACCGGTTCGCCATTACCAACAACGGAATTCATTGCAGTTCCCATACCATCAGCAGTAAATCTCCAAGTAAATGATAAGTCATCATTTTGCCTAGTACCATCATTATCTATATAACTATATGCATCACATAATAACACAACATTATTATTTGCTTCAACTTGATAACTTGGTTCTCCAATATCAATAAGTGTTTGAATATGCCAACCATCAGTTCTAGAACCATCAAGTAGTCCATGTCCAGGGTAACATTGTAAATCTATTATTATTGGGGATTTATTTGGTCCATCCATTTGTGTTGGAGTAAGTGCTAATTCAGAAAACTCTATATCAATTGTTCGTTCATAGTCTAGTATATCAAACAAATACTTTGTTGATGCAATAACATATGATTCACCAGCATCTTCACTATCTTCTGTTGATATTATTATGCCCTTTGAATTTCTAATAACTTTTTCTGTTGATACAATATTTAGGCCTTCGTCAGATCCTTCATCTGAAGCTATTCTTTCTTTGTTTGCGGGTACAACTGAAAAGGATCCTAATGAATAGTCTAAATCATCTCTCATTATATATGGAGATTTTTCAGTTTTTTCTGCCTCTATTTGGCATGCTCTTCCAAATGGCGTTAACACCTCGTCAAAAGCTTCAAACCTATCATCTACTCCAGGTACTTTACGTATCTTTTTTTGTGGAGCCTGATTGTGTATTTTTGTAAGTATTGGTGTTCTTGGGAATACAGGTTTTTTACTTCTAATAGGCCTAGAATCTTTTACCCTCCGTTTACTTATTGGTCGATTACTTGATCGCTTTGTACCATATCCTTTACGAATTGCCATAATTATCTCACTACCTTAAAGGTCATATCGTTATCGTATATTATCTCTGTAGATGGATAATTATAGTCTCCAACTACACTCTTAAATACAAACTTATATCTTCTTTCTTCGTAAAATTGGTCCATCCATAAATTAAAATAACTTCCATCGTTATCACTACTTATCCATGTTGATTGACTATCAAAAGGAATTATAGTTTCTTCTGTTATCATGTCTTTAACTGACCAGTAAGAATAAATAGGTAATTGATACTTATCAAGAGCTTCTGATGCAGTTTGGTATGTTTTTATAGGAAATTTAGGTCTAGCAATAATTTGTATTTTTGTCCTGTCAGATTTTTTGTATTTTCCTCTATTTCTTATATCTATAATATTGTCTGCATTAATGTCACTTCCAATAGGACCGAATTGGGTATGGATTGAATCATCCCAACCTACAACTAATCTTGGTTGATATATTGTGTGGGTATCTGTAGAGAAGAATTTTAATGTACCATAAGGAATTCCATTTCTTTCTTCGTCAATAGTTTGCCCTTGGTTCGAACCACTACGCATAATTATAAATCCTTCATTTGGTATAGAGTTGTTTAGCCAATTATTAACAATGTTTGTTACGTCCATGTTTATATCTGTTGCTTCGTAGTCAAATGATTGAGATGCAACATATCCAGATCCAGTATACCAAGTTGCTCCTCCTGGGGTAGTTGAATAAGATCCAGTTGTTCCAACTCCCATTATTGCAGAACTAGTTGCCCATGTATTTCCAAAATAAAATCTACCATCTTTATATTGCCAACTTACACCTTCTTCTTCATGGCCAAGAGATCCTCCTGGAAGAACTTTTTGATCGTCTGTTCTACCTTTACCCATATTCCAAGACTCTGATATTGGCCAAGCTTCTATTCCATATTTGTATTCTAAGTCATGGGCATTGTTAGTGTATAGTTTAAGATAATATTTAGGGGCATTTAATTGAGATGCGGATGGTATTAATCCTGCAACTATTGATCCTGATATTTTGCTTAGATCAAATTTTATTAGGGCTCTAGAATTATATATATTAGTTGAATCAGATGCACTAACTATTTTTGAAAGCTCTAATATTTCGTCTATTCCAGTGTTCATACTACCAGATCTTTCATAAATGGTTGCATCTTTTTTAGGTGTTATTGAATATTGCATATATTATTTCTCCTCTAAAGAGCCACTATTTTTCCTCTAATATCGTCGTCAGGATATTTGACTTCGAATATTGCAGGATCTTGAGATGGATATATTATTTTATTTTTTGTTGCTGTTCTAATGTCGTAATAGTTTCCAGAATATCCAGCATCTTTATCAAATTTACAATGAATATCTAGGTCTATAACTGTTTGTACACCTTCTATTTTATCTAGTTCAGTTGCTATATTTCCTAGCATTATTGGCTCATTAAATTGCCATTTATCAATATTAAATATTTCCTTTAATTTTGTAATACATTTAACCAACACATCGGGTCCTTGATAGCCCGGTAAAGGCACTATTGAAAAGTCTACACCAAGATTTATTACAAATCCATTTTTTATATTTACTGCGTCTGTTAATATTCTAAATCTACTTAGATAATTTCTTAGATTTTCCTTAGTTACTAGGTTGGCGTTTGTTAATTGCTTATTACTATTAAATGCCAAAACATACATATTTAAAGCAAGTGGATTAGATATAGTTGCTCCTGTTTTTGGATTTACTTGTTCATCTTGAATAATAAAACATTTTGCAACGTTTCCAAATCTTGCTGGTATAGAATATACTCTAGATATATAGTCTTCTCTAGTTACTGCTCTTGATTGTGCTGCAAAGTTTCCAAGGGCATTTTGTCTAATTTCTTCTACTGTTTCTTCAGACTTACCACCAGTTGCTGGTTCTGGATTATTTATTGCAATAGATTTTTGTACAAAATTTATTGTTGATGATGATAGTCCATCTCCGTCTAAACTAAAAGAAACCTTTGTTAGATCTGTTATTACACCAGCCTTAACGTTTGATTCTATACCTCCACCAACTAGATATTTTATTGTTAGTGTTGTATTTGATGGGGCTTTTCCGTATGCCCTAGTAAACATGGTATTTGATGGATCCCAAGCATTATCCATTACAGAAGTGTTTCCATATGGAATAGCCATACCAACATTTTCTGGATTTGGTATTATTAACTCATCTGATTCTGAGGAGTTTCCTGCTCCAAATTGTATTTCAGTTGTCATATCTGCTAAAACATTTGTTGTAAATCTTCTAGAAGTTTTTCTTAATTTTAATAGAAAAGGTGTTTCTTCATTAAATTGAGCCAATTCTGGATCTATTAAGGCTGTATTTTTTACCTCTTCATATATTGTGTTTTGTGCTAAGTAGTCTACCTCATACCACCTATTTTCATCTGCATCTCTGCAATCAAGTATTTGTATTATATTATTATCATCTAACAATATTTTGTCGTATTTTTTTGGTGACTCAAAACCAAACTTTTTTTCCTTTTGTTTTCCACTTTGTATGGGTACTTGTTTTTTTAATAAAAAAGATTCAGGGTTTCCAGAACCATCTATCTTATAAACAGAAACATCCGTTGGATCAAGTGAACTTGAAAATCTAAAATCAACTGGTGCAAGGGAAAAGAAACCTATATTTCCTGCAGTTTTGGCGGCTGCCTGTAATCCTTCATCTACAACTGGAGCGTATGCCCAATCAGGTGCAGCTGATACCCCTGATCCAACAGCTGGTAATAATATGTATACATCTAAGGTTGAAAAAGACGAAACAGATGGTTTTGGTTTATATCCCATACCTTTTGCAATTGAAATAATATTAGAACGCTCAGTTGCTTCTGTTATTAAACTTTCCCTTAATTGATTGTCTAAATAATAAGATAACACATCTCCAACATAAGACGCCATCTCTATAAACATCATACCAGGGGAAGCCTCATTAAAGTCATTAAATGTGTCAGGAAAATATGTCTTTGAATAATTTATTAACTTTTCTCTAAATTGAGAAAAATCTTTATTCAAGTATTTTAAGTCCGATTTTGTAGTTTGTATTCCCATATTAATCCGCTTTTATATCTATTACAATTTGTCGTGTATCTATTCTATTGTTTTTTAAACTGAATGTTATTTTTGCAACTATACCATGAAATGGATCTATCATTGATGAATTATTACCAGATTTTTCAGCAACGTTAACCTCAACATCTTGTAATAATATATATGGCAGCCATTGGGTAATTGCCTTTTCTATTTCAGTATTTATATAACTTCTTAATTTTTCAGTATTTGGTTCAAATAATGCCTCCTGTAGTCTTGTACCGAACTTTGGATGCATTATCCTTTCACCCTTTCTAGTTAATAAAAGGTTTTCTAAATTAGTCATTGTTTGATCCATTGATAAATAATTTAAGTCAAATAGCCTTCCATCTGGGTTATTAAATGGTAATTTTAAACCAATAGCAACATCCGGTAAAAAATCTAAAGGTTGTCTAGTTGAAACTTTTCTAGCCCTGGCACCTCTAAAACCTTTTGGTCGGCCTTGAACTATTTTACCATCTATTATATAGTTTCCAGAACTTTCTATAAAATGGGTATTTTTACCAACATTTATTCTAGACTGTTCTTCCCGTAAATTTGTATTTGGTTGTTCTATTGGGATTCCCATTTTATATTACTTTTTCTTTTTATCAATTGCTTTCATTAGTGCTGAATAATCTTTTGTTAATGCTTGTTCTAATTCAGGTTTTATTTGAACATGTTTTCTATCTTCAGGCAGCATTTGTTGTATTGATGGTTTTTGACCAAAAACTTGATCTGGACTTTCCATTCCCATCATTGATGCTAAACCGGCTCTTCCTGCTAAGGCGTCTGTAGAATTTAATTCTCTATTGCCCATTGAAGCCCAATTATCTGCTGCAGTTTCCTGCATAACCTCGTTTAATAATGGGTTGTCGCTGAATGTTTGGGTAATTTTTTCTTTCTTTTTACGTGTAGTTTTTTCTTTAATTGGTTGTCTATTTCCTAATTCTTCTTTTAACGCAGACCTTACTTCACGTTTGACAACTTCTCTAATTACTCTAACTAAATCAGATTTTTTCATATTTTTTTCTCCTAGCGTTTGTATTCCTTATATAAATATCAAACAGTTTGGTTATTTGTTACGACCAGGGTAACGTAACTCCAGTTGTTGTATGAATAGCTATTCCAGTCATAAACCACGGAACAGTTGCTGCAGTTATTAATCCAGGCATTGTACCCTTATTATTTGATGCACTTATTTGAGATGCAAATTGCTCCCAACCAGGATATGGGCTTGAAGGCGGAACAGCTGCAAAATTTGGTAACATTCCTAATGCTAATGTTGCTGCAAATGCCGTTACTCCAGATTTCATTATGTTTAATCCTTGTGGAGCATCTGCTGGGTTAAACTTTTCAAACGCTCCTAAAAATATACCAAATGCTGCAGATTTTGCTGCCTGTCCTGTTGTTGATGGGGGAATTGGATTACCGAAGCCAATAAAAAACGCGTCGGCCCAAGCGTTTGCAAATGCAACAGCGTTTGGTGGGTGGTTTGCTTCTATTCCTGATAAAGCTGATTGAAATGCTGGTGGTAAAAATGGCATATTTATAATGTGTAATTTTGTGGACTTAAAAATGATTTAAGCCTACTTTTAATTGATGAATAATCTGCTGCGTTAATTGGTGGACCTGAAGGACCAACCGGTGTTGGGTGGGTTTCTGCTGCTAGTGCGTCACATAGTTCTTCTAATAATCCCAACAATGTATCACCTAAAACTACAGGTTCAACAGCATCTAATCCTAAATATATTTCAGGACTATTTATTATTGCAATATCTCCTGAATCAACGTTGAACGTTCCATTGGTTGAAATTCCTACACTTTCGTCAGATATTAATAATATTGAATCTGTTCGGGCGTTAAATAGTAATCTGTCTGAATTTATTACTACTTGTTGTCCTTCATATATGCTTGGTGGTATTAATGCCATAACTTTTCTCCTATACTAAATTGTCCCATGTTCCATGGTCTCTAGGTACTTTTGAAAACATACCTGCTCCTGGGTGATATTCCCAATGCCATCTTTCTTTTGCAACAGCTCTAATAAAGCCATATTGGTGCATATTTGCAACTAGCCACCTCCAAGTTTTTGTTGTTGTGGAATATGGTGATTGACTTTTACCCATTCCAGTTTGAATATCAAAAGCCTTACCGTTTTGGTGGTTTGAAAATCCTGGACCAGCAGTTAAAGGACTGAAATAACCAGTTTGTCTTATTTGTTTTGTAAAACCATCACTATATTCTCCAGCAGCTGCTTTTAATCCTGATTTTTTACCACCAACCTGGGTACCAGAATTTTGTCTTCGAAGAGTCATTTGACCTGATGTCGACCAACCTGGTCCAGATGCAGCTTCCATTGGTCTAAACCCACTATTTAATTTTACACGTACACCGTCTTTTTGAGCCGCCTGTTTAACTGTTAGTAATTTATCTGCAAACGCTTTATTTACAATTTTACCGTCAATAACAACACAAGTTATTGTTTCAGTATATTTACCTCTTCTATATGCATCAAATTCTCCAGCGTCTTCTAATTCTTCAACAGCTGCAGATACTTCTGCATCTGGTGGTACATCTGTTTCTGTTGGTGGAACATCAGCTAAATCCTCTCCATCTTCTGCTCCACCTCCACCTGCAGCCGCTTTTGCATCTGCACTTCCTCCTGGACTAGCTGCTCCACCTGTTGGAGTTTCAGGAGCTTCTGGTCCTGCTATTTGTTCTCTTTTTTCTTCGGTTGCACCTACTCCTGCAGATGCATATGAATCGAAGTTTGTTGATGCTATATCTATGGGTAATTTTTGTGAACTACATAAAAATATTCCACTAGAATCTTGATTTATGTTTTCAATGTGGTATGAAGATCCTTCAGAAGCGTGGCCATTAGAAATTATAGTTATTGGGTCTCCATCATCACCAGTAGAAGACCAATCATTAGGTGTTGCTGGTTCTGTAACAGTACTACCAAATCTTAAACTTTGGCCCCATCTACCTTCATATATTATATCTCCTTCATATGGAAAAACTCTTGCAATTGGTTTTTCAACAAAGGTCGACCCAAAAGGAATATCATCTGCTCCACCTTTAGAATTACCAGTAAAGCCTCTATAATTTTTAGTTTTATCTGCGTCTGGGGCGTTAATATCATAACTAGATGCTGGTAGTCCATTGTGATTAACATAGTGCCAAACATTTACAACAGACATATAATATTTTGCTTTACCCTCAGTTATTAATTGTGCAGATGTTGCAGGTGCAGATATTAATAAAACTATTTCCCCAAGTAATGGATATATTGATGCATGGGATTGTAGTGGATTATACCATGCCAAATTATCAACAGGTTGATTAAATTGTCTAACAAGAGGCCTTGCCATTACAGCACCTATTGTTCTCCTTCTATCAGCATTAAAGGAAGGGTGGGTTGGATCCATAATTATATCAACAACCTCTGCAGCCTCTATAACCTGATTTTTTACATCCTGGGCAGCAGCTCCTCTTGATTTTTGTGGATTTGGATTACTTGGTTTGCTTGACCTTACTCTTGGCATCTTCTTCCCATTCTACTTTCTGTGAAGCTTCTTTTACAGTATTTAATAACTGCTTTTTTTCATCGTCAGATAAACTAAAATCTGTACCTTCTGCTTCTGTTCTTGACATTGCTCTCTGTATGATACTAGCCATTTTTACTAGTTGGTCATCATTTTTTATGCCCACATCAAGATAATCCTTTATTAGTGGCACAAGAATAGTAGCATCAGTTATATTTTTAACTAATGGATGCAATTGAGCAATCAATGAATTAATTTGTTTTTCCTTCTTTTTTGAATTAGTATGTATTTCTTTTAATAAATCAGAAAAACTTTTACCTTCAAATATTTCGTCTTGAAACATAATATATCTCCGTCTTTACTATAAATATCAGAGTCTTGGGAAAATAAAAAAGCCCGGAGATATTATCTCCAGGCTTAATTAACTATTTATGATTTATCTACTACTTCTTGATAAAAAATGATGCTACTAGAATTAGTACTACTAATCCGGCAAATCCTCCTTGACCAAATCCATTTACTAATGTAGTAAGATTTGCGATTACATCCATTCCAAATACTGATCCACCAGTTAATACGAACCATAAGATCGTTACTGGAAGAACAGCCATAAGAACTGTTAATAATCCGCCAAAGAATCCTGTAATATATTTAATTACGTTTTCCATTTTTGTTTCTCCGTTTTTTAATTGTTAATAATTTCGAGAGCATTTACCCACTATTGGGTTTTAATTAAAATTTAAGACCAAACCCTAATGTAAGGTTTGTAGTCTTCTCACTAGTATTATAAACCACTTTTGGGTCTATATAAATACCTTTGTGAATTGTGAATAATCTACCTACACCAAGACTCAATGTCTCAGTATCAAGTCCACTTGTTGCAGCGTACACAAAATATCCCTTTACAAAATATCTTGCATGGAAGTCCATTTCCATGTCCACTGTTGAGTCTGCTTGTGATACAGATAAACCTACCATTAGGTTATCCATTACACCATATCCTACAGTTGGAGCAACTGCCCAATCTGTCCAAGATACGTTTGCAACGTCTCCAGTACCAACGTACCAATCGCCTTTTGTTTGTGCTTGTGTTGCTAAAATAGTTGCACATGCCAATACTACTGTTAAAATAATGTTTCTCATAATTTTCTCTCCTTGTTTAATTTGCTTAGTTGAATGCTCTCTTCGTTTAAGACTTTATTGAATAACCTTGCGCTATTCTTGTAACCTTTATTTAATAACCTATTGATATAACCGAATATAAATATACTTTATATCCTAAATATATGCTCCGTTTTCAAATCTTCTATATAATTCTTTGAAATCAAGTTTTATGACATTGACCACCTTTGTGATATGTTGTGTTTTGGTGTTAGTCATTTCTCTAATTAAAATGTATAATGCTTTTTTGTTGAAAATTTCTATGTTTTTTCTGTCTTCGAATAGCTTTAATGTTGCGTAAGCTATTTTTTTATCTCTTTGGGATTTGAATTTTTCATCAACCTTTTTACTATAATATGTGACAAAACTGTCCATGAATGTATCTAGCCCGTCTCTTTTATCTTGTAATGCTTGTTCGGCGCCTAAATCTCTCTTTAAATCTATAACAGTTATTGGTGCCTTATTTTTTAAATCCTTATAATTTTTATTGTTGTTTTGTATCAAATAATTTTTAGTTATTTGGCCAAAGTATGAAAAAGCCTTTCCTTTTCCAGGTGTAAACTTTTTCATTTTTTCTATTAAAAAAGCTATAACTTCTTGTTGTACCTCTCGAGTTCCACCGTCAAAATAATAAAACTTAAATGTATGTATAATATTTTCAGACAATTTTTCAAAAGGGTGTTTTATAAACTCATTATAAACTTTGTTTTTTAATCGCATATTTTCTTCTATATTATATGCTATTATGGCCATTTCAGTTTCATCTGTAAAATATAATTTTCTTTTTCTGGGTCTACCTCTTCTTGCAACTGCTGGTAGTAATGCTTCTTGTCTTTCTTTTTCTCTTAATTTTTCTATATCTATATAGAATTGTTCAACTGGACTAATCATTATTTTTTAACTCCTCTAAAGATTCTATAGTTTCTTTTATAGATTTAAAAACTACTCCTACTTCATCATCTGATTCAAATATATTTTTAGAATCTAAGTCTTTTATTTTTGTTAATATATTATCCAGTGAAACACCATATCCTAAAATCCAATCTGTTGCCTCTTCGTTTGCTTCTTCTAGTTTTTCTATTTTTGTAAATAGATTCCAGTTAACATAAATACTAGCAAACAATAATAGAGTTATTAAAATATCTATAGATATATTATACATTATGATTCTCCAAATAAGTCCTTAAACATATCTTGTACTGGTGTACCATTTGTAGCTGTAGATATTTTAACCTTTTTAGCACTAGGTTTTTTAATTAATGTTGTTTCTCTTGGTTTTGTAAACGCTGACTTTATTTTACTACCAGATTTCCAAGCTTCATATTCTATTCTGGAAGCCATGTGATCTGCATGATGTAGAATTATTGGTAGATTATTCCATAAGGCTTTTTCTTTTCCCCATGGTTTAAGGTAAGAATCATTTGCAGAATCATATACACCATCATGGGTTAATATTCCTATCATTTCATTTTGAGAAAATTGAATTTCATATTTTGAAAGCAACCATATGCTTCTATGCGGTACTGTCATGTTTTGTATATTTGGATTAGGATCATATATTTTACCTTGGTTTTTTCTATGCCATTCACTAGGGTTTGGTATATAATAATCGTTATCTATATCTCCAGCCTTACCTAAGTCATGATTAAGAGCACAAAACATAATTTCTTCCTTAGTATATCCAGACATATCAGCACCCATTTCTTCCCATTGGATATATAATCTTTCAGTACAATCCATAACCCTTAATACGTGGTCTACATAGCCACCAGCAAAACAATTATGAAAGTGTTCTATTCCAGAGGCCGGTGCAAGCATCATTCTTTCTGAAAGGTCACTATATAATTTTAATAGGTTATTTTTTCTATCACCATCAAAGTTATCTGCTATTCTTGTTTGTAGTTGTTCCCAGTTTTGTACTATTTGTTCTTCTGTTAATTTCATATTATTTTCCTATTTTTTTTCCTAATATTAATGGGGATCCGTCTTCATGCTTAGATACTTGAAAACAATTAGACTTTTCCCTAATAATTAATTGTATACCTTTGTATGATGGATAATTTTTATAAATGTAATCTGTTATTTTTGATATTGTTTCTTCTGTCATTATTATTCTCCGTATAGACTAAATTGTTTAGGTGGTTCAGGGGCTTTTTCTACTTGGTCAATAGAGTATACCTTTCCGTCAAATGCAGCAAGGTGATAATCTCTACATCCTGTTTCTTGATAACACCATTCTAAACCATCAGTTAACGATTCAAATACAGTGTCTGTTCTACCAACCGGTTTCCATCTATCTCCAGGAGGTACTCTTTCTAATACTTGTGTTTTTATTTCTTGTGTGTTTTCCATAACTAGTCAAATAATAATTTTAATTGTTCTTTATCAGCTTTGATATTTGCATCACTAATTGAGCCAAATTGTTCTCGTACTGAATTATCATGATAGCCTATTGCGTGAGCCATTCTAATACATATAACCTTAAACTCTGCACAAGTCATACCTTCAGGTAAATCAAACTTTATGCTTTTTGCTTCTTTTGTACTAGAACCTCTATTATATATTAAGGTGTTGTAATTTTTTGTATCCATTTTCCTATTCTCTCTAGAATCTTTATTGGTAAAAATATTAACATAAATATAGAAACAATAGACACTACAATAGTTGTTATTATTAAAACAATAACTATAACCATTAGTTCTTCTATTAATTCTTTCATATTAGTTAATATAATAAAAATAACTCAAACAGGAAAATAATATGTATGTTATTTTTTGTATTTTGATAAATATTCTTCCCGATTGAAGTTTCTAGGGAATTTAGCAGATGCAACCTTTGAATGCAATTTAATTTCACTTAAAATTGGCTTTTTATCTTTTTTCCAACGTAATGTTTGCAACTTCCGTTTTAATTTGTGTAAATTTAAAGCTGCAATACCTATCAGTTCGTTTTTTTCATTTTTTGTCATTCTTTTTGACGGTATGCGTTTTTCTGTCTCTGTTGCTTTTAGGGATCCTTTTAGTTCTGGTTGTTCTACACCTTTATGATATACATTGCCTTCTTTATCTACAAAAACACCCTTTAGTGTCCAACCTCTTGGTTTATCTGATTTTTTATATCCTATTTCAACCGGATCAACTAATTCAGCAACACAGTCTGAACATGTTGTGGCTGTGGTGTCTTCACTACATTTTGACATTTGACCACAACGTTTACATTCCATCCACCTATACATTGTACCCTTTCTTTCATTCCAAGCTGTACCGGGTCTGTATTCTACTAAATATTGAGATTTTTCTTCTTCTGACATAACTTATTCTCTTTATACCATTTTATTTTTTTGTAATACTTCAAATGCTAATTTTGCATTGCCTTCTTTAATATATATATGATTTTGTCTCATAAGTGTATCCGGCAAATTATTTGATAATGAGTATATATCCTCTGCAGTATACTTTTCACCATATAATTCATATTTTTTATCTACTTGTTCAAGATTATCCATGACTATATCTTGTGGTTCTATTTTGATATTTTTAGGTATTTTATAAGGTGTATTAAATTCCATACCTTCAGGAACAGACATTTTTACTGTTGGTTTTCTTATTTGTGTAAACGCAAAGTTGGCTGCTACAACCATCGCAATAGCTAATGGGTCAAATACAAAAACTATAAGTAGTAAAAACCAATTAACTACCTGGTTCATATCTTGTCCTGTTGTCTCTGCTAGATATTTTAGTGGGCCTAACTCTCTTTCATCTTCGTTAGATATTTCTAAATCTAATATTCTTGAATCAAGAGACATAATAGAATCTTGAATTGTTTCAAGTTTTAAATTAAGTACATTTCTATCACTAATAGTTTTATTTAATTCTGACTGTAGTGCTCGCCTAGAAGAACTAGATGTAGTTGTGATTAGTTGTCCTGAAGTTTTATCTATATATTGTACTTGGGCTGGGTTAGATAATGATATTCTTAAGTCTGAAATTGATTTATTTAATTGTTCCTTTTCAATTTTAAGATCAGATTTATTTTCTTCAAATCTAGTTTGTTTAATTTCTAATACGCCCAGTGATTTATCTAAAAATTCTGATTTAGTTGCTGTTTCTTGATAGGCTCCAGATAAGAATCCATATATACCACCAGAAGTTATAAGCATTAAAATAAATACAGCTATTGAAAGATATGTTCTTAAAAATTTATTAATAGAACTCCAATATTGATATAGTAAAGAAGCAACTACTAATTTAGCAAACTCTAATGAACCAGCCATTATTATTACTTGTGTACTGGCACCTGCGAATAACTTACTTAATCCAAAGACAGAGTAAAATGCAGCTGAACCAGATACGGCTAAAGCAGATAGTGCTATTAAAAAGGGTAATATTTTATCCTTCATACTCCAAACTTATTCGGTCAGATGCTTTTTTAATTAGGTTTTTAAGGGCTGTTGCTAGCCTTTTAATTTCAATTGGGTTAGCTAATCTTGGTGTGTTAGTAACTGTTTCTAGTGTTAGTGCTAAATTTTCTGCACTTTCAAGTATGTCTTGTACTTCTTGCTTATATTTCATATTGCTCTTTATAACTATATTATTTGTCTTTACTATGTGTAATTTCAAATATATATGTGTGTATTGTTTTTAAATTATCAGGACTTTTATCTGTTCTATAGTCTTTTAATGTATTGCCTGCTTCTACCATTACTATTTTAAATTTATCCAATAATTTTTTATCGGTTGAAGATAATATTAGTTTGCCATTATACACACTAACATTACACATATCTTCCTTTATGTTTGATTTTTGTATAATTCCAGTTAAATCTAATTCAGTATCTGATACATCATTAAGTGATTCACCTTTAGATAGCGCTTTAATATAAATATCTAACAATTCTCTAGGACAACTATCAATCCAATCACTAAAATAATCGATATCATTATCAAATAAAATATGCCTATCTTCGTCTTTTATTAGTGACCATAGTGTACCGGTAACAACGTCTTCAACCTTTTCTATTTCTTTTAATACTTGATTTTGCTCAGCTTTACCCTTAAAAAATGTTATAAAATCAGCTATTCTACTTCTAAATGGTTCTGATCCTAGTGCATTTATTGATTCAGGATCTAGTGTTGATAAATATATATCCATATCACCAAGTAATTTATCCCAAAATTTAGACTCTGGGTCTAAAACTTGGTCTATTGTCCAACTAGATATATTTGTTTTATTTTCCATTTATTTTTTTAATCCGCCAACCCTCCCAGCTGAACTCTTTAAGCTATCCGCGACGTCTCAGACGCAAAAATAGAGGGTGAGAGTTCCTAATACCCTCCGAAATACATTAACCTCTTACCACCGAAGCTTAAACGGTATGCTTCTTCAACCGTTGGGTCAGGGTGCTTAAATTAAGCCGCCATCGCCATTTCAACTTGTTCGCCAGTTAATGCGTGATCTTCATTATATCCTTATCATTGTGTCAAATCCAGTCACCCCCATATTGTAAATCTATTTAGTGGAGGTGGAGGGTATCGAACCCTCGTCCAACAATGCAGCTAATATAACTACTAACGATCAATTATAAATATCAATTTAAATGATATTATTCTATAATTTGAGCATCTTTAATAGTTCTACACAACATAAAACTATTATCTTTCTTTAATACATGGTCACAATTACATTGGTTTCTCCATACTTGGAGTACTTTCATATATGAATTATAATCGTCTTTAGGTATACCGTACTTTCTAGGATTACAATCTTCTATTGAAATTGTTCTAATTATGTGGTATGCTTCATTACCATTGTAAAATATTTTATTCATAACTATCAGCCTGCGGGCCAGTTTTTATTTGTTTATATAACCTATTTAATTGTAATTGTTTTAGGCTTACTATCTGAACCTGCGGGTACTTCTAATCTTAGAAGGCCGTTTTCCATAGATGCCGTAATTTTTGTTAAATCAAACTTAGGACTAATTTTCCATCCTAAATGAAAAGACCGTTTCGCAATACCCTTATGGATATATTCTCCTGCGTCTTGATCTGAATCATTAGATTCGATGGTTGGTTTAGTATATGAAACCTTTAACGTAGTTCCATCCTCTGTCGAAAGATCGATGTCTTCCTTATTTAATCCAACTGCTGCTATTTCAAATATTAAGGCTTCTTCCGTATAGATAATGTCGACAGGATGGTTTATTTTCCTATCAACATTAGTCTCAAAAGCCGAAGCTTGATCGAAAAAATTCTTAAATAATAAATCAGTTGGGAATAGTCTTGTGCCGAAAGGCGTGTTCACTCTTAGTGTTGTCATAATAATCTCCTTAGATAATTTTAATTTGTTAAACTTAGTTTTAACCTATAACCTACCGGCCCGCAGTACCAATTGTTATATAGTAATAAATATACAAGAAGGCTAGAATTAACTAGCTTTCTCGTACTTTTTTCTTGTTGAAGGCTTTCTTGTTGCCTTAGCCTTACCGTCACTAGAACGATACTTTTTAGCCGGCTTTCTTTTGTAAGTCTTCTTAGGCTTATGTGCGTCTAAAGCCTCCTTAAGAAACCTAACTATTGTTCGCTTATCTAAAATAGTATTCTTAAGATCTTTAATTTTATAGCCTAACCATATTGAGGTACCTAAACCACCAATAACTAATCCAGTCAAACCGTAAATAATGTTAATTGTTTCCATAACTTTTCTCCTATTTTTTGTACATTTCTGACATAACCTCCATAAAGCCTACTGGGGATCCAGCGCCATTTGAAGTTGTACCTAATCTTTTAGAAATTTTAGCAGCTTCTTTAGCATCTATTAATGTTTCAATAAGCTTATTACATTCTGAGAATGTTAAGTCAAATTGTTTACCACCAATATTTAAGCTTCCAATTACTGGTTGATTAGCTTCTCCTTGTGCAGTTAACCCAGGTTTACCTTTCCAAAAGATACTGGCCCATGTAGAACCAAACTTTGAAGGATTAAACTTAGTTCTTTCTTGTCTGTTGTTTTGTTTGTAATTTGTTTTGTGTGCCATTTTAAAAATGTTTTTGATTTGCCTACTCTTTAAAGGATTTTCAGCGTAACTCCTTATCTGTTTAAGTGATTATATAATATTGCCGGGATTACTATCTTTCTCCTTATACAACTAATAAATCAATTATATAAAATATAATAAAAAAATATGACATATAAAAATGTTTTTCACTTTATTTTTTTTAAATGTTTAATAAATATTGTTTCTGCTTCGAACGCATAATATTCTATATCAAATAACTCATCTTTAGTAATGTGGCCATCACTATGTTTTAGCTTTGAAAGCTTAAGTTTATCCCAAGCGTCTATAAGATTATTGAATAGTTCCGATGTTTTAGACATATCTACCATTCTTCTCCGTCACTTATGGTGAATGATTCAGGCGTTTCAATGTAGTCTGTTGGATCATAGGTTGAAGTATCTCCAGAAACTACTATATGGTTTAGAGACTTTCTAAGCTTCTTTTTATTTCTAGTGTTTATTCTATTCCAATGTTCTACTGTGTCTAAATTTCTCCAAGCCTCCCAAGCAGTTTTTGCAATAGCTAAATCAGGATAATCTTCACCAATTATATTTTTACCATATTGACCAATATAAAACTGGCCTGATGGTGTTGTTGAAAGTTCTGCTCCAGGAAATTTCTTTTGTAATCTTTTTTTAGTTCTTTTGAACTTAGACATAAATGCCTCTTTTGAATTTATCATAACCTTTATTTTATTTTTTAAATAACCTTTGTAATTTTGACTGCTCATTTTTAGTTAGTTTATGAAACCAATCATTAAAATCGCCACCAGTAACATTTTTATATTTATTAATTAACTCGTCTAAACCTTTTTCAGATGAATAATCTCGCTCACCAACACTCTGTATGGCTGTTTCTTTTTTAAAGTTTTCTACTAATTCTCTAGAAGAATGAACATCACCAGAACGACGCCTAAATATTTCATCTGTATCTGGGTTTCTTTCATAGATATATGGTATTTGTTCCTTTGAGACAACGTGGTCTTTTACCTCTCTATTTCTGTTGTATTGCGAAACTAACCAATCAGAGTTATCTGATTTCATTGACATATCATTTAAATCATGTATACTTATTTTTTTGCTATCTTCTAATTTTGCAAATTCATCTTGTGATACAACTACCTGTACGTAGTTACCATATGATACTTGAGGTATGTGACAATGATATTCTGTTATCTTGCCGCTTACTGCTTCATCTTTTTTTATCCAAATGTTTATTTTCATAACCTTTTTCTTTTTTTGTTTTTACTATGTTATATGCTTCTTCTATTTTATCACCATACGTGTGATAGTGTTTTCCTTCTAGGCTTTTTGAAACAGATAACACATCTGACCAAATACCTTCTCCATA
>Ga0181389_1000207_pt1 | contig 24012 bp, 9 predicted proteins | sample 12SPOviralmetaG_FD_130121 | JGI IMG/M metagenome (GOLD analysis project Ga0181389, IMG submission 130121) | Marine viral communities from the oligotrophic San Pedro Time Series (SPOT) site, San Pedro Channel, CA, USA - 12 SPOT_SRF_2010-06-29 | ecosystem: Environmental > Aquatic > Marine > Strait...
GCAAGATATACTGCGGCAGATGGCTCACTGAGGAGCACAAACCTTGGCGTTCACACGATGAGTGAGGCTAGGGACATTGCCAAGAAACTTGAGATTGAGAAGCTTGAACAGGCGGCGAAGCTTGGAGTTTTATCTAATGAAGTATTCTCAAAGATGATGCATGGCAATCGGGCAAAGTACTCAGATGTAGTCGATATGTACTGCAATCATCTAAAGAAAGCCAGCAAGTCACCTAACTCAATTAATACTTTCAGAGCGATATTCAATCAGTATGCAAGAGATTATAAGATGGATGATGCCCCAATAACATCAGTCAAGGACGCTAACCTTTACGATTTTATCAACCGAAAGGATTCAACGAGTCTTGCCAACCGAAAGCTTCGGCATTCAACTCTCAACTCATTCTTTAATTATGCGATGGCAAAAGAGTTTATGACTAAGAATCCTATGGAGCTCATAAATATAGACAGGTCAATGCTCAAACATCGGCAGAAGGAAGCAAAAGAAAAGTTATGCTTCACTAATAAAGAATATGTAGAGCTTGTTGAGATGGAAGCCCTACCCTACTTCTTCCGTGAGGCGGCGGCGTTATCATACTGGACTGGAATGAGACTTGGTGATTGTTGCTCACTTGAATGGGACTCTCTAAAGAAAGATACCATTACCGTTCATACCATGAAGAGAGATAAAAGAGTTGTTATTCCTATAAAGCACGAGCTATTTGGCGGAGACAAGCTTAGGAATATATTGGCTGACATTGAGGTTCAGGACAAGACCTACTGCTTTCCTGAGTGGAACTTAGTAATCAATGATCCTGACACTAGATCAAAACCAAGTGTTTACTTTAAGCGATACTTGGAAAGAGCTGGAATTTATGACAAGACATTTCATTGCTTCCGCCATACTTGTATTACCAGACTTAACAAGGCGGGAGTTCAGCTAGAAGATATTGGCAGGGTTGTTGGTCACTCAGACACCAAAACAACCAAGGGATATGTGCATTGATTACTTTTGAATTATCTCAAAAAGTTTCTTAATGTCTTCCCTGCGATCTTCGCCAATCTTCTCTAGGTTATTTATCTTCTCGAAGTTTCGAGCTTGATTGATTTCCATGCGAGCATTCTTGGCTTTTAAGACATCAATCTCCTCCTTCATTCTTTTGATGAAGAATCCAAGCACGGATATAGCCGCGCCTATCCCAATGAAAGTCCAGTCAATCACGACCGCATTGATTTCTTGCCTCGGCATTTCCACTTCTTGCGAGATAAGTCATTCGCACAAGGTGGCTTTTTGCATTTCTTTATTCCCGCACTTCTAGCACAATAGGCATCGCCTTTTTTCGTTCCCGCACGGATACGATCTCCCCCACCCTTGGCTTTACCTTTCTGCCCAAAGGAGCGACATTTGCCAGATACTCTCTTGGCAAATCGCTTTCCTTTTGTGGGCTTACAAGCTTTCTTCTTAGCTGGCATTACATTCCTCTTCTACCTTTTTTTCGAACATCTCGAACAACAGGCTTTTTTAGCTTTTTTTTTACCACTTTTTTCATTGGGCTTTTTTTCATTCCTTTGCGACCTCTCATATCTTATTCCTTTGTTTTATGTGTTTTATATCTTGATTGGAGTAATTATTATAATAACCCCGTTTAAAAATTGCTTGTGATGATTTTGTTAAATGCCTGTGCGATTGGATTAAAATCAACCCATACTCAGGGCTTCCATTTCCCTCAAACTCACCTATAGATTCATCAACTGGATGGTCAGGATGAAACCCTATAGTCCAAATGCCGTTGCTCTCATCGTTTTGTTTGTCTAGCCATGCATCAAACTCTTCAGTAGTAATCTGATTAAATCCAGTCCATGCTACAACATCTACTGAATCATCGTCAGGGCAGTTTTTCTTTATCTCAATGCACTCATCTAAATTATTGATGACACTTTGCCTTACTTTATTCCTAGCCCATGCTTGCTTGGCATATGGACAGGGGGGCAAGCCGTTAAACTCTTTGCTGGAGACCTCAAGAACTTTATGTGACCAGTCTTCTATCTCGGCACATATTAAAGCCTCTTCTTTGTGCGCAAGATAGCTCATGCTTTTTTGGTTCTTTTGCCCATTCCGACTCTTCGTTTTTGGGCTACCAGTTTTTTCTTGTTTTTCCCAACTTGTTTCCAAGTCTTGGGAGTTTTATTTGAAACTTTCTTGGATGGCCTGCACTTCTTTATCTTTCCTTTCTTTTTACCACACGCATCTCCATCTTGGTCTTTCCATTTTTCTTTAAACCACCGCTTTAAATTTGCACCAGCCTGTGTCTTTCGTACCGCCATTACTTCTTCTTTCCTGCTCGCTTCTTTCTGCACTTAGCAATGGCTCCACTTGCATAAGCACTTGGAAAAACTTTGTAGCTCCTCTTGACCTTGTGGTAACAAGCGTCCTTTTTAGATTTCTTCTTCTTCGGCATCGTCTAGCATCTCGCATCCAAGGTTCATAATCATAGGGTCACAAAGCGTAGTCTTGGTGACTTCGAGACAACCAATCATTGTCTCCAGCGTAAGATCAAATTCGTTCTGATATCTCGTTATAAGATTATCAAGATCGATACTAAATGCATCTACTTGCTCGTGGTACGGGATTTCCCTCTCTTCGGCTGAATCGTTCGATTCTTTTTTTTCGTTACGCATTTTAAATTCTTTCTACTGTTGTTTTTTGGATTCATATCCTTGTGATGAACTTCTTTTCCTGCTGGGCATTTCTTTTTCCTTCTCGCTTTATTTCTTGAAGACCGTCTTGCTATCTGCTCCTTCTTGCCATGATAATCCTTATATTCCTTACTATAGTTTCTTTTCTTTTTCATGATCAGGCTTAGGAGGAAAATTAGTTTTGACTAAAATGTTTTCTGAATGCTCGATAGACATACACGTAATATAATTAATTAGGTTACACCTAGCAAATTAAATCCCAGCCGTGCCTATATTTTTCCCACTGCCCTTTACTTGTCGGGTTGGGAAACAACTTTATAGACAACCTTGTGCCTATTTTATCTTTCGGAATCAGATACCAGAATCTTGCATCTCCTGTGTCTATGCAACACGCCAAGATATCGTATGCGTCCTTTGCGTAATGGGACTTCTTTGAAGCTCTTGCACCCATAGCCGTAGTTACCATGTATTCTGTTTTTTTGCTTGGTTGCTGGTAACTCGTTCCTTTTACCTGAATTCGAAACAGTTTAGTTCCGTTATCAACAATACAATCATAGGGCAAGTAGTCCCCTTCTGCTGGGCAAACATCTAGGCCATGATTTAAAGCCTCTGACTTGAAAGCGGCTTCATACATTGTGCCTAGTTTCTTTCTGTGACTCATAGTGAAAGAAGCCTAAGAGAATTATCATACTGTGGGTCTTTCTCCCTCGAATTAGTTGGAGTACCGCCAAGTAGCTCCAAGTAATATGTATGTGCATTATTAGCATCATTAATTCTTTGTCTCTCTTCTTCAGTCATTACAGACATTACCGCTTCTAGGTCTTCATCAGTCATGGAACTTTTAGTTACCATTGTTTTAACGGTCTTCTGTTTAAATTTCTGTATCACATCCTTGTGCGGGTCTTCCTTGGTTGATTCAAGTAAGGCTTCCCTGTAGGCATTTAAGAATCCTTCGGTATCATTTGAGTAAGCGGCACGTAGCATACGCTTAATCTTCAAGCTCATTGGGGTGACAGCGTAGCCCGTGCTTACTGGCCTGAGCTCCATGTCAATCATTTGAGAGTAAGCTAACAGTAGATTTCTTACCCCAATCACCTTGTTTGTCTGAGCTTCATTGCTAAACATATTAATATTCCTTGGGGATTCATCTCCAATATACATAGGCTCTGCCAATGAGGGTGAAGCGTTGGCTGCAATCTGGCTTATTTGTAAAGCTCCTCCCAATCCGAATGTATACATTAGCGGACGAATTGTACTTTGATAGTCTACCTCTCCTGTTTTTAAGGCTGCTGCCGTAGTCCTAAGAAAACTTGCACCCATGTTTACAACCATTATTCGGTTGATCATTTCCCTGCCGTATCTTGTTTGATCTTGGTAGTTTACTGCTTGAGAAAATAACTCCTGTCCGATACCAAACATTGAGGATACTCTTGCTGTTCGCTCCATGTAGTTAAAGAAGTTGAACCTTGGATCAAGCATTGCTAATGGTGTTCCCACTACTGGAGTGGCAGCAACACTCGGTACTTTCCTCAGGGAAGATGGGGTGCCTAGTACCTCTTCGTCAAACCAATCAGTCATTAGGGTTATCCATAGCGACACAGGAAGTGCAACTCCACCGCCATATATCATTACATAGCGGAATGCCTGACGCATCGCAAGAGCACCACGCTTGTCAGTCATTGCTTCATGCCCGTGAGACAGGGATGAGATTGACCAGTTCATCAGGGGAGCCATTACCAAACCAACTCCTGTTGATGTTGCACTTGGTTTTCCTGAAAGCCCCTCGTAAATTATATCAGACAGAACAATATTGTGCGCAACCATTACCCCGTCTTGGCTAAGTGGGAGTGCCTTCGGATCGGAATCTCTTCTTCTGCGATAGTCTTGGGCGAGCTTGGTAATTGACATACCCTCCGCTGCCAGCCGTGTGTTCATCCATTCCGCAGCGTCCTTCTTTCCGAATACCCACTGATCCATCTTGCTATCTGCGTAGCCTAGTTGTTCAGGAGTAAGCTCAACGCTTGAGTCATTTATATCCATGCTCATTGCGTCCAATACCTTGGCGGCATTCCTTACTCTTGCATCAATGTGCTTAACCATATTGTGACTAAGTGATCTTGATATTGCTTTAGACAGCGTTCCAAAAGGAGAGCCGATCAGTGGTATAATACTGCGAGTAGATAAAGCGGTAAATTTTCGATGAGCTTTTTTGCCACGACCTCCTTTGGTTTTCTCTGCCCATGCACGGAAGTCTCTCATCTTTCTCTGAGCCCATGACAGCTCGCCTTTGAATCCAATATCTCCAGTCACTCCCTCGGCATCGTCAAGTGGGTCATTGTAGATTTCAGCAATCTGTTTCTGGTATTCATTCATCTCAAATGGTTTCCAGTTTGCTAACTGAAAATCCATGCCCCATCGCTCAAGATATCCGCCAACAATTTCCTGAACCGTACCAAACGCTGCGCCAATAGAGGTTGTGAATGCAGGAAGATTAAGTCCAAGCTTCTTGTTTACATCCATGAGAGAACCAAGGTTCATTAGAGCACTGCGGATATTATTAACATTCCCAAAGGCAGTCAGCTTTACGACATCCATGAGAGCCTTATTATCCTGCAACCATGACTCTGAACCACCAAGGAACTTATTGAATTTTACCCATGCCCTGACTGCTTCAATATATGATTCGAGTTTCACCTCTAAATCCTTGAAGTCTTCCATCGGCATGATTCTTTTTATCTTTGCAGCCTTCGTTCTTCTGAGTGCTTTAAGAAACCCAAGGTCTGGGAATTGGTTAGGCTCCAGCTCCTTCTCTCCCAAGTCTCGCATGATCTCATTGTATCTCATTCTAGTAGCAAACTCGTCATTATTAAGAAGATCAAAAGCTTTGCTCAGTTTACCTCCGTTCCGACCCAAGTGCTTAGCATGAGCAAGCCTACCAAGCTCTCTGGACATTTCTATCCCTGAGAATGAGGTGTATTCAAAAAAGTCACTAGGTAACATCATTGAAAGCTCACGATTATTTAGTGAGCCGTCCACGCTTTTACCGTACTCAATCTTGTTTGGATTTGATTTCTGTTCAGCTTCAAATTTCTTCTGCTCCCTGAGAGCTTTGTCTATTACATTCGCTCGGTTAACAAGCTCACCAAGGAAAGACTTTGTGGTCATCTCTAGGTCAGCAGACCCATTGATTGTTTTGATCATTGAGGATAGTCTAGCACCCACTGTCTGCCCCTCACTTGCGACCCATAAGTCACGAAGAGTTTCAGGAGGTATCACGGTCAACTCATCCTCGTTCTTTTGAATCTGGAACGGCGTGACTCGTGCGTCAAGAGAAGTGAAGAATGGTTTAAGGAAGCTGTCAGCAACTTGCTGAGATATGTTTGTTCCTGATAATGCTGCGGTGATGGCAGTCTCTTTGTCTACATCAGGTGCAAGTCCCTTGATTGATTCAAGGAGTTCAGCAAATACGGACAGCCTGCCAAGCTTCGGGGGGTTTGGGTCAGTAGGATCAATGTCCATCGCCTGCTGAATAGCAGATGTACTTATGTAGCGGGGAGTCGTCATGGCTCCCTTCTCTATTTCCCTACGGAAGCCACTGCCCAGTTTCCCTGTGACCATGTCTTTAATTAATAGTCCTTCATCCTCGATTGGTAAGCCCCACTCATTGGCTCTTGTCCGCACCATCTTACGAGCGGTGTCTACCTCGTATAACATTCTCTTGAATCTATCGAAGCCGACATTGTCATAATTAAAGTCACCGTACTTTGTCGTTTTTAATTCATTCCAAATTTCTCTAGCACCTTCATCCCAGTTACTGATCTGAGGGTTGGCTTCGAAGAATCCTATTACCTTCTTATAGAAACCATTCAGGTATTGTGGACTACTTAACTTCTTGGATAGTCTTTCCCTTAACTTTGTGTGTGCTCTACTTGTTGCAACGCCTTGGGCATAAAATCTTTTTTGGTACAACGCCCTGTCCCTCGTAAGTCCATTAAGAACTTTTGACATTTCATTACCAAATCTTCCTGCCTTGGCAAAGATTCTCTGGAAAGACTGAAGAGCAGATGCCTTGAATCCAAGGTGTGCATGATGCATAATGTCAGGAGTGAATGCCTCTGACAACTTGTGTGCCATGTCGGTGTAGTACCTCCGTGCAGATGGCGAGGTGAATGTAGTATCAAAGTCAGGGTGCTTAAGAAGTTCAAGTGTACTCTTAGCTTTGGCTAACAGCTTCTTGCCTTCTGGAGATTCAGGAGCAACCACATTGAATATACCCTCCTCCTCAACAATCTTCCCGTCATCAGAAACTGTAAGTGTCTTGATTGGAGCACCGTCACTAAGTTCAATCACATTGTATCTACCGAGAGTCTCATAAAGTCGATCCTCTTCCTCTTGATATACTTCCTTCTGTACCTCAGTAACCTTACGCCTTTCCTTTGCCTCCTGAATTTGCTTATCAGTAGCCTCGATCTCATCACGCAATTCTTTTATCGCTATGATCTCTTTCTTAAATGGGCCGTCTTCATTTACATTTTGGTAGTCCGTCGATTTCGCAGCGTCCTGTAGTTTCTTCCATTCGTTATCCTGACCAGAAAGGAATGCGTCTTTGGCGGCTCGCAAGCTAAGTGAAAACTGAGTCCTTGCTTTCTTGCTCGTACCATCTGACCCAATCATTCTTGCCACTAATGCTCGTGCAAACTCATCGTTTCCAGCAGGGAGTCCAATTGATTCAGAGTTTACGAAATCAATTTTATCATAGAGCTTTGAGGAGGTGAGTGCTTCAGCCTCATAGTTCTGCCCGACCAATTCTGAAAGTGTATCATAAAGCTTCTCAGGATTTACCTTTGCATCGTCTGGTGGAAGTGCGGTGACCGTGTCATCTTTCCTCACGAGGAATGACCACAATGCGGTACGCTTATTTCCAGTCAGGTGTTTGTCTGCAATGCTTGCGAGTTTGTCCTTAGTCTTACCCTGATCGTATATGGTAGCCTTGTTAGCCAACGCATTCAGGCTGGCTATCCTGCCATCAAGAGCCTTCTTCTCAGTTTCAATAAACTTAGTTAATGCACTATAACTGTTCCTCGCTTTATTTAAGTAGCCTGAAATTATTCTAAGGCTGTACACCCTAGCCTGATCAAGCAGTGCGGAGTTACCAAAGTCGCCAAGAGTTTTATCCACATTCGTTTCCACTGGCTGATCGCCCACCACATTCCTTGCATCAGAGAACGACATCTTCTTCTTGATCATCTTAGCTATTTCTCTAGGTAACAGCTCAACCTTGGTTGTCTTACCGCCTTCCTTGATCTTGATATTCTTTGGCATTTTAACGTGCTCAGTAATATCTCTCTTAATATGATCCTTGTCCTGCATCTCCTGAGAGATTTTTGACATTACCTTGGTGTGGATAGCTTCAAAGTTATTAATCCCTGCTAGGAGAGTTTCATAAGTGGATGAGATAATTGAGGCTCTCTTCTCAAATCTCTGTGTGGGGCTGGGTGTGCCTCCGCCTCCTAGTATATTGGGAAGTTGTTCTTCGCTTGTATAAATCTGATCAGTCCTCTGATCAAATCTTTTGGATAGCGGGATGACATTGCCATCCTTGTCGTATGTAATTGGATCAGCAGACTTGATCTGATTAGGATCAAAGACTACAAATATGTCATCTTCGTCTCCGCCATCATAAGTGTTTTGGATAATTACGGCATCATGCACGTCTCTTTCAAAATTGCCCGCAGCACTAGTCGGCATTCCTTGCTTATCTACCTTAAAGCTAACTTCAGTTTCGCCATCTTGATATGCTGAGTTTTTTAGATTTTTTAATTGTTCAATTTTAAATTCTACTTTTTTCCAATTTGCGAGGGCTGCATCCAAGTCCTCGCCGTTAATAGTATTGCTTTCGATTAGACGTTGATTGGCAAGCTGCTCTTTATTTTTATCTGAAATCACCTGTTCGAATTCTGCCTTTGTAAATATTTTCTCCTCAGACTCCATGAGCGGGATACCATCCTCGTCAATCAAGAAAGTAGCTTCAGATTTATCAGAAAATACTTTCTTATTGAGTGCGTTTAAATCTATCACTTGCTTGAATAACCGTGAATCTATTAAGTTGTTTCCCGCAATATCGTTACTTGCTTTTTTCTTAAGTGGGAGAATTAACTGCTCAAGCTCATCTTTCGTGAATGTTTTTTCACCAACCGCTCTGCCTCTCCTTTGAGCTTCTAACGATGGTGTCCCTCTTGCCTCAGCGATAATTTGACCGTATGGCTTATCCCTTTTCCCTCCTTCCATGTCGTGAATCTTAGGGTTGTCGTACTTTAAGTAGACATCGTAAATGCCACCATATCTAACACCAGTTCTAGGATCATATCCAGCTTTCGCATACTCAGGGCGATTATATCTTTCGTTTCCATCTATTGTTTCAAGATGCTCGATAAGTAAATTAATATTTCTAGACTCAACACGATGACGAATTATCTCGTCCATTACCTTGTCGGCTTTATCTTGAAACACAATATTTGAGCCCATTCCCCACTTCTTGTTTGCCTCAGTTGGAGTTAATCCCTGCTCTAAACCGATGTTCTGCCTATTAGCACTCCTCCGAAGCTGAGACCACTTGCCTGTTAAATTCTCATGCTTTTGTTTCCCACGGAACATTACATTTTTCGAGGGATCAAGTTTTGAGCCTCTTTGATTTTCAGTAATATAACCTTTTAAGAGCTTAAGATTTCTAATTAATTTTTGCAGGCCGTCTTCTTCAGAACTCAATCTGATGATGCCAGAGTATAAATCCTTCATAGTCCTAGAGTCGCCATCCCATCCTGTAGCTGCGATAATAAAGTCCCCGTCTTCTCTCCACTTATCTTCACCCATTGATAACTCAAGCTGATCAAGTCCATCTATAACAGTATCTTTTATAGCTTGGTATAGCTCTTTACCGTCTGGGCGAACCATAACTTGCTCACGCACATACGACTCTGAGGTTGACCTGTTCCCCGCAAAGAAGAATCCCATCCTAGCGGAGCCTGCTCCAGTATTGGAACCTAATTTTACTTTCTTAAATGATTCATCCTCAAGCATCCCTTCGGCAACTCCGTGATGCACAACTCTTGGTTCATATCCTGCAAGTATTGCTGCTCGCTCTACCATACGCTCAAGCCCGTCAATGTCTCCTTGCTCAACTGCCTTCATATATGCCAAGTCATCTATTGGAATAGCAGGACTTAGTGTACGCTCATCCGTGGATGCCTTCATAAATACATCTAGCTGTGCGTCCATTACCTCTTCCATTCTTGAGGTGGAATCTCCAAAGAATATCCTGTTAAGGGTACGCTTCATCCAAGTGTATATATCCTTCAAGAAGTGTGGCTGGTCTGTTTCATATCTCACGAAGTCTCTAAAGTCCTGATTGAACAGGAAGTTTGTCCACATCTCCTGCTCATTCTGTAGCCCGTGAATAAATTCTCCGCCAGCCTGATTAACTAAATGATCATAAATTCTTTTGCTGTTCTCTCCTAGCTTCCTCAATGAATCCTTACTGAGCTTGTGCTTTGTATCTACTGCCCTGCCCTCTCTTGCATCAATTGCCATTCCTATAGATTTATGGAGAACGGCATGAGATAGCTCTTCGGTTAGGACAAATAGCATTTTATCCATTGGGTCTGTTGTCTCGAAGAAGTCCATTGGAAGACTTTCATCTGTACGCTGAGCATACTCCATTGGACTGCTAAAGATGTTACCCATGTGTACATCTTCTCCTGAGAAAAATCCAAACACATGAGTGTCAGGGCGTGATCCTTCAGGCATCATGCCTTCATACTCCTGCTGGTTATGAAAGGTTACCCCTACCTGATCCAATAATGGATGTCCCTGTAATCGTCGCAACGCATCTCTCGTAGTCTTACTAAGTGATGAGTCTCCTATCATTTCCATCGCCCGCTTGAGCATATGACTACCCTTGATTCGCTGACCTTGCTGGGCTCCCTGTAGAAATCTTACGATGTTCTGGGCATTGGTCTGGAGTACATTCTCACGCTCACCCTCAGGGAAATAATTGATCAATGGCTTCTTCTCTACAGATCGTTCGAGTCGTTTTGCATCCTGCTCGATTCGTTCATCTGATATGTCGTCATTTCCTACTAATTCCTCACTAGTTAAATATTCACTTTTTGGCAGTTCGCCAATTTCTCCAGCAATAGTGCCATCTGCTTTCTGTGTACTTAACCCCTCGTTTGCTATCTCTCCTACCTTAACCTCGTCAGTAGTCTCTACTCTTTGACCGCTTTGACTGTCATTAACAGCATCAATCTTTGCCTGCCTTACAGCGTTTAACGCATTAGTGATGTTGGGCAGATTTACAAGCGATGCGAAATCCTTGTTAGTAGAATAAATGGGAAACAATAAATTACTTATGTCTTCAAGCACCACTCCACGAAACTCTTTTACATCTGCTCTTTTGTTTCCTTTTCCTGAGAACTCACTTAATGAACCGCTTATCACTTCATACAGGTTCATTTTCTCAGCATCACTCATTTCCGCAAGCTTTGCTCCAAGAATAACTGTACCCTCATCGTCAGTAGGAATTGTTTTAATTCTAAACTTCTGGAGTAAACTTGGGCCTTGTTCAGGTTGAGCGAAACCAAGCTCATTGAGTAACTCATCTAAACCTATAGTGCCATCCTTAAAGAAAGCTTTCTTTAGATCGCTATCTCCATCTGCATTAAGACCATCTGATCTCGATCCCAACTTTTTTAAACGGTCGGCTTTGGCTGACTTTACAAAACTCCAAGCCTTCTTGAAATCTTTCTTTTCCTGCTCTATTTTCTCTATGCTTTCGGCCTGAACTTCAGCGGGAGACTCAACTTTTTGGGCGGAGGGCTCAGCCTCAACCAAAGAATCTAATGATAATAACGACTGCTCAAGTAAAGTTTCCCCAGTGACATCAAGATTAAGAACTTTAGCTAAAATCTCTACAATCTCTTTAAATAAACTTTTTCCATCACCCTCAATTTTACTCAAAAAAGTATGTAATTCATGCTCAGTATACAGGTCTGCCACGAACTCATCAAACTTACCAAGTGAAGTTTCAAGTCGTGGTCTATAACCCTCCTTCTTAGACGGCGGTCTGTATTTGCTAGGATTTGAATTGTAAACACTTACTGCTTTTTTCCATGCCGTATATAGGTCTTGTATATTCTTATCTTTAAATACAAGTTTGCCATTTTCTTTCTTGCGGTCAGATATTTTATTAGAAGTAAGGGCGTGCATCAACTCATGCAATGTAGTCTGCTCTATTGATTTAGTAAGTGAGTTGCCTGATATTACAATACCCCCCACTCCAGCACCTTCCTTTGAATAATACACGCCACCCAAAGTCTCTACATCACTATCAACTTTACCTACTCTTACTTTTTCAAAAAGTTTTACTCCTTGGAGCCGTTTAGCAATGGAGGCAACTAAATCATCTGTACTATTCGCTAAATAGTTTAATACCTCTGTGCCTGAAAAACCACCAGTTGCAATATTATTACCGCCTTCATCGTAATCAACAATGTCTGACAGATACACAGTTTTCCTTTCCTTCAAGAACTCATCAAAAGATTTATTAGGTGCTTTTTTGCTTTTCTTAAGAGCCTGCTTAACCTTCTTTGCGGCGCTCAACCTACGGGAAAATATATTTAGGAAATTTGTTTGCTCGCCAGTTGTTCCTTCAAGCTTAACGCCATCAAATAAAATGGAATTTGTTTCTGCATCATATTTAACATTCCCTCTTGCGATTTCATCAGCTAAAGCTTCTGCTGGATTTTTGCTTTGAGAAGGAATTTGCGGTTTCTGGAAAGTATCCTCTCCATAAAAATTAGTTTGATCGTCCCAATAAGATTTAAATGCTTCCACCAAAGCATCATTTTTTTGAAACTCCTTGAAAGCCTTCAAGTAGCTTCCCCATGTCCGCACTACCTGTTCGCTGGTAACTAGCCACTCGTTGAACTGGCTAACAACGTCGCTTACCCTAGCGCCTTTGATTGCTTTTTTTAAATCTTTATCCTCTACATATAAAGATAACTCAGGATCAAAGTTGCCTTCCTTGTCTACTAATTCACTTGGCTTTTCTTCGCCCTCGTCGTATAAGAAGCGATAAAGTGGGCTACCTTCTTTTATGCGATCTTTCTTAATGTTATTCTTCGCAGTCTCAAAATCATCTTCTGTAGCAAAGTAAAAAGGCTCTGGGCGATCTTGCATCCAGTGCTCTCGCTTCCTCGCTTTAATGCTTGCCCCCTCTAAAAATCCAACAATTTTATAATCACGCTGAAATGCCTCTGTGTCTATGGTTACAGACTTGTTTGCTTCCTTAACTGATGGCTCAACTTCGGCCCCCTCATATTTATATGGAACCTTGTCTGCCTTATTCTCACGAGCCACCTGATCCATAACAAAATCATTTCCAGACTTTTTTATGTTTCGCACATGAACTGCACCATCTTTATCTTTGAATACCAAGCCTAATGGTCTGGTCTTTCCATCTACCTCATCGAAATCAAGATCATCAAAGCTTTGAGCAGGGACAAACTCCATGCGCGGAGCAACACCTAGCTTACTCCTGAAACTGGAAACTTTATTACGAATTGTAGACACACGCTTTTTATTGCCTCCTCCGCCTCCGCCACCTGTCTGTCCTGTCCACTTATTGAACTCGGTTCGCCAACCTGAGACTAATGGGATTTTATTCTTGTAAACATTTCCGCCGATCTTCTGTGTCTCTCTTTTCTCGAAGCGGGCAATGCTACCATCATCCTTTTCAAATCCAACTACAACATATCCGTTTGGATTAGTATCAGAAAATGCTTCTCCTATATCTGAATCAATTTCAACGACTGGTTTTGCACCCCTGTAGTCCTCTGGGATAGAAATCTCTGCTCTTGATGATGACCTCAGGGATTCCAACACAGGATTCCATGTCCACTTCCGCTTAACTTTCAGTCCCTGAAGCGAAAACTCCTCTGTTATTCTATTCCCGTCTATTACAAGATTACGCCCTCTACCCAGTCCGCCAAGTGCTTTCTGTATCTTTTGTAGTTTCTCTTTCTCTGCCTTCTTTTCCTCTGCATCAAAGTCTGGATTCAGTTCCCTTCGAACTCTATTAATATCAGTAGTTGTGGGCTTAGACTCAGTCAGTGTGCCAGCGATGACGATACCGTCTGTATCAAAAATTTCATAGCTACCCGCTCTCTTTCCCTCAAGGTGGTATCTTAATTTGTCATTCTCAATGTAAATTGCATTTGGAGTAACTCTAATTTCCCCTGCAATCTTGCCCGCTGGTGCTCTGCCCAAGGTGGTTACTCGTTCACCTATCTCCGATGCGTCAACAGTCTTAATCGTACCCGTGCCATCAAGCGACTCCAAGCTAACCATGTACATTGTCTTTGAGCCCTTATTGTGAACCTGTAGAACTCTATAGTTTCCTGTGCCATGCTTAAACACACCACGCACCCTTTGGGTGGCTATGCCCTTTTTATTCTTATCGCCATTCTCATTTAACCATTGGCGATTTTTATTTCTTCTTTCCTCAAGTTTTTTATTGGCTTCTTCTTCTTTTAACTTGAGGTCTATTTCTTTAGGTAACAGTTCGCCCTGATCGTCAAACAGATCGGGATTGGTCTTGGTTATGAACTTCCTGACCTTATCTCTTTTAGCACCCAGTGCAATAGATGCAGACGGAATATTTGGATTAGTTAACTGAGAAACTAGTTGGTCATGCTTCTCCTTAAGTTTCTTATAATCCTCAGCACTTTCTTTTCCGTAGGGTAAGATTTCACCGTCAAAAACATATCCAGCTCTCACCAGCTTTTCGCCAAGTGCTCTCTTTTGAGTTGTGCCGTCCTTGGCTCGATCAAATTCTTTTGCTACCTGAAGTGGATTTAAGTCATCTACCCATTCGTGAACACCATTGAATGATTTCTTTCCCTTCTTAGCTTTTGTCTTGAGGGACTCCTCAATCTTTGCGGTTATCGCTTGCTTCCGCTCATCAGTAACTCCATCAAGAAACTTTACATTGTAAGATATTTCTTCGTCATCCTCATCGACGCTAAAGGTTGCCTCAGGATATTTTTCCGTTCCTTCTGTGCGGAATACCTGACTCTCCTTTATTGATATTGGTGCATTAGGGTCGATCACATCGGGGTCATCGGGATCATCGGGATTAGGTTCTTTAATCTCTGTCTTCTCAATCTCTTCCCCACGAGCATCTAATGCCTGCTCAACCATTTGCCTGTAATCGCCTTTTGCGTAATCAAGTATTCTATACAGCGATACTGTAGGGAGCTTGTTTAGGTCATCTTGGGTTAGGTTAAGACTTGTTGTTGGGTCTTCAGTCCATAGGCTTCCGTTTAACTCTGAGCTTCCACCGTCTGATAATATTTCTTTCCCCTCAGGATCAACTACCTTAATCTTCCCGTTCCCTAAATTCTCTACTACTTGCCCTATTTCCCCTGTGGAGGGACGAATGACATATGATCCTTCTGTTATCTGTGTAGTTGCAGTAGCTTCTCGTGTGAAGTTTTCATCACCTGAAAGTTGTGGATTTTGCTCTAGCAGTGACTCAAGGTCTAGCTCACTTGCTCCACCTTCTGCCGCTGCCGATGGCATTAATTCAACCGCACCTCCAAGTGTAGCACCACCAACCGTACCTAGTGCTCCAGCATTGATTAGGTCTCTTACATCTCCGCTCGACAAAGTAAGGTCTTCACCCCTAGCAGTTTTCTGAGCAGCGAATTGAACCAATTGTTGGAGCACCTCAGTTGAACCTTCGCCAACGGCTGACCCCGCAAAAACAACTCCTTTTGGTAGGGAAGATAAAAGATCAGCTACCTGCTCACGAGCCTCTCTCATTCCAACCCTTCGAGCGATTTGACCCATAAGTGCGATTGGCAAGGCTGACTCTAATGCACCTGAAACTGACCCTGCTAATAATGAAATCTTTCTAGCGTCATCTGCATTGATATACTCAGGATTCTTAATCCTTGCACCGTCCTGCATTATGTACTCAGGCTCAGTAAACCCATTAGTGCTGTTATAAAGCTCAGAATAAATCTCACCTCCGCCTTGACTGATAGAAGAAATTCCCTCTATTCCACCCGCTCCATATGCTGCTCCTTTCTGGAATCGTTTACGCAGCTCCTGTCTTAAAAGATCATCAGCATCAACACCCCTTCTTATTGCCTCTTCCGCCACCTCTTTTTTAATTTTTTTCTTTCCAGCTTGTACTGCAACTCCACCAACGCCTGCTCCAGCTACCATTGAGCCAACTATCTCCAATGCTTCAGGAACAACCTCACCCACCGAGCCCGCAAGCCATCTTCCAAACCCTGCCCATGAACCACCCTCAGCAAATGGATTAACCTTTGTTATGTCTCCCTCTGATTTTGGGCCTTCCTTTGCTGCCCTCTCAAAGTTTAGCCGAGCCGCCGACATATACTCGTCTTCGGTCTCATCAAAACCTAATGTCCCTGCTCCCAGACCTACAGCAGCCTTGTAGGTTCCTTTTGTTGACTCCCAACCCGATCTTATACCACGCAAAAATTCATCAACTGGCCCATTATATCCTGCGGGTATAAGGTTGGCTACCTTGCGGGCGGTAACCGCAAACTCCTCGCCAGCATCATCGATGGTGTAACCATCATCCTCAAGGTCTTTGGTTAAAACACTAACCAACCGCACATCACTCCAGTCAGAGCGAAAGTCACCTAACGCACGAAGGTTTTCTCTATACTTATCTAGAGCCGCACTAGAATATTCACTCATCTATAGTCCAAGTTTTGTTTTGATTCTTATTAAGTCACCTTTTGTAATTTCTGTATCCATTGGGGCTGGATGCCTGTAGCGAGATTCAAACTCTCTTAATATCTCCTCAGGCTTCTTTCCGTTCTTGATGTAAAAATCAACCAAACGATCAATCGTATTTTCTCTCTTCATTGAGGAACCACTTTCCTCAGGATACTGCTCGGCTAAAAATTCAGAAATTGGTGCAGTTGCATTTGCTATAGCTTCCATTGGAGAAAATGCCTTGTCCTGATTGGCTAGTACTTTTTGTGGCGCATTCGCTAATTGAGCTGCATAAGCTTCTCTGTTGTTTATTTCTTCCCTAGGAGCTGGTCTAGGCATCCTTTGCTCAGGAGGCAGTGGAGTTGCATTTGCACCTCTCGCCATATCAGCTTCCCTTTCTTCCGCTGGAGTCATCGGAGGAGGCATGGGGGGCGACACGGGGGCAGATTGTGCTGGCACTGCCTGTGCTTCCATAGGAGACGCAGGGCGATCACGAAGAGAAGGAGGAGGTACACCTTGACCTAGAGCAGGCTGACTTTCAATTTCTTCAATTAGCCTTTCTGCTTCCTCACGAGAAATACTACTAGAGTGATTACTAAATGGTATTCCATACCTTTCTGCCTTTTTGACTAGGTCTTGATACTCTTGCTCCTGAGTACTTAAACTGTTTACTACCCGACTTGTATGATTTCTTAAATGTTCAGCGTAAGCATCTCTATTTTTAATCGGCGGCCTACTTCCGTAAAAAGAGTCTCCCCTCATTGTGGGGACACCACGACTATCGTCTTTAGCTTTCATTGCCTTCTTTTTCTCCCTAGCCTCTGTGGTAATTATTCCGTCTTTCCTATCAATCGGTGGCTTAGTGGCTCCCAATGGCGTTTCTGCCTCAGGCTCCACCTGATTAAGGGCAGGCTCTTCCTCCTCCTCTCCTACTGGATTACCAGCGGGAGGCGGAGCAGTTGTGGGAGGTGGTGCGGGTGGAAGTGAACCTCCCGCAGGAGCTTTACCAACAGCGTTATCAACCTCCACTTTTGTAGCATCATTTGTTGCCACTCTGCGAAGGTCATTTAAACTCATATTAAATTGAGTAAACAATTCCCTGTATCGCTCTGGGGACATTGATTTAGCTTTAAAGTCAGGTAGCTTTCCATTCAAGTTATTTACTACTTTTAATCTTTCTTGCACAAAAGCAGACTCTCTAGCTTTTTGAGTATGCCTAGCACCTGAGCCATTAAGAAACTGTGTTATTTCACTTGGGGTAGCTTTTGCCACTTGTTCTGGCCCACCAAAATGCTCTTCTGTTGCTTTTTTGCCCACAGAGGTCGCATCTGCCCATGCCGATTGAGAAACATAATTACTAATTGAGGTTTCTAATCTTGCAATTTGATCTTCAACATCCTCAGCAGCTCGTGCATATGCTTGAGTAGATTCAAGGTCTCCTTGAGCTTTCAAGACATCGGTGATTCGATCATTGACATACATCATTGTCTGCACCGTTAGCAAGCGAACTTTACTTTTCTCAAACTCCATCTTCTGCTTACCACCAAGCTCATCGTATTCGTACTTCATCCGCTCCTTAGCCAATTTACTTTCATACTCTTTAAGAGCCATACTCAAATTGTGCTTCCGTTCATCAGAGGCTTTCAGTGACTTGTCTCTCCTTCTTGATTCAACCCCCGAAGCCTGAAGCTTTCTGGCATCTGAAAGTACAGCATTTCTATTATTCAAATCAGCCTGACGCTTTTGAGTAAACGCACTGTCTAAAATAGAAGTGTCTGCTTTAACTTCAGTCGGGCCTTTGCCTGCAAGTTGAAGAGGAGCCTTTGCTTTGACTCCGTCGAAAATGCCCTTGAGTGAGCCTTTAGGATTTAGTGCTGCTAGTCTTTGTCTTGCCATAATTAAGTTCTGTTGAATAAAGCGTACAACTCGTCGATAAAGTTTCCTGCGTCACTACCCTCTTTGATGCCCCCGAATGATTTTAAAACTTCGTCCATATTTTTGCCGTCTGATATTGCATTAAGTCCTGCCAAAATTTCGGTTGCTCCAAAATTGATATCAGAGTATCCACCGCCACCGCCACCTACTGCATTACTTGCATCTGCGTTAGCAGAGGGACTTGCGAGGTTAGCGACTGCGGGCTGAGTCGTAGACATCGTGCTTGCAAACCCCGCGCCTGAGGCTTGCAATGTATCAATAATATCTAAAAAGTCAGCTTTCTCAGCATTCGTGTAGGAGTCATAAGAGTTCACTTCTTCAATCAATGAAACCATTGCTGGAACATTTTCATATTTAGCGGTCATTTGATCTATTTTGTCCACTAAATCTTGATCTAAATTTTCAAGCTGATTTTGCACACTCGCCACATCGCCAGCAATGGATGTTGGGTCAGCCAAATACTTATCAAGTAATGTGGTCAGTGCCTGATAAATGTCTTGTTTTGATTTGATATCCGTCTCCCCCTTGAGTGCTTGCAAGGCTACCATCTCTTCGGCTAAGTTAAATAATCCTTCTGTCTCCTCAGGTGTTGAGCCTACAAGTTCTGCATATTCATTCTTAAGGTTTCTTATTCCCTCCTCAAATTCGATTCCAAGATTTGCCCGCTCGGCAACAAACTCACTTCTTATGCTCGCACGACGGTCTGACACTTGATTGTACCTGTCGTATCTAGAATCAGTTGCTATATTGGCAATTTCACTTTTTGTCTGCTCAGCCTGTGTAGCGACAGATAAATTCTGCTCTGCAAAGTTATTAGCAATCTCATCTTTTCTTCTGGAATTTTCATTACCAATATCAAATGTCATATTAGCAGAATCTCTCATATCCTGATACTTCTGATCATCTGCTTGGTTTGCTACATCAGATTTGCCCTCTGCTAAATTAACCTCATTTTCAAACTCTCGGTTTTCCTTTTGAACCTTAGTGCTAAGTGCTGCTTCAGCTAATTCTTTGTTGTCTGTGTAATTTCTTAAAGCCTCCTCAACATTTATGTCCCCCTCAACCGCCTGTCGATCCCTAGCTGCGTTTGTCAATGCATCGACCAGTAGCTTGTCTGTTGCTCCTTGAGTCCCGTACTGACCAGCTCTTAATGCATCAAGAGTATCTCCACGCAGAGTGTCAGTGATTGCCATGTACTCTTCCAAGTTATTTGCTTTTTGAGCTTCAGAAAGATCACTAGAGAGACCGCCCAGTGTAGTTTTGCTGTCATTAAGCAAAGTAACAATGTCATCTTGAACACCTTTTGCCGCAGTGTCTTTTGCTGTTTTCTTTGTGCCTAGTGTACCAAGTAGTGCAGTTTCAAGAGCGTCACGAGCTGTTGTATTGTCTAGCCCCAGCGTTTGTAAAGTTGCATTTAGATTAGTCTTAAGGGTGTTGGCATTTGTATCTAGTGAGGATTTGTTTGTTTTAAATAATCCATCTAGTGCGGTTTTTAGGGCATCAGCAGTAGCAATTCCGCCAGCCTCCCTATTGTTAATCGCTGCTTGGTAAGCATTATACAATTGATTTGTTATGAATTCCATCCCGCCCTCTTCAGCGGAAAGAAGATCATAGACATTGGTTTTAAATTCTTCATTGTTCCCTGAGGCCAACTCGATCTTTTTGAGCATATCAAGAAATGCTTCCTCGTTCATTGCATTTCCCGCATCAAGAAGAGAGGGTGCATTCATCTCATCGTCATCCGTATACAGAATACCATCTGGCCCAGCCTGCCTGCCATAGTTACCTGAGGTCACAGTATCAAATGCATTCGTATTTAAGTCGCTACCAAAATTATCAGGAGCGGCATCAAAAAAAGTGCCTGCTGAACCAAAGCCAGCTTTTGCAAAGGGATTAATTTGTCCCTTCACATATTCATCAAACATCCCCGCTGTGGCACTGTCTCCAAATAAATAAGACGGAAGCATATCATCCTGAGGGAGGGAACCTGAATCAAGAGGGTCATAGAACTGACTTGCAGTCATTACGCTGGCTCCTACTTGGTCTTCAGGGCGATTTAAAAAGTCATCACTATCAAAGAAATTATTCCTGTATGTATTAAACTCATCATCATTTAACTGAAAATTACCATAGTTCCCTGAATTAAAATTGTCCTGCACTCCCTTAAATGAATTATCAAATGCACTGGTTCTTGCATTATTAAACCCAGCGAAGTCGAAATCCTTGGAACTGGAGAAATCAAAATCATTTAAGAACTTTTCGCCTGCTCCCTGTGCTTGTGTAAACGCATTGCTATACAAATTACCTTCTCTAGAGTTAGGTAGAAAGCCTTTGCTCTTAATGAAATTATCCTTGTCGGATTGCGATTTAAAATAGTTCATAATTAAGGTGTTACGGTTGGCACTTTGTCTCCAGTTTTCATATCAAATTCAGAAGAAAAGGTGTTCGTTTTCTTTAATTTAGGATTGAGAGCATTAACAATATCTTGCAAGTTGTATTGATCGGGAGCTTCCTCAAAGCCCGCAAGTGGCCTTAAATAGTCAGGCATATTTTGATACTTCTTAAAGTCATCTGTTTCCCCAAAACCTTTTGCTACATCTAGTGCATTTAAAGATTTTCCGTCACCAAACTTAAAGTCGTTTCCAAATAGATTAAAACCTAAGGGTGAGGAAGATTCATTTGTCGTTGAGCCACGACTTAAGTCAGCCATGCTCATAGAGCCACCAAATAGTTTTTGCTTGGCTAAATCCTTAAATGCATTCTGTCTAGCATCCGCAGTATTCTGAGCCGCCTGTCCTAAGGACTCATAAGCTCGTGCCTTGCGATCCGCCATTTCATATCTACCAAGCTCCTCAAGTGCCATCCTTTCACCCTGAAGATTGTTTCTTGCATCACGATAATCACTTGTGATCTTTTCTCTGCTTCCTGCGGTATCACCATCGCCATACTGATATGTCACTATATCATCCTTAAGTCCTTCAAGTATACTCTTGGGCTCATCCCCTGTGTTAGGAATACCATCTGGCCCGTAATCATCAAGCGTGTCATCTTCAGTTCCCCAGATGCCATCTGCACCAGCAGTACCTTTTAGGAAGTTGGCATCCTTCAGTCCTTTCATTCTCTGATTGAACATCTGCTCGTTCCTTGTTAATCCAAAATTAGGATTAGCTACTGGCTGACCACTCGCATCGAGCAACGGGTTACCGTCTGCATCAAGAAGAAATTCATTGTCATCAGGTCTTATCTCGCTCTCTATAAGTGTATCTAGCCTGCGACCCGCCTCATCCCTAAGCTCACCCTCCTGACGCTTCATGTCAAATGGGAGTAGTCCAGACTTAGTCCATGCAGTAGTTACATCATCGGCTGTCCCTAGCACCCCATCCTCTCCTGCTTTCAGATAGTAAATGGATAAATCTTCCCTGTACTGCGGATTAGCAATAGGCTTACCATCCGACCCCATTTTGTAAGTGCCATCAGGATTAGTCAGGTACGGCATCTCCAAAGCTGGCCCCATTTGGGTATCGAGATTCTGATCAGGGAAAAGAACAGGATAACCATCAAGAGAAAGCTCGTAAGATAAGTTAGAAAGATTTCGCTCTTTAGCTTGTGCCTTCGCTAGTCTATTAGCATTTAGTGTAGCATTAATGCTAGAATTAAGAGCCTGATAAGCCTGAGAGTTTTTAGCAAGGAAACGGAATGGGTTTGAGCTTTCTGAAAATACTGAATCCCACAAGTCGGAGACCGCTCCATCAACAAGACCCATTTCATTTTCTATCGCAAAGTTCCTAGCGGCGTTAATTGCAACGGTAATTGCTTCATCTTGATCCGTTATTGCCGTGCCGTCACTTTTTGTAATTGGATTAAAGGGGATATATGAAGTCTCTTCATTGCCAGTATCGTCCGATTCATCAGATTGCATTAACTGAGAAATTGATGACTGCATTTCAGTCAACGCAGTTGCAGGATCAACTCCTGCACTAATGTCAGAATCGTACTTGTCAATTATTTCCCTGTATGCCGTGCTACCATTGCCAGTTTCGTTGCCAGTTTCGTTGCCAGCTTGATTAAAAACGGTAGGTTCACTGTCATCTTTATTAAGGATTCCATCACCATCTATATCACCATCTGGGCCTTCTTGAGATTTTTCCTTCTCCTGAAGCTCTGCAAGTTCTGCGCCTTTTGATGGATCAACCCCACCGAATTGAGCAGTCTTTTCTGCCTGCACACCCCCGTCGGCTGCATAACCTAGCTGAGTCCAATCGCCGTCAGTGCCTTCCCTAGTTGCAAGACCAGTTCCTGTATATTCATACTTTGCTGAATCAGATGCGGTGTATCCCCACTTACCTGTTTCGTGATCATAAGTGTGTCCTGCACCCCACTCTTCACTAGTTTCAATCCAGCCACCAGTATTAGTTTCACTAGGATATCGATAAATGAGTGTAGTCCCATCTGACCTGTCTTTGTAAGCATCTGATCCATAAGGCTCAATTTCATGCCATCCGTACTCAGTGTTATAACGCTTTCCGCCAGCAATGCCATCAGCATCAAGGAAGTAATTTAACCTACCACCAACTACCTCAACATCCCAGCGACTGCCTGCTTCTGAAGAAGCAAAAGTTTTTACAGGAATAATATCTCCCGCTTTAGCCGCACTACCATCTTCAACATCTTCCGCTGTTGCCTTTTTGTAATCACTCAAGTCGTGCTGTACCAGAGTTGAAATAGACTCGCTATTAGTGACCGCATTTCCGTCCCATGTTACAACTCCATCCTCGATGTCAAGTCTCCCTGATTTTTGAGGCACAAAATTACCTTGCTTGTCTGCATAATATACTCTGTCACCAGTTGAACTCTTTATTAAAATTCCCCCTAATTCAGTAGCTATTAATGCATCTCCATTGGGATTTGTATTTTCACTGTCTTGCCCAAGTGGCCCAAATGAAAAAGCAGTCTGTCCGCCTGTAGTTTTAAAAGTTTTATATTTCTCCCAGTCATCAATATTGACAACAACATCTCCTTCAGTGTTTGCGGAGGACTGAAAATCATCGCCATATGCACTGTTCGCATACATTCTTGCTCTTCCGTTCCACATTCCAGTAGGGCCGTTATCATCAGTAATTAAATTCATTGGAACTTCGATAGAGCCATCAGCCGTTTGCAGGTATCTTTTATCATTTACTGTGTATAGAAAATTCTCTGTCTGCCATTCTCCATTTACTTTTTCAGCAAATATTGCTGCATCTAAAAGCTTTTCTTCGCCATAAGCATCAGTAGCTTCATCGCTAGGGGAAAACCTACCATCCACCATGTATCCAGCTAGTGCGGTTCCATCAGGATAAACTGCATCAATATAGTCTGGTAGTATTGCCCTCTGCTCAGGAGTTAATATCTTTGAATTCTCCTCTATCAGACTATTAATATAGTCATAGTTCGGTTCGCCATCCGATTTTACTACTTTTGCAACCCTCGAATCAATTGACCTTAGCGGCTTACGAGCAGGCTCATTCTTTCCGTAGGTATGCCAGTGCCAGTATCCTATACGAGCTGCATGAAGCTCCGTTGTTAC
>Ga0181389_1000208_pt1 | contig 23982 bp, 19 predicted proteins | sample 12SPOviralmetaG_FD_130121 | JGI IMG/M metagenome (GOLD analysis project Ga0181389, IMG submission 130121) | Marine viral communities from the oligotrophic San Pedro Time Series (SPOT) site, San Pedro Channel, CA, USA - 12 SPOT_SRF_2010-06-29 | ecosystem: Environmental > Aquatic > Marine > Strait...
TTATATTTAAAAATAAAATATATAGTTATATTATATATAGAATGGATAAACTAAAAAAAAATATTATGGATTCTAGAAAAATCAAAGATTCATCAGCAAATATATATGTTAAAAATATTGAAAGATTAAGAAATAAACTAAATTTAAAAACGGATGAATTAGGGTTTTTAACATCTAAATCAGAAGATATATTTAAAATAATTAATTCAATGAAATCACTGCAAACTAAAAAAATATATTTAGCCTCTATTGTTGTAGTATTACGAGCCTTAAAAAAAGATGATACTAAACAATTTGAAAAATATAATAAAGAAATGTTTGCTTTACAAAAGGAATATAATGACTCAAGAAAAAATCAAGAAAAAAGTGTTAAACAAGAAAAGAATTGGATATCATATTCAGAGTTATTAAATGTTTATAAATACTATAAAAATAAAATTAAAATTAAAAAATTAAGAAAAAAAACGGAGCTAAATGCTAAAGAATTAGATCTTCTAAAAAGATACATTATTTTATCATTATACATAGGGGACCCTAAGAATAATCCACCTAGGAGAATTCGAGACTATGCAAATATGGAAATTACAAAAAAAAAGCCAGATGAAAAAAATAAAGAAAATTATTTATATGTTAAAAACTCAAGAAATAAAGAATTTATATTTAATAATTTTAAAACATCTCAAAAATATGGAAAACAGCAAATAAAAGTGGGCAAAAATATAAATAATGATTTAAATTTATGGTTAAAATTTAACAAATCTAAATATTTATTACCAAATGAAACAGAAGAAGGACCTATTACAGGAACAACACTAACTAAAATACTTCAAAAAATATTTTTGAAACAGGTTGGAAAAAAGATTTCTGTGAATATGATAAGATCTATAATACTAACTGAAATCTATAAAGACGTACCAAAAATTAAACAGCTAGAAGACATAGCTACTAATATGGGTCATTCAATGCAAGAAGCTATGGAAACATATGTTAAGAAAGATTAAACGTCGGCATATTCAGAATTCCTACGAATTTTACCAGATTCACTAATTTTTAATTCTTCAGTTTCTAATTTTTTATTTATATTTTTTATAATACCATCCAATATACCATTAGACTTACATTTAGATAAACCAGCAACTTCAGAATAAACCGTAGCAATTAATAAAATAAAATTTAATCCATATGATAAAAAATCATATATTTTTGGAGAGCATGATTCTGTCTCCGATGTTTCATTAAAATCAAAAAAACTTATATTCATAAAAATATATTATTATATATATAAGAAATATTATTTATAACTGATAATAACCAAAGACCTTTTAATAAAAATTCTAAAAACATTAATATTATACAATAATATTAATTTTTTAAATATCATCTAAATAACATTTAGTTATATCCAATAATCAATATACAATAGTTATATATAGTTTATAGTGTTTTTTAGTTAATTTAGTTATATCCCTAGGTAGGTTCCTTATAGTTTAATATAGTTTCAAGCATATAAAAATTTTTATATGCTTATAATGGTATATAACTAATAGAAAACTAAGGGGGTCCCCTATAAGGATATAACTAAATATATAGTTTTGGTATATATTTAGTTGTATTTAGTTATTGTTCTTTTTTAGTTTTCTTGCTTTATTAAATGCTTTCATTAATCCTTTAGTTATATCTAAAATTTCTCCTTTAAGACCTCCAACTTTTTTAAATATTGGGGTTAATTTCCCAGACCCTCTAAGATCATCTACTAATGTCCCGATATATTGTTTTTTTCTATATGTGAATAAGATTTTTTTTTTTTCTTGTGATACTGGTTTTTTTTTAACTATTGTTTTTTTTTTAACTATTGTTTTTTTAGCTGGCTTGCCTTTAACATAATCATCAATAATATTTACAACATCTCTACTGAATAGCCTTCCGTCAAATCCAGTTTTTTTCGCATCCGTTCCTTCTAATTCAATATCATACGGCTCCCCCTCTTCATCTTCATTTAAATAAGTATTAAAATATTTAGTAATAAGAGACATGGTTTTTTTATATCCATATTTTCTAAAAAGACCATCACTGATTTTTTTGCCTAAACTTCTAAATAAACCCCATACTACAAAAGATTGTTTCTTTTTTGCTTGTCTTTTAATAACTGCTCTAATTTGATTTAATGCTTTTTTATTATTCTGTTCTAATAGAATATTTGATGTGCCCATATTATTAAAATTATTCACAAAGTCGTTTTCCCAACCACTAATAGGAATTTGTTTTTTTGGCGATTTAGGTGCCGTTTTTTTTAATACTGTTTTTTTTTTTTTAACTACTGGTTTTTTTTCAACTGGTTTTTTTACTACTTTAGCTTTCTTTTTAAATACCATTTTCTTTTTAACTACTGGTTTTTTTTCCACTGGTTTTTTTTCAACTGGTTTTTTTTCAACTGGTTTTTTTTTAAATACCATTTTTTTTTTAACTACTGGCTTTTTTACTACTTTAGGTTTTACTACTTTAGGTTTTAATACTTTAGCTTTCTTTTTTCTCACGGCTTTAGCTTTTAAAGCTCTTTCATCTTTTAATATTTTTTTACTTATATCTTCTACTAAACCTGATTGGGGTAAGGCGTTTTTTATTTTATTATTTGTGGTCCGTAAAAAATGTGTATCTCCATCTTTATATAAATCATAATCTTTTAAAAAAATTTGATTTATATTCTCTTTTTTCATCTTACTAACCCCCTTATATAAATTTTTTCGTATTAATTTATTAATTGCAATTAATATTTTTTTTTTACTCTTAGATGATATTTTTTTTAATAACTCGTTTGACATTATATAATATAACTACATATATTATTTATAGCATGTTTTAATTTATTCTTTTGATTCTGGTTCTTCTGTTTTCTCTTCTCTCTCTGCTACATTCTCTTTTGTTTCCTGTTGTTGTCTGGGAATTAATTGACGAGTATTTATTTGAAAAGCTTGCTGGTTTATTACTTCTAACATTTGTTGATTAAATTCTCGTCTATCTAAATCATCTAAAAAAATCTCTCTTATTATTCTCATTTGATTTGGTTGAATTAATAAATTAAAATCTGTTTGTCTTCTACCAACATCTCTAGGCTGTGTTCTTTTTGGAAATCCAATAATTTGAGAACCTATACCAATTCCAGCAATATCAATATTCATATTTTTAGTAGCTTTTCTTAAACTCTCAATAACAGTGTTTAATTTCCCTTGGTCTCCTGATGTAATATCATTTAAAATAGATGTATATGCCGTTTTAAAATCTTTTCTTTTTTGCCTTAAATTTCTTAACAAGTCCCTTCTAAATCTAGCAAATTTTCTTTCATCACCATTTTTTAAAGCTCTGTAATTAGTTAAAATCTGCCTATCATTGCCTATTATTTGAGTTAATAAATAATTGGTTATAAAGTTTTTAACTGTTTCTAAGGCTTGTACATACTCAGGGTTATTTAAATTGTCAATATCATCATTTTGTAATAATTTTAAAGCTTTTGTAATAGGTATATTTTGTGTTTCTGGTTGAGATGTTTTTTGACTATAATCCTCTTCGTTTTCTAAATCCTGTAAATTTTCATTTATATCTTTTAATTCTTCTAATTCTGGATCTATTTGTGGTAATTCAGATAGTGTAGAAGGAAATTGGAATTTATAAAAAAATACTGAACCTAATCCTATATTATTAGCCAGTTCTCCATTTGGATTGCAAATACCCGTTTTTATTGAACTTATAGAGGTGTCATTGGTAATGGTTATATTAAAGTTTTGTGCATATTGAAAATAATAATTAGCTGTTCTGTATTGTTTAAAGGCGTATCCTATTGAACTCATTTCATTTTTATTACTAATATAACCTGATGTAGGTAGATTGGTGGTTATAATATAATACGGGTTTTTAACACGCCTTGGCTCTTCTTGTGCTCTTAAAACATCTGTTGAAACGGCTAAAGATAATTTTGCAAATCCTAAATAACTTTGTGAAAAATCGGGTAATCCTTTTAAATTATCTGTTTGTGTATCTGGAAAATTTGGAGGAAATAGAGACATGTTTTGAGATGATTGCTGTGATAAAAAAGAGTTAGTAGTAAAAAAAGATAATGATTTATATCTTTGTAAATTATAAATTTCATTCCCTATATCATTATCTAAACCAAAACCCCCTAACACATTATACATAGTATTTGAAAACCTATTATAGGGCTTACCATAAATTGGCTTCAATTGAATTAAATCAAAACCTAATATATTAAATAAACTATTTTCATAATTAACCGTTGTTAGATCATCATTTAATAAACATTCATAAACCCCAGAATCTCCTATTTTTATCCCTTGTGAATTTTCATCTCTTACAAATAATCTATGGATTCCTATTCCACAAATTGAATCATTAATTCCATAATTTATATCATTGAATCTTTGTAGGGGCTCCCCTTCAGAATTAGAAACTTGACAAGTTTGATAATTCAATTGGTCATCATTAAATAACGCCACTATATCTCCCATATTATTTCCACTCCCTCCCCCATCTTGATTATTAAATTTTTTTGGAGTGTGAAATTCACTTAATTCAAATCTGGATATATTAAAATCAATAGTAGGGCTTACACACCCTAAATAAATATTACTTATATAATTTTGAATAAATGACGAGTATAAAATATTTGTGTTATAAGAATCCCTAAATTTTGCTACTTGTCCTAGATTATTATTATTAGATACAGCATTATTTAAGGGTATTCCCCAAGGGCTAGCAGTTCCAGACGGATCAAAGCCAAAACAAACCCCAGCTAACAATCTAAATGTTTGTCGATAATTCCTAGGGGGTGATAAGGAATAATCCACGCCTTTTAATAAATTTATTTGCTCAGAAATTAATCTAATACTATTTAATTGAATATTATTATTTAAACCATTTATTGCTTTTATTACGATTTTTATTTTATCGAATTTTTCAATTTTCACACTATTAAAAGATCTATTATTTTTTAACTCTGGATCTACATAGAAATATTTTTTAGCTGATACAATACCCCAATGGAGTGCATCTAAATTTCTACATTCTAATAATTTATAATAATTACTGTTGTCTATTGCCGTGTTTTTTCCATATAATTCAAATTCTTGGATTGACGAAAAAATGCTTGAATCTTTAAAAATTTCAATCCCTCCAATATCTGATTGGGTATCTAAATCCATATCAATTTCTATCCCGTTATATGTACTAGTTCCTGTATAAAATCCATTATTATCAAATACATTATTTGAAATATTAAAAGTTGATATATCATTATCAAAAACATTATTTAATTGCATTTCAATATCATGGGTTGATAAATTGGATATTCCAGAATTTTCATATATATGGCTATAATTTAAATCATTCGCTTCTCCACCATTTCCACCAAATGTATTTAGTGCATTTATAAAACCTATACAATTCGTCTCCTCGTCATTAATATCATTTCTATATCCTATCGGAACAATCGCAATATTATATAATTTAGCTTGTTCATTTAATTCAGTTATATCTATATTAACTCTTGTATTTGGAGATAGACCCATAGGGCTATAGTTGGCTTCAGGTCCAACTACAAAAGAATTATCTATTCTTAGCATATCAAAAATACTATCGTCATATCTTGACATCAATCTTAAACAATTTTTATTTGTCCTATGCTCTACACCATTAACCGTATAACTTGCTACAGGATATATAGCACTTTGCCTATCACCTAACCTATTTAAGGAGGGGTCGCTATTAAAAGCATTTCCAGCTAATGCAAGCCCTGAAAACCATTGCTCCCAGAAACTGAACGACATAACCCCGCCACCTCTAGACCCATCATCTACTAAGCCATCTTTTGAATTATAAACCGCTATAGCATTGTCATTGTGAAATCCTAATTGAACTTCAATAATCCAATTTTTCCAATCGCTTTGTTGCTCTTCATAAGAATTTTTATTTCCTATATATATTTCATTTTTTCTAAAAAATGTTTGAATTTTTTTAAGAATATTATCTTGTGTCTCACCTTCATAATATTTAATATTACTAGGAATTACAAATCCTCTAGGTATTGCTGTAAAATCATCCACAATTTTTTTAGTAGATTGACCCGCCGATGGTTGTGTGAATCCATACTGCCTACCACAATTAGTATTAGGAAAACTATAATAGGGTAATCCGTTGAAAGTTGAACCTTGTTTTAATTTTATAAGCACAAGATCTTCCCTAAAAATATTAAAACTTGGATTTCCATCTTGGCCATTTACCCAGACATTGACCTTATTATGAACATTTTTTCTTAAACTTATTTTAAAACTTGGTAAGGGTTGAGGATTTTCGAATGTGTTCCAAGATTCATATATACATAATTCATATTTAAAATTATTTGGAACCACTTTACCCAACATATAATTTTCTATTATATTAAATCCGTTAATTCTTTCAATAGCATAGGTATAGCCTGTAGGTAATTGAGAACCGTCGGGCTTGCTCCCTGAAAACCATCGCCAAGTTATCTGAGTTCCTGTTATAGAATAATCGGTATTAAATCCAAAATCATAAATAGGCTCTTTTTCATATTCTACACACGTCCCATAGATTCTTGGATAAAAAGTAGCATTGTCTGTAGTAAAAGACGTATAGTCTTTAAAGATTTCGTCATTTATACTATTAATTCCACTTTGCTCTATGGTCCAATCATTTGGAGATATTCCTTGATGTGCTGAAGATGTAGTGTTTAGAAATTGAACACCTCCAACCCACCAATTATAATCTCTTACAAACATATTAGAATAGTATTGAGATTCGAAACCTATGTCCGTACTGGTTTGTAAATTTGCGGGTATATTAATAAGTGTTTGACCTGAAAAATTAAAAACAGGTCCTTTATTGTCTCTGACATCAATTTCATCTTTTGGTATTGATAAATCATATTTTAATGAATCTACACCAACTATATTTGACTCACTATTAATTATTGATTTAGTCCATTGTTGATTAATTTTGAAATTCAATTGGTCAGGGGTTTCATGCGTTCTTGTCCCAAGATCAATATTAGCCGTTTTTGTAAATATTTGACATTTATCATTATCTGAAACAGGATTTTCGAATTGATTTGATAAATAAACCCATTTTTCTGAATTTGGTCTATTTTTTCTTATAGCGGAACACATTGACGCTGGTGATGAACTAGCAAAATATGAGGGGTTAAAATATTTAATTCCTCTACTTGTATTTCCTTGGGGTGTTAATACTTGTTGATAAGTAGGATATACAATCTGCGAATTAGCTCCCATAAATCTAAATTTACAATTAACTTGTTGCCCTTCTATTTGAACGGTTTCACGCTCATCATATAAAATATAATTTCTATCTTCTAATACTTGTTCATAATGCATATCCCCACCTTGTTCTATTGGTCCATTCGTAAATTTATAAATTAAATAAAGAACATCTGACCACCAAATATGTCTAGGTGATACTATATATAAATTATAATCACTGCCTCCCGTGGTTGAATTTTGAACATTTAGCCCATTTTTGCTAACCATAGGCATGGATACCATATTTGTCCCATTATGATTCATATAATAAAGCATTTCTATTCCCATAAAATTATTGGTATATTTTGTATTTTTATCGATGTTTTTATTTGTTAATTCAATTACTTCTGTATTAGAAGCTCCTTGCTCATTTATAATACACCCATCAAGTGAAATTTGTGTTCCTTTTGGTAAAAAAACTGGCTTTCCTGTGTTAATTGTAAAATTATTATTTGAATTTTGAGAATCTATACTATTATTGTGATTTGCTTCTAAAATCACCGTTCTTAAATATTGATTTGACATAATAATATATATATAGTAAATATATATTTTATTATATTTTATTAGCAATTAAAAAACTGATACTGAACCATTTTTCATTTGAATCATTTTTTCAACAAGACATACAATTAAAATTTCTCTGTTATCGTTATTTTGATTTTGTGGAATATCTCTTTCAATATTTAAAAATATTGGTGCATTCACAACTTCAGTTCCCGAACTAGGAAGATCCATTCTCATTATATTACCAGCATCACTCATCACGAATTTTTGCAAATCAATACCAATATAATTAGAACAGCCGTGCAAATCTGTCAATAGATTTCCGTTAATTCTAGCTTCAGATGATATAATACTTTTTAAATCAAATCTTGAACCAACTGCCCTAGGCTGGTTATTTCTAAATTTAGCATCATTGTTGTCTAAATCATCCGCTACAGAATCCCATAGACAAAATTGAGACATTGGCGTCTGCCATTTGGAACCCCAAGCACTAGACAATCTTAATAATTGTTCTTGAACTGATTGAACAGGATTTGAATATAAATTTTTACCATTAACATTAATTTGGTATTGCGTTCCATCGTTAAAATTACTCAAACTATTTGAACAATATCGCCCATTTAATCTAGATTGTTTTTGATAATTCTTTCCAACACCATTAGCCCCACCTTGAATATTTCCAGCTACTAGGGTTATTATCATATCTTGATTTATAGCAGTAGGGGCGTCGCTAGCTACAAAATTACTTTTAGCAATTCTGAATTGCTCTCCTACAACTACCTTGACAGGACTTCTTAAACAGGTTATCGAAGTAATCGTATTACCTCCCACAACCACTCTAACTAAAAGCGGGTCGCCTGTGTCATATTCAGGTAATGCATTTACTACATAATCTCCATTAACGATATTTGTGGGGTTGTTTGCTATTTGTGGTAATAAGGCTCCTCCTACTGGTATTGTTCCTACATTCTCTTCTACTTGGACTTGTGGTTTAGAAATAACATACATTTGTCTAATTCGTTTTCCTGTTAATCCTAAATTATAATTATTTTTAGATTTATTTCTTATACTCGGGGTTGCTGGTAATCCGTTCATAGATAAATTAATCATTTCTAAATCAGCATAATTTAAGGTTAAACCATCTCCCATAATTTCCTTAGCAGTTGCACTATTATCAAAATAATGTAAATAATCAATTAATAAATTACATTCATCTTGAATAATATTAACTTTAAACCCTCTACCTAGATTTCTAGCATCGTTTAAGCCTCTATGATTTGTAATAGGAGAAGATCCATTTCTACTAAATTGAATTACCAATTGAATTTCTTCTTTAATATACATTAAGGGTAATTCTAGTACATCCCTTCCTACAGCTGTATATAGCCAAGGAAATAACTGTTCTAAACTAATATAAAATTTTCCAGTGGTCTCTACATCATTTGTTAAACCATAATTTGAACCATTGAATGCGTTTTGAACACTGTCTTCATATTCACCAACACTATTATCCCAATTAATATTTGCTGGAACAATTTTCCCTTGTTTATCATTAGTATAACCGTTGTATTCATCACCAACAAGCACAGCATCACCACTTGCTATAGCGGTTCCTGCTTGGTCCTGTACTAATGAATTATTAGCTCCTCTCCGAGAGTGTTCCCAAGTATTATGGATACCTAGTCTAGCTCTTAAAACATTCTTTCTTCCTTCAACATCTTCAAAATTAGATTTCATAGCAATCACATCACCAACGCTATTATTTTGGGCTATAACTTTTCCTGAAACTGTTAGCCTAGCACTTCTTATAAGACTAGCTACACCACAACTCATAGGATAAGATACACCAGCAACACTAGCCACGGCACTCAATGTTAATCTTGTTTTTCTATCTAAATATCCCGTATTTCTTAAAACAAATATAGCCTGATTGTCATCTATTGAAATAGGTTTTAATATTTCAGTTGATATATTTTTTAAATTAGAAGGCTCTACACTTTGATCGAATTTAAATGGACTTGACATTATATATTATACTATATTAAAATATTTTAATTTATGTTTTTAAAATACAAATTATAATATTTATTGAAATGACACTTTTTTTAAAATGACACTTTTAAACAAGTGTTTATAGAAAATAAAAAAAATTAAAAATTATTGAAATAGTAAAAATAAAATGTCATTTTTTCAAAAAGTGTCATAAAAAAAACCATGCTACTTAATTTTGTAAAACTACTGAACCCTGACCAGTCGGAATTAGTCTTTTGTTTGCTAAAGTATGTGTAAAAATTTCATTAATTTCTTGACCATTTAATGTAGATTCTAATGTTTGACCGTAATTATTTGAACCCATAAAATTAGATGTTTGTCCTAATGAATCGTAGGCAGTTCCTATACCATATACCGATGAATAAAAATCTGGGTCGGTATGTTGATTAAATGAACCTAAATTTTCTGATGCTGGTCCTATACAACTTCTAGCAAATCTTGGGAAAGGGGTCAAAGCTGTACAATAGTAATAACTTCTTAAGGTGTCGTATGATACTTTGTTATCTGGTTGATTTTCATTAACTACACGCTCATCTAGTTCAAAATCTAGAGGGAACCTCACACCATTTTTTAAAACTGTAGAGTTCTGTATATTTTGGTCATCTGTATTCTCAGCACTCAAAATAGTAGAGCCGTTTTGTAATTTAGTGGATTGGTAGGAATTATCAGAAAAATTATTTAATTTATTACTTCTAATAAAAGAAGTTAGGACACTTCTAACATTTGATAAATTAAAATTAAACATATTTTGATAGTTAGAAGATTGGACAGATTGAGTATATTGAGAATAACATTTATATCCATAACCATCCTTTTGAACTGGAATAGGCTTACCCATATCCAATACTTCATATACACACTTAATATTACTAATTTGATATTTAGACCCACCATCAAGTGGGGCTGGATTATTAAGCCCCCCAGATTGTAAGGGGTTTAACTGACCACCATATATTTGCTGTGATGGATTTACAATATTTATAGTTATTTTGAGCTCTCCGCCAAGCATAGAAAAAGGAATAGAATCGCTGTTAGTCATACCTGAGAAAATTCTCATTGCTAGGGGGTGATCTGAGTTTAGTAATTGTTGATTACAAATATCTTTACAACCTGAACCCACTCCGTAGTCAAGCATAGACCAAGTTAAGGCGTCATTTTGTGATAATTGTAATTGCATAATTTTATTCATTAAATGACCATATCCGCTAATTTGTTCAAGAATTTCACTCTTTGAATTCATAAAAACAACACTAGATATTACACCACAGTCAGCACTATGTTTATCTGTAGCACTATACACATCATTAGCATAGGTTTGCAATTTATTAACATTACCATTGTTAAAATGTTTTCCATCACCAGACAAATATCTTAAATCCATTAAAAATCTCAATTCTTTCAAATATAACATTTCCGACATACCGCCAACAATTGAAAAATTAATTTGATAATTACTATTCGAACTATAGGTTTGCAATCCATTTATAGGAACGGCTTCCGCATATCTTCTTTGAATAAATTCCATTATATATTCTATTAATAAATTATTTTTATTAATATTTATAATTTAAAAAAAATTGATTTGTTTTAATTTATCGTATTACGACTCTTTGACCGTTTTCCATTTTTAAAATTTTTTCCGAATAAATAACATTGTGAGATAGCATGGGTTGGTTATTGGAAGAATATTGGACTCTTAATCTTAAAGGATTTTCGGCTAAATTAAATGTTGAACTATCTACACCAAATCTTCTACCAATCACAATAAAATCGGATGGATTTATTAAATTCTTAACTGGAATATTTGTTTGGTCTAAAGCCTTTTCTAATTCTATTTGATGTAATACACTTACTTTCTTCTCATACACTCTAGAAATATTGATAGGAAGTTGTGGAACTTGAACACCATTAATATTTAATGAATACTCTAGACCCTGTGTTCCTGCTCCATTTGGTGGTGAAATATTATCTAATAGAACGGATTGAACACCTAATTTTTGATTGTAATTTAAAAGGGCATACGCTCTTGTGTTATCAGCATCTATATATTGTTCAGAGATAGTGGAATCTTTTACTACATTAATCCTATAGTCATCATAATCTCTTATTTTTATGATTTGATTACCTGAATTAAATCTTTTCAAAATACCACCATAAACTTGACTATCTGTCTGAACAACAGATGCAACATAATTGACATCTGTAATTTGATAATTAAATTTTTTACCTTGTAAATCTACTGTTATAGGAGAGTCTGATGGTATAAGAGCCGTTGTGCTTCTTTCAGCAACCGTGGCACTTGGATCTAAACTTAAAACAACCCGATTGTTAGCATCTATATATACTTTAGTTATTTTAGCACTTAATCCAAAATTACCTCCTTTTAAATCAGCTAAAGTAGCATCCGCTATACAAGTACGAATTTGAGAACCTACTTTAAAAGCACAATTATTTAGGGAATCTATAAGCATCTTATTACCTCCGTCAGCTGGTTTTCGCAATATTATAGAATTTATTTCCGTTGCATTAGGTATATTTCCTGCCGTTTCTACTGGGGGATTGGCTTGTGTGTAATATCCATATACCGAATAACTAGTTTTATTATTATTAATGGCTCCTACACTTCCAAAAATTTGCTCACCTGAGTCATTATAATCTCCGTAAATCGTTTTATCTACTATTTGGCCTGTTGGGTCATAACTGTCTAATTGAATAGCTCTTAAACAAGTATTTGCATTTGAAATTAATTTAATTCTAATAACGATACCCTGTAAGGCTATAACGGGTAAGGGTTCTTGCTTGGAACCATTAAGAAGACCATCTAGCGGGAAGGTATATACACATTGAACTTTTTTAGAATTATCTTGATCTATTTCCTCTCCAACAGCTTTTCCAGAATCGGGCATTTTATAATATTGATTTTTAAAACCTCCTCCTATATAATTATTTTGAACGGCTGTAGCATTTAAATTGGTTAGGGTTCCATCAATTTTAAATTCCTTTTGCATATTATTCACACGCCCACCGAATACGCCTCTGATTCGTCTATTATTAGAGTTTTCGCCATATTTGCTCATAACGCCCCTTAATAAATGTAAATCTACAGATTGGGTTAAAACGGTTTGTTCATTTCCATCCATTATAGTAATATTTTCAAATAATTCAGCTCCTAGGACTTCATCAGGAACGACATAGCATGGGTTGTTAGGAAATTCTAATGTGTAGGTTAAATAAGAATTTTGTAAATCTAACAGGGGACAAGTTGAGGGATGTATTTTGATTTTAATTTCGTCGTTTGGTTGATAGACAGTTCCAGAACCTCGCATAGGGGGGTATTCGACAGATTTTGTTGAGACTTGCATTTTTTATATATTTATATGAGATTTTTTTTTTAATAAATTTTTATTTATTTAAAAAATAATCTTAGAATCCATTAAAATGCGTTTGCTCATTATATATACTTACAGAATTAGGACTAACAAATTTACCCGTTAAATCTATATTATCTGTGATAGATGCTAACTTATTTTTTTCATCTGAATCTATTTTGCTTACAGGGTTCGTTAATTCTTTACCAACATCTATAGCTGTATTTACTAAACCATATATAGCAGTTCCAGTACCAACAGCAAGGGCCACCCCTTCACCAATAGGACCAAATAAGGCTCCAGCTCCTAGCTCTGAAGCTTCTTCCGTTCCAAGTTCCGCACCTTCTTCGCCTATAGTTGTTCCTATATCTTCCGCTACATCTTCACCAACATCTTCAGCACTGCTTTTAGCTTTTTGAAAAACATCAGATATTTTAGATCTAGTTTGCTGTGCTGTCTCTTTAGCATTATCTTCTAATGATGATATTTGGCCTTCAGTTTGAGATTTAGCACCCTTTACAATATCTTTAACTTTTTGAATATCTGAAAAGGTTTGCCCAGATTGTTGTTGTTGAAAATCTTGGACTTTTGATAAAGCATTTTTTACACCACCACCTACTTTTTGAAATGCGTTTTTAACACCACCAGCTACTTTAGTTAATCCACTTTTTACAGGGTTAAAGGCTCGTTGAAATATATTTTCATCTAATTCATTATTTGCTATTTGCTCAGAGTCAAACGCTTCATTATTTAAAGAACCCGTTATTTTAGGCTCTGAATAATTCGTGGTTATATCAGGTTTAAATACATCTGTAATATTTTGATTGATATCAGGTAATTCTATATCAGTTCCACTGAGGTTTGAAATTTTTCCACTAAAAACATCTCCCACATCTCCCATTTTTGTTTCAGCACTTTCAAAATTATTTGATACATCTTGAAATTTATCTTTTACATTTCCTATTTTGCTTTCCATGTTTTGCTGTATGTTTTCACCAGAGTTTTTTAATTCATCAATTTTATCAGACACTTGAGATTTAGTAGATTTAAGTTTATCTTCTAAATTATCTTTTAATGAATCCGTTTTTCCTTTCATTTCATCGACTTTATTTTGGGCATTCTCTTTTATACTTTTTAATTTTCCCTTAACTTTCTCTATTGATTCACTAAATAATTTTCGCCCTAAAGTCGAAGCTTCGACACTTGACCCCAATTCTTTAATTGATGAATCTACTTTTTCTTTATTACCTTTTAAAAACTCGTATGCGTTCATTGCGTCCTCTTTTTTAATATTAAAATTATTTAGAATTGAGCTAATATTATCTTGGTATTGGTTTCTTGCAGTGCCTTCTAAATCAGATATTTGGTTAGTCATTGACATTTGCAAATTTCTATATTGGTCTGTGTATGAGTCCATTATTATATATATATATTATAAAAAAAATATATGTAATAATCTAAAAATCTTCTAAAGCATCAAATAGCATTTTATTTAATATGTGTTTATTCGTTCTCATATGTCTAGTTCTATTATTAAATGCTACATCTACATCACATTCTTGACAATGATATTGTTTTTTTCCATATTCTTTTTTATATCTTTTAATATGGAATTTATTACATTCACACCAATTTTTTTTATAATTCAATCTTTCTAAATCCGTCAATGGATTTTGAACATTTAAAACATAATTTCTATTTTCATCAATATGTTTTCTTTCGCATTGAAATCTATTTTCTATAAGGGGTTCTTCTAAAATTTTCATTTCCCATTTTTCAATTCCTCCATTTTGATTTATGTACTTATAAACTTTAGTATTACATCTATATTTAGAATCATATTTATGGCTAATCATTCTTTTTTTAGCATTCAATGTGCTACCCACATATATTTTTTTTATTTTTGGATCTTTCGAACATAAACAATATATTTTACAACTCATTTATTTAATTTATATTTAGATTTTAGTTTTAAGTATTTAACGAATATAACTAAATTTAATTACAAGATTCATGATTTGTATTTTTTGTATTAAATGTTTTTTCTAGTTCTAAATCTAAAATATTATTATCGGGCTTAAATTTATTTGGGAATATCATTTCATAATCTTTGGTCCCAGCCTTATACGCACAGGGTTCTGGATGTTCTAAACTCCCATCAATGCATAATACTATAAAATTATATTTATCTTTCCAGCAATATTTTAACATTTTTATAAAACATCTATCTCCACCAAATGTATCCGCCCACATATCCATTATGATTTTTATCTCTTCGCGGTTTGATATTCTTCCTAAGCATATTACATTAGCTGTAGCCCTCATACTTGGATTAAATGACTTGATTTTTTGGCTTGACATAATTAACGCCCCACCGTGTCCATTTTCGGAGTTGCCCAAAATATGCCTATAGTTTCCGCATAGTTTTGTTAAGCTTGAATTTCTTTTATCAAAATTGTTTAAACTCAAAGCATCATCAATTAAAATAAATATATTCTGTTTGTCTTCTGGTAATTGTGTAATTTGAAATTTTACTATATCATCTATAATAGTATCGTCGATTGTATCATAAACATTTTTATAGTAATCACATAGCGGTTTTAAGGTGGAATCATTTTTTATTGTAGCACCTATCAAATATCCGTTTTCAAAATAATCACGAAGATAATTTTTATTAGCTAACCAGTTTAAAATAAAATTCGTTTTTCCTTGTCGTGGAGGAGCTACTAATAGCATAAAAATAGAATTATGCACATTGGGTAATCTGGGATCTATTTCTCTTCTATAAATAAAATTAGAGTTTTTCTTTTTAACTTCTAAAACGGTTAAATCAAATTTTTTTTTTTCACTCATATATATATATGGAATATAAAAATTTATATATTTACATACCTAGAGAAAAAATTTTAAATTTTCAATCTAGAAATCATCAAAAAAAAAATACATTTACTAAGTTGTTTTATTATGTTAAAAAAAAACAATTCCAATATAATGAATCAAATATATGTGAAATAGATATTTTTGATATAAAAGAAGTTCAAAAAAATACTTTTTATAAGGATTGTTTCAATAGTTCCAATAATGAGTTCTTTGATGTTTTTTATAAATTAAAACCAAAATTCAATAATTTAGATGAAATATATGTTAAAAAGAAAAAGAAATTATCTAGAAATGACGTTTTTCAGACTGAATATTCAAAAAAAACAAGAAAAATTTTAAATAATTATGAATTATCTGGAATTTCTGAGCTACAAAAAAACAATTTAGAGACCAGTTATAAAGAAAATATTAAAATACAAAGGAGGAAATTAAAAGACTTTAATAAATGTAGAGCAGGTTTAACCTATAAACGGTCCTCTATGGATAAATCTCCGTTAGTAGTAAGGTTTGATTAGAATTATATTCAAAAGTGTCATTTTTAGATATAATTTTAATGTGTTTTTGTCATTTTTCAAAAAGTGTCATTTTTTTATTTTTTTTTTATTTTTCAACTTTCAAAAATATATAGGAAGTATATAGGTTAATATATTAATATACTTATTATAATAATTATAAAATAATAAATAAAAATGACAAAAATGACAAAAATGACAAAAATGACACTTTTAAACCTAATATATGAGAAAATACAGAATTCTTTAATTTTTCTAAATCGGAGTTTAAAAGTGTCATTTTTGTCATAAATGTCATTTTTTTGTCATTTTCAAAAAAAATTTAAAATTTCTAATATTTATATAAAAAGTCCAGTCCATCGTTTATTTCTGGTTTAGCTGGTTTAACATAACCCCTTCTTCTATTTCTTAAGGAGTATCTAGGTGGTTGTACAGGTTTAGCCTTTGGTTTAGGTTTTTCAACAGGAACTTTTTTAGCTTTTTTATAGCTTTCATATTGTTCCATCATATAAAAGAAATTCTTAACATTGTTATAATCCATATTTTTTTTTGCTACTGGTTCTTGTTTATTTTTCACATTCATTTTTATTTTTTCAATTAAAGGCTTTTTCTGCATCTCTTTCAATCTTTTCTTCTCCTCTCTAGCCTTCTTTTTCTGTTCTGCTTTCAATCTTCTATTTTGAAGGCTCTTAATTCTACCAAGTCTTAATTTTTCTTTATGAGCTTCTGACAATACTCTTTTTTTTCTAGGTTTTTTAGGAGGTTTAATAGCAATTCTTTTTTTTGGAGAGCATGATTCTTCAACTTCAATCTCAACTTTTTCTAAGGGGGTAGTCTTCTTAATTTCAGGTTTTTCAACTTTAAATATATTATCATTATTAAATAGATCTTCTTCAGTTTCATTTTCACCAGCTTCTTGGTTAATATCTTCAATTAATTGGTCTATCTCATCTTCTATAATATCCTTTTCCTTAACATTTTTTTTAATTTTAACATTATTCAATTGACCTTTATCATTTAAATCCATTTTTATAATATAACTAAAGAAAAAAATTTATATAAATAAAACAAATCTATATAGATTTTCTACACAATTATCATATACTATATATTAAAATTATGATTACCATAAAATTTTATAAGCATACCAACCCGCACCCCTTTTTTTGATGTTTTTCCTATGTCTTTTCTCGTATAGCTCCCTACGTTTTTTTGCTAACTTCCTATCAGTTAAGGAGTATAAAATAAAATCTTTATATTTAATATGACCTATTGATGCTACTTTTTTTCCATTTTTAAAAACATCTAATTTTTTATTTTTCCTTTGAGATGGTTTAACAATAACATTAATTTTCTTGGCTTTTCTATTAGCTTTACTTAGCAATTTTTTATCTAAATAAGGGTTCATATACATAAATCAGAGATTTTAATTAGAAAAAAATGAATTATACCAATCATACCAAGATCTAGTAGATTTTAATCTATTTTTATATAATGTTTTTTCCATATTCTTCCTTAAAAACTCTCTATTTAATTTATTCATTTTTATTAAATGTATGAAAAAATATTTTCCTCTCATATATTTAATATAAATATTTTTATTTGCCTCTTTTATAGGATTTAGATGCTTGCTTCAATGCATCTTTATAACTAATTTTTTTTGCCTTAGCTACAGCCTTGACGTGAGAAATCCAAGGACTAGATTTTTTTTTGGGCTTCCTTTCATCTGACAATTTTTTAACCATTTATACTATTACTAAAGATTTTATTTTTAGAATTTTTAACTAAATTATTAAACATATGGTTAAATTCTATATCGTATCTATCATCTTCATCTAATTTTTCAAAACAAGATTCTTTACAAAATCCTAACTTATTACAATAATCATCATAAGTAATATTTGCTAATTTCGAAGTATCTTTTTTTTTAACATCACATCCACACATTATACACCTCATATATATAAATCAGAGATTTTAAATAAAATCAAAGATTATTTATAAATCCCCTTCAGGGTTATATATTTCATGATGTATATCATTCTTTCTATAATAATACCTTTTACTAGCTTCTCTCACAGCTATTTTTCCTTTTTCGCTTTGATGATATTTTTTAATTTTTCTCGATTGACATATTTTAATATTAATGTAATCCTCTATAATATCTTTAATATCATCCTCATCAATTGACTCATAAATAAAATCAATATTATTATCGATTTTACATAATTCCCTAATCAGGTCTATTATCATATACTTATAAGAATATTATTTTTTTAAGCGGAATTAACAATTCTATTTAATTGCTCCTCTATTTTCTGATTTTCAATAACTATTCCGCGCTGGTTAGCTCCTAGAATCTTCCTTAAAATGGCTCTATCTTCATTTTGCTTAATATAAAAAGTTAAAAAAGTGGTTCCTGAAAGATCTTCAGACAACTCCCCAGACGGATTGGTTATTGTTATATCTAGAGATGAAATATTTTGAACTTCTGTATTAGTTAGCTTTAAAAAAACTGGGTTATAGGGTTCAATATATAAAGTTTGAGTTAAATTTTGATAATCTTTGCTTAATTCTGTATGGACTGTATTTGACTTATCGCCTCTAATTCTATCTCCTATATAACTTTCTAATTGTAAATTATTTATATTAATGTTATAAAGGGTATTTAATGAATAGGCGTTATCTATAAAAAGTTGTAAATTTGGAGATGCATCATTAATAGTGAAATTCCTATCTTTATCGTCATTAATATCTCGATTTTGTAGCCAATCTACATTGCATTGCTCGGTAAGTTCGGATAAATCATTGCCCACTGTGTAAAATACTTGTGCTGGATTTACATAACTAAAATACTCATCTAATGCACTTATTTTATTAAAAAACCAAACCCTCCCAGTTATTCCTAAATCTTGGTTATTGTAATCTGGTGATGTTCCAATTTGGTCAATAAATCCAATTCTCTGAGTATAATCATCTATTAAATTTCCATTATCTACTCCCCTCAAGGTAGAAATATAGGAATCGTCTTCCGTTTGCCATAGACCAGCCATAGAATGAAATTGATAATGGTCAATCCAGTTATTTGGTACAAACACATCATGATCCACAGGAGTCCCTACATTATTTTCAAAAATAGTTAAAACAATTTTAAATTGGAAGCCAAAATCAGATTTCATTTGTGGCTGGACGGAAATCTTCATCCGTTTCCCATCTTCTAATCTATTCGCGTTTCCAAATGAATGATTCGAAATTTGATTTTCTGGAATCCCATCTTCATTTATTGAGTATAATTGAACGGATACTATACCTTGGGCGGAAACATTAATTCTTAAAGGTGTTATAGCACTTATTTGTGTTGCTGTTTTCCTATTATATTTAAAATAATCATAATCATAATTTGACTCTATCCACTGCTGTTCTGTTAATAATCCCATACAAGCTCCTTTAAAATGTGTTCCAACATCATTTATAATAGGAAGAGTAAATTCTAAAAGTGGAAAGGCTCCCCAGTTCCCTGCACCTCCTTGTGTATGGTCTCTGGAATCGTATGGTAGTGGGTGTGCATTCACACTCGCTACGAAATTCATTTTATCAGAAAACTCAATAGACGTACCAAGGGCCCCATTATATGTAATATAGTCTTTTACTGGGTCTATGACATTTAGTGGAACTTGTTCTATTTCTAGTGGAAAAGTCTGACATAATCTAGCTTTAATCCAAGTTAAAATAGATATTATTCTATTATCTGTATTAGAATATCTTGCGTTATAGCCAAACCATTGAAATGCACTTAGATTCATAGCCTCAACCATCGCTAAACTTAACGTGTTTCTAACATCATTAGCGGAACCATATATCTTATAATTTCCGTGTCGCATTTTAAAAACCTCAGTTTTCATATATTTAATTGTTTCTGGTCCATTAACAACAGCAGGCAAACAGCCGTGAGACCCATATTGCACAACAAATGTATTGTTAGTCTCATCTATATTTATTTCACCAGATCTACTTACTCGGCCCTTTAATAAAGCTATACTTGACTCAGGTGGTATATCTATATTTGGAATTTTAACATTAAATTGACAACTATTCTGGCCCTTACTTGAAACATTTATTAACTTCATTTTATATATATATATATATATAATTTTTTTTTATAAATTAAATATATATAGAATGTATCAACGCTACAAAAAGCCTGAACCTTTACGAATAAATTTTTATGAATCCATGCCTATAAAATTAAGAAATCAAGAGCCAAAGCTATCTATGAAAGAAATATTTGGAAAAAAATCCCCTAAAAAAGGTAAAATAAAAAATAAAAAAAAAAAAGTTAAGAATACATTTAAATATCATTAAATTTTTTGCTTATTCTAATTCATCTTCAATAAATTCAATTTCATTTTTTTCAATTAAACCTTGAATACAACGCCCATTACTTGTTCTTTTTTCTTTTATTGATGGATTGATTAATACAAGATTATATATAAACTGTTTCTTTTTCATACCATTAAACCCTCCCCATTGCTTAAATTCGTTATATAAATCAGTTTTCTTAATCAAACAATTTAATTTATAATCTTGGTGTTTAGAATCAATAATTTGGTATTTTTCATCTATAAATTCCGCCACAGAATCATTGTTAGTTATATACTCTTGAACAGCCTCTTGACATTGTTTAGGAATTGTTAATTTTTTTGAAAACTTACCCTTTGATTTACAAATTAACATTAGCATAAATTGTTGTGCTAAATTTTCATCCGTTTCAATTCTATTTTTTAAATTACAATCACCTAATTTAACATTTTTTTGTCCATTATATTTTTTAAAGTCTTGTTCAGAAACAAATATATTATTAAAAGGAAGTATAACAAATCTTCTAGATATAGCTTTATCAACTGATTCAATATCAGGCACTTCATTACATTGACAGAATAATGTGAAATTAGGTTTAAAACTTATCTCATCTTGAAATAGCATTCGTCCTGAAATCATATCCCCGCCCGTTAATTTTTTAATAAAATTTGTATTAAATTTAAGATTTCCATTTTTATCATTTTCAGGCTCTGACACCATAACTATTTTTTTTCCACGACACTGAACTAAGGAACTATTTGCACCTTCTACACGACTTGTTAAAAACTGTGAATTAGGTTGTTTCATATAATTCCCTAAAGATTTCTCTAATAATTTCAAGCAAATACCCTTACCATTTCCGCCTATTCCTTTCCAAATATTGAATTTTTCGAATTTATTAGTGAATAATGAAAAAGCGATAGAATCCCAAAAATATTGTTCCAATTCTGGCTCTGAAAATATATCACCAATTATTTTATTAATATCTGCTTGAATTTCTTCATTTTCTTCTGGTAAATCATAGTCTAAATGATTCATAATAAAATCCGATTTTTCAATTTTTCTAAATTGTTCTTTTTCAAAATCATATAAGGAATTTTTAAAACATAGCAAATTATTATTAGCATCAATTTTATCCACAAAATTATCATCAGGGTTATTTAAAATCATTTGGATCTTTTCTCTAATATTTTTAGTAAAAGAACAACTACCAACCATTTTATTAATTTTTTTTAATTCAAATAAATACTCACCATACTTATCTGAAAATACATCATATGTATCATTTAATAAACCGACTATTTTTTTTAATTCTTTTGAAAATAATTCACTTATATTTAAAATTAGAGAAGTTGGTGGGGTTTTTGAAACACTAAGAATATTATTTTTATTATATTCATACCATACCCCATATTTATCACCATTTTTAAACATATATTGCCCCTTATTTTCTAGCAATTCATTTATAAAATATTTGGCTAATTCTAAATGAGAAGAATCTTTATAGAATTCTAATTTATTCTGAATATATTCAGGGCTTTTAATATCAATTTCATCTAAATCGACAGTATTTTCTAGAGATTTAACAGCCCATTTAACATTATATTTTTCAGTGATTTTATTAAGATCACTCACATCAATATCGCATTCTCCTATAAATCCATCAAAATAAGGAATATAACATTCGTACTTATTAATTACATCTTGTAGAATTTCATTTTCATAATACCATAAAATTTTAGATAAAATAGCACTTTTAATATTTGGGCTTTTAGTTTCAGTATTAATATTATGTTTTTCTAATTTATTAATTACACCCTTAATATAATCTAATTCTTTATGAAAAATCTCTAAATTTTTATTTGATTTTACAGAAAATTTATCAGTGAATAAACATAGAATAACATCAATTTTTTTAGTTCCTGTTTTTTTAAAAAATGCTTCTCTATTATTGCAATAATATCGCAAAGTTCTCCATTTTTTTTTATCAATTTTATGTTTAATACATAAGTATCTAAGGACATTGAAACAAGCGTTTTTTATATCGTAATCTTGACATTTAACACCATCTAATAGAAAACATTTTAAAAGGCACGGCATGGATTGAATACCACAGCCCCTAACATACATTCTACCATTAGTTTGATTAAATGAATATTTATATTTTGAAATATAAGTGGGTTTTCCTCTTTTAACTATTTTAGAAACCCATTTTTTTAAAGTATTAAAATAGGTCTTAGATGTATAAGACTTCCCATTCTCGTCTTTCCATTCTTTTGCTTTAAATTTAATAATATAATCCTCATATTCCATAAGAATAAATTTTTTACAATTTACTAAATTAATGGATTCTTGGAATTTCATTTTATATATTTTATCAACATTTTTTTTAATGTTTTTCTTCTTTTTAATTACAACTTTTTTTTGAATTGTGATTTCTTGAGTTTTTGACATATCTATATATATATATTAGATTTTATTTTTAAGTTAGTTTTCAAATTAAACTAATCAAATTTTTTTTTAATTATTGAATTTAATTGAAATTAATTTAAAATTTAGACGTTTTTTTCAAATAAATCCCTATATATTCCTATATAATTTAATAAATATACAATTAATTTAAATTAATTAATAATTGATTAATAATTGATTAATTTAAATTAAATTTAATTAAAATTCTAAAAATGACACTTTTTGAAAAATGACAAAATAAATAGACTATCTATAGAAAATGGAAAAAATTAAATATTCCTGAAATACTGGTTTTAAAATGTCATTTTTCAAAAACTGTCATTTTTAAAATCATGATACTATCTTAGTTATATTCTATAATTGGAATTATATTTAAAAATAAAATATATAGTTATATTATATATAGAATGGATAAACTAAAAAAAAATATTATGGATTCTAGAAAAATCAAAGATTCATCAGCAAATATATATGTTAAAAATATTGAAA
>Ga0181389_1000210_pt1 | contig 23939 bp, 28 predicted proteins | sample 12SPOviralmetaG_FD_130121 | JGI IMG/M metagenome (GOLD analysis project Ga0181389, IMG submission 130121) | Marine viral communities from the oligotrophic San Pedro Time Series (SPOT) site, San Pedro Channel, CA, USA - 12 SPOT_SRF_2010-06-29 | ecosystem: Environmental > Aquatic > Marine > Strait...
ATCTAATGAAGGAACAGCACCCAAGTATGCCGATCAATATTGATAGGCAAACGCGTGTAACCTTCGGTGGCTCAAAGAAAAGTTAATTTTTTAACAATTCCTAACCGCCGGATAAACTTAAATAAATGTCTATAAGGAGGACACAACTATGGCTAATCAAGATAGCGCATTCGGTCTAAGACCGAGTGGAAAAGTTGGTCAGAATAGAGACAACCAAGGTTTATCTGAATACAACATTGCTGCATCTGCAGCCGCAATTTATTTCAACGATCCCGTTGAAATGGCAAATACAGGGACAATTACTGTAGCTGCTGCGTCTGATGTTTTATTAGGATCACTTACTGGTGTTTTCTTTACTGATGCAACAACTGAAAAACCTACTTATGCGAATCATTTAAATGCAGGCAACACTGCGACAGATATTGTTGCTTTTGTATCTGATGATCCGTATCAAAGGTTTGAAATACAAAGTGCTGGTACACCTGCGCAAACCAATATTGGTAACTGTGCAGATATAGTGTATGCAGCCGGTAGTTCACCAAACTATGTTTCAGGTGTAGAAATTTCTGGAACAATGGCTGCGGGAGCTGCTCAACTAAAAATAATCGGTGCGTCAAAAGAAATCGATAATAATGAATTAGGTTCAGCTAATACGAACTTAATTGTTACTATTAACGAACACTTCTTGAAACAAACCGCAGGTATCTAATAAAGGAGAATAACTATGGCGATATCACGAGGACAACTAGTTAAAGAACTAGAGCCAGGTTTGAATGCTTTATTCGGCCTGGAATATAAACGTTATGAGAATCAGCATGCTGAAATCTACACAACAGAATCTTCAGACAGAGCGTTTGAAGAAGAAGTTATGTTATCAGGTTTCGCAAATGCTTCAGTTAAACCTGAGGGTTCTGGCGTAGCTTTTGACAATGCTCAAGAGACTTTTACTGCTAGATACACTCACGAGACTGTTGCACTTGCATTCGCGATCACTGAAGAAGCGATCGAGGATAACCTGTATGACAGACTTGCTAGTAGATACACAAAAGCACTTGCTAGATCTATGGCGAACACTAAACAAGTTAAGTCAGTGGTACCTTTAATTCAAGGTTTACCAACTAACAATAACTTCAATTCAGGTGACGGCGTTAGTTTATTTAACGTATCTCACCCTACAATTGCAGGGACTGTTGCTAATACTTTAGCAGTACAAGCTGACTTAAACGAAACATCACTAGAGCAATCTTTAATCGACATTGCTGGAATGACAGACGAAAGAGGTCTGAAAATTGCTGCAAGAGGTGTTAAAATGATTGTACCTAGTGAAAACCAGTTTAATGCTGAAAGACTTATGAAGTCTCAAGGTAGAACTGGAACTGCAGATAATGACATTAACGCTATTGCGTCAATGGGAATGGTTCCTCAAGGTTATAGAGTGAACAATTTCTTAACTGACCCAGATGCGTTTTACATCATTACTGACGTGCCAAATGGTATGAAGTACTTTGACAGAGCGCCGATTAAAACGGCTATGGAAGGTGACTTTGATACTGGTAACGTAAGATACAAAGCTAGAGAAAGATACTCTTTTGGAGTTTCTGACTATAGAGGTATCTTCGGTGTTGAAGGTGTTTAATCACTAATTAAAATATTTGAGGCGGACATAGTTCCGCCTCATTTAGAAAGTAAGATAACAAATCCATGAAAAAATTTACAGTTACAATATTCGCTTACGATCATTACGCAAAATTTGAAGTATCATCTAATGATGATGCAGTTTCCCTTGAACAGGCCATAGTTGACAAACTAGGAGAAAATGTTATAAAATGGGAATATGTCGGAGAAAAGGTATATGCCTCTGACAAATATAGAATAACTTATGAGGAAGTTATATATGACGATGCAACCACACATCCAGGATCTTTACAACAAGAAAAAATCACTGGATCTCAAATGGGAGCAAGAACATCTTAACGAGGGTAGATATACTCTTGATATGGTGAGGATAGACGACGAAGTAAAAAAGATTGTTTTACATATTAAATCTGCAGAAGCAAAAGAAGCTCATTTGCAGAATAAAGTCGATGCTGTCGCTCCTACAGTTTCAGTAGCTACTTAATAAAAAGCTACATCGTTGGAAAAATCCACTCCACACTACAGGCTCTCTTGCACTCTACTAAAAAGTAGTGTATAAAATTATCACTATACATATATTAATTTTCTGCATAGACGCAGTATAGTCGACGGCCTAGAGACTATGTAGAATTTAACTAGGAGAACAATCATGGCTAATACAACCTTTTCAGGACCGGTCATTTCTAAAAATGGCTTTATAGGTTTTGGACCCGGAATGTCAGTTAACATTAATTCTACAGGCTTAGGTGCTCAAGGATTAAATTTAACTGTAAACGATCACGCAGGCAGACTTTTAATATCACAAGACGCAGATGGTATTTATACTTTACCAAGTATTAATACTAATGCTAATGGTGCTACTGCAGGTGCTACTGACTACAACAACTTAAATAACATTGGTGCAACTTTCACTTTTTACATTGATACACTTGCAACTGATGTTCAAATTCAAACAGATGGTGTTGATAAGTTTACAGGTGCAGCGATGATCGCTGTAAATGATGGAGCTAAAAAAGCTTTCTTTCCAGGTGCAACTAATGATGTACTTTCTATGAATGGAACAACTACAGGTGGGATTGTTGGTTCTGTAATTCAAATTACAGCATTAGAATCTGCTCAGTATTTGGTACACAATACTTTGATCCTAGGATCAGGAACTATTGTTACACCATTTAGCGATACGTAATAGATAATTAATTTGTGTGAGTCTTCGGACTCACACAAGTTTTAAGGAGAATTAAATATGAGATCAGATGTAAAAGCGATTCAGATAACAGCAACAGGTCAAGTGTTTGGTGGAAGAACAAGACTAAGAGGAATTATTCTTTCCAATACAACAACTACTACTGATACAGGATCAATAACTTTACAAGATATCAGCGGAACTCAATTCACTGCAGAGGTTCCTCCAGGAGATGTTTTTACTTTTAATATGCCTGAAGATGGAATTTTATTTAAATCTGGAATGACTTGTAGTGCTATTACTAGTGCTAAATCAACCGTGTTAATAGATAAGTAAGGAGAAAAAATGGATTCAGATCAGAAGACATTAAACATAACAACAGTAGGAGCTAATACTCTTGCAAGAGCAGGTAGAGCTAGAATTACTTCTATTCAAGGATTAGGTATAGCATCATCTACAATTATTTTTTATGATTCAGCAGATGCAAGTACGCCAGGAACAGCAGTAGCTACTTATAAATATGGTACTGAAGGACTAGAAGTTTATATTCCGGGTTCAGGTATCAAGTTTGAAAATGGTATTGTTTATAATTTAGCAGGAGCAGGTGGAAGCATTACAGTAACTATAACAGGAGCTTAATGGCAACTTCAGGAACTACAGTATTTGAAAAACAATTTGCTATCGATGATATAATCACCGAAGCTTATGAAAGATTAGGACGTTTTGATTATTCCGGTAATGATATAAAATCTGCAAGACGTTCTTTAAATATAATGTTTCAAGAATGGGGAAACAGAGGAATACATTTTTGGGAGGTTGGAAATAATGATATTACATTAGTCAATGGCCAAGCTGTTTATACAATGTTTAGATCAACGTCTGATGGAACTTCAGATGCAACAGCAGTATATGGTGTTGATGATGTATTAGAAGCTGTATATAGAAATTCTTCTTCTACAGATTTTCCATTAACAAAAATAAATAGATCTGCGTATCAAGGTCTTTCAAATAAAACAAATACAGGAACTCCTACACAATACTTTGTTCAAAGATTTATTGATAAAGTAACTATTACTTTATATTTAACTCCAGGTGCCTCTGAGGCTGGAAACAAACTTAATTATTATTATGTAAAAAGAATTCAAGATGCAGGAGCTTATACTAATGAATCTGATGTACCGTATAGATTTGTACCATGTATGTGTGCAGGTTTAGCTTATTATCTTTCACAAAAAGTAAAACCAGAACTTACACAACAAATGAAATTATTATATGAAGATGAATTAAAAAGAGCATTAGAAGAAGATGGTTCATCTTCAAGTTCTTTTATAACTCCAAAAACTTATTATCCAAATGTCTAATTTATCTAAAGGAAAATATGCACAATTTATATCTGATCGTTCTGGTCAAGCATTTCCATATACAGAAATGGTTATTGAATGGAATGGCTCACGTGTGCATACATCAGAGTTTGAAACAAAACATCCACAACTAGAACCAAAACCAACTACTGCAGATGGACAAGGTTTAAGAAATGCAAGACCACAAACTTTTACAGTTGCTTCTGGTGGTGGAGGAGGAATAGCTGTTGATTTAAGTTTACCTGCTCCTTTTTCTTTTGCATCTCAAGGTATGGTTCCTGATGATGGAAGTGAAGTTAATATAAAAAGAGAAGCACATTTAAATTTAGGAACAGTTATTGCAGGTGTTCCAGCAGTAACTCAAAATTATGCAGTTACTGTAGCTTCAGGTACATTATATGTTGTAGGTGGAACAGGAAATGTTTTCTATCTTGATGCAGCGAGAGATATGAGTTTATCAATAGCTCAAGGAACTCAAATTAGATTTACACAAGACGACAATACTAATAATAATCACCCTCTATTTATTACTACTTCTAATTCTACAGACGAAGCAACTTTAAAATCTGGAATTGTAACATCGAATGTTGTATATTATCTAGATGGAACAAGTAATGAAACAAACTATACTAACACAACAAATTTCAACGCTGCAACTCAAAGATATGTTGAATGGACTCCATCTAGCACAGGGACTTATTACTATGCCTGTTGGGTTCATGGTATAGGTATGGGAGGATTAATAGAAATAACATAATGACTTACGCAGAATTAGTACAAAAAATTAGAGACTACACAGAAGTTAGTTCAAATGTTTTAACTGACTCTATTACAAATGATATTATTCGAGATGCTGAATTAAGAATAATGAGAGATGTAGATCTTGATGCAAATAAAAGATATGTAACAGCTCAAGTAATTTCAGGAACAAGATTTATTGATACACCACAAAATACTTTAGTTATTAGATCAGCTCAAATCGTAGATTCAGATGGTGTAGGCGCTTCTGATAATAGAGAGTTTTTACAGTGGAGAGATTCAAGTTTTATGTCTGAGTTTAATCCTACTAATGCTCAAGGTGTACCTAAATACTATAGCTGGTGGGATAATGACACAATAGTTCTAGCTCCAACACCAAATGCTACTTATACTATTCAGTTAAATTATATCTTGAAACCTGAGACTTTATCGAGTACAAATACACAAACATACGTCAGTCAACAATTTCCCAATGGCTTATTGTATGCATGCTTAGTTGAAGCATTTTCATTCTTAAAAGGGCCAAATGATCTCTTGCAATTATACGAAGGAAAGTATAAACAAGTGTTAGAAGGCTTCTCGATAGAACAAATGGGAAGACGAAGACGCGATGAATATCAATCTGGTGTTCCTCGTGTTGGTGGTAAATAAATATAAGGAGATAAACAACTATGGCTATTACACAAGCGATTGCAAATTCTTTCAAAAAACAATTATTGGAAGGTGAGCATAATTTTGGTACTGGTGATGACAAGTTTAAAATCGCTCTTTATACTTCTTCAGCTACTCTAAACTCAACAACAACTGCATACGCAACTAACCCAGGAGGTGGAGCTAATACCGAAGTTGCTAACACTGGTCAGTACGCGGCAGGTGGTGGGTTACTTGTAAACAGCGGAACTTCAATAACAGCCGGTGTTGCAAGAGTTGATTTCGCAGACAGATCTTTTACTGGTGTGACTTTAACTGCTAGAGGAGCTTTAATCTATAACACTTCAGCAACTGCAACTAATGCAGCTGTTGCAGCTTTAGATTTTGGAGGAGATAAAACAGCGACAGCAGGTGTTTTCACAATTCAGTTTCCAGCAGCTACATCAACAGCAGCGATTTTAAGAATCTCTGGTTAATCATAGGAGTTAAAATCCTATGGCAGGTTGGAGTGAACAAACTTGGAGTCTAGGAACATGGGGCCTATTAGGTGACATAAATGTTTCTGTAACTGGGCAAAGTCTAACTTCGTCTTTAGGATCTGAGTCTTTTAAAATTGATGCGAGCTTTACTGTTTCTGGTATAGCTTTATCTTCTACACTTTCTACACCTAGTGTAGACATTACAGGAAAAGTTTTCCCTACAGGTATTGCAATGACTAGTGTGTTAGCGAATGCTGATGCTGGTCCTGATGCAATGCTAACAACTAATCATGCAACAATGAGTCTTGGAACTATAGACGCATTTAATCAAACAGGTTGGGGTAGACAAGGTTGGAATGAAAATGCGTGGGGTGTTGAAGGTCAGTATGCAAATGTCGATGTAACAGGTATTGCAATGACAGCTGCAGTTGGATCAGTTGCAATGGCTGGAGAAGTTGTAGTAACTCTTAATACTTTAAATGCTAATGTAACACTTGGTCAAGCAGATCCTGCACCTGATGCAAATTTACTAAGTCAATTAATGACTGGTAATTTAGGTACTCTTGGAATGCAGGGAGATGTTTCTCCTAGTTTAACAGGCATAGCAATGTCTGCTGCTTTAGGAAATGAAACAATAGATTTAAATACTCCTGTTGATTTAACAGGAATAGCAATGTCTGCTAGTGTAACAACACCAGTTATAGTAATTGATGCAGATGTTTCTACTACAGGTTTGGCATTGACTATGGCACAAGGTTCTGGTAGTGCTTTAATCTGGAATGAAGTAAACACAGGTTCAGCACCTATAACACCTCCAGGGTGGCAAGAAGTAGCTGCATAATGAGTTTGACACAAGCTCAAAATTTTAGTAAATTGAAACTTAATTAAGGAATTTAAATTATGGCAAATTCAACATCAGCAAGTTTAAAACTTACAGTACAGGCTACTGGAGAAAACTCAGGAACTTGGGGACAAATTACAAATACTAACTTACTAATTCTTGAACAAGCAATTGGTGGTTATGGAGCATTCAATGTAACTGATGCGTCTAGAGCTTTAACTTTTACTAATGGTGCTTTATCAAATGGTAAAGATCAAGTAATTAAATTAACAGGAACTCTTGAAGCAAACGTTAATGTTACTATTCCTGACTCAGTAGAAAAAACTTATATAGTTGAAGATGGATGTAACCATGCAGGTTTTACATTAACTTTTAAAACTACATCTGGAACAGGTGTTCTTTTATGTGAAGGTCACACTTACACTTTATATTCTGATGGAACTAATGTTGTAAAAGCAGGTGAATTAAAAAAATGGAGAGCAATAACAGCAGCTGAAACAGTTCAAGCTGGTGCTCAACTTTTAGTAAATACAAATAGTGGAGCAGTTACAGTAACGCTACCAGCGTCACCAACTGCTGGTGATGAAGTTGCATTTATCGACCAAGGATATGATTTCAATACTAACGCATTGACTGTTGGTAGAAACTCTTCTAATATAGCTAACGCAGCAGCTGATCTTACAGTTAATACACAAGGTGCCGGTTTCTGTTTAGTATTTTCAGGAGACGCTACAACAGGATGGACGTACAAGGAGAAATAGAATATGGCAAATTACGAAGCAACAAAATACAATTTTTCAGGAGCCGATCTTACTGGTATCGAAGGAATTCCTACAGCAACTATTGTGCCATGGTCTTCTGCATCAGTACCAACAGGTTTCTTAGAATGTAATGGTTCTGCTGTTTCAAGATCTACTTACTCTGCATTATTTGCAATTGTAGGTACAACTTATGGAGCTGGAGACGGTTCATCAACATTTGGTTTACCTAATCTTCAAGATAACGTAGCAGTTGGAAAATCTAATAACAAAGCTTTAGCATCTACTGGTGGAGCAAACACAGTTACTGCAACTGGAAACGTTGCAGGATCAACAGCGAATGCTTCTTTATCAACAGCACAACTTGCTTCTCATAGTCACGTTAACAATACTAAAAACGGTGGAAACATATATCCGTGGGCTAATGGTTATATTGCATTTCCTAATTCACCTCGTGTAAAACCTAATCCTACAAACGAAAATATTAACAAAAACACTGGTTCAGGTGATGGACACTCTCACAACATGAGTGCAAACTTTGCTGGTGATGCAACTTCAGTTGTACAACCTTATTTAACTGTAATTTATATTATTAAGACTTAGGAGAAACTATGGCAACAAACGCAAATTGGACAGTAATATTTGATGATCAACTTATCATTAAGAAAGCAGGTGATGCAGCTGGTAGTGGCTACATTATAGATGATAGTAGTTTTTGGAATCAATCAAAATTTTCAAACATCTGGGCTATTCAACATGGAACATCTAATGTTTCTGATGAAGTAGAATACAGAGACGAAACTCCTCATTCATCATATGCTGATGCAGACCTTGGGGATGTTAGTCAATTTATTACTAGATGGGACGCAGCTCATTTAAACCAACTACAAATTGATTGGGATGGTAATAATGAAGAAGGTGAAACTTCAGAAGAAAAAATTGCCAGATTAGGACCAAGGCCTACTTCTTACACTTCATAAGAAATATTATTTAATCGTCATCCAAGATGTTAGTATATATTTTTCTCCGGATAATGGAGAATTTCCTCTATGTAAATATGGAAAAGCTGAAGGCCAAATAACTATTCTACCTTTTTTAGGTTTGACTCTTTTTGAAAAATGTAAAAATTCTGTTTCACCACCTTCTTCAACATCATTTAAATATATAGAAAAAACAAAAGCTCTAGATCCATAGTCCAAACCTTTACCGTGTTCAATATGCCAAACATGATAACCTTCTGTAGGTAAAGTTTTTTGTATTTTTAAAGTAGTAAAATGAAAAGGTCCTCCATCATAAGCGTCATCACCTCCTGTGTGTTTAAGATAATGATTCCATGCTAAGTCAAAGTTAACCATCATGGGTTTTACAGCTTCCCACCAAACATCTATATTATTAGGTGATGCAAAAAATTGTTGATCTTGTTTTTTTAATATAGATATATTTTCTCCTCTAAGTCTATTTAGAGTATGATTAAATTTATTTTCATCTTCATATATTTTAATGGCTTTATTACATTCTTCTTCAGTGATATAGTTATCATACACACCAATAAAATCTGTTATATTAACTGTTTTTTCTTCCATAATTATGCTACTTTCATTATTTATAAAACTAATATATAAAGCATTATATGCTACAAAAATTAAATTTCAAGCCTGGTTTTAACAAAATGGTCACGGATTCAGGAGCTGAATCTCAATGGGTAGATGGTGATTTTGTTAGATTTAGATATGGACTACCTGAAAAAATAGGTGGTTGGAATCAATTAAGTATTTCAGGTGAAACTTTACCTGGAGCAGCAAGAGCACAACACACTTGGACATCATTAGCTGGTGAAAGGTATGCAGCTATTGGAACATCACAAGGTTTATTTTTATATTATGGAGAACAATTTTTTGATATTACTCCACTAGATACAGCAATTACAGGATGTACAATTTCAACTGTAAACGGGTCATCAACAGTTACTATTCATAAAGGATCTCATGGTTTATTAGCTGGTAGATACATAACGTTATCTGGAGTAACAGTCACGGGTGCTTCTGATTATACACCAACAGAATTACAAGTAGCTTACGAAATTTTAACAGTAGCGACAGATAGTTTTACTATTCAAGCTGCACGTAATGAAGGAGGATCTGGAATGACTGCAGCCGGAGCTGCAACTGTCAATCCATATGTTCTAGTTGGTCCAACAACTCAAACAGTTGGTTATGGTTGGGGTACATCTACTTGGAACGTTGAAACATGGGGCACGGAAAGAACAACAAGTTCTGTGGTACTAGATCCAGGAAGCTGGAGTCTTGATAATTTTGGACAAGTTCTTATTGCAACTATTACAAATGGAAAAACTTTTACTTGGGATGCAGGAGCAACAAGCGCTAGAACAATCAGAGCTTCCACATCGACATCTGGTTTTTCTACGTCAAATAATCCAACAGCATCAAGATTAACTCAAGTATCAGATAGAGATAGACACTTATTTCATTTTGGAACTGAAACAACTATTGGTGATACAAGCACACAAGATCCAATGTTTATAAGATTTTCAAACCAAGAAGATTTAAATACATACGCTCCAACATCTACAAATACAGCAGGTACATTTAGATTAGATAAAGGAAACAGAATAGTTGGTGCAGTATCTGGTAAAGATTATACTTTAGTTTTAACTGATAGTTCTGCTTATGTTATTCAATTTGTAGGCCCACCTTTTACATTTAGTGTTAGACAGGTTGGTACTAACTGTGGATTAATAGGACAACACGCATTAACTTATTCTGATGGTAAAGTATTTTGGATGTCAGGAGAAGGTGGATTTTTTGTATTTGACGGTACAGTAAAATCATTACCATGTCTTGTTGAAGATTTTGTTTTTACAGATACAGGAGATAATCTAGGAATAAATTATGATGCATCAGATGTAATTTATGCAGAACATAATACACTCTATGGTGAAGTAAATTGGTTTTATCCAAAATCTGGAGCAACACAAATTGAAAGATGTGTAACATATAATTATGGAGAAAACGTTTGGACCACTTCGTCACTTGCAAGAACTACTTATGTAGATACGGGAGTGTTTGATGTGCCTTATGCAACTGAATATAACATCACTGTTACACCTATATTTCCTGACATATTAGGACTTACAAATACTTATGGATCTTCAACGTATTATGCTCATGAAGTTGGCACAGATCAAGTCAATAGCTCTGGCACAACTTCTATTAATGCGTTTATTGAGTCTGGAGATTTTGATATTACAGCAGCTAGAAACAGACAAGGTAAAACAACAGGCATCGTTGATTATAGAGGAGATGGAGAGTTTTTTATGTCTGTGAAAAGATTTATACCTGACTTTAAAGTTCTTACAGGTAATTCAAAAATTACATTATTATTAAATGACTATCCAAATAATACTGCATCCAGTTCACCTCTTGGTCCATTTACAATTACAAGCTCTACTGATAAAGTAGATACGCGTGCTAGAGGAAGATTAATGTCAATTAAAATAGAAAATGATGGTACCGGTGAGACTTGGAGATATGGAACTTTAAGACTTGATGCACAACCGGATGGTAGAAGATAATGGCAAAAGTAGTAGTTAGTATACCAGAACCACAACAAGAATATGATGTATCTAATCAAAGACAAATTTTAGAAGCTCTTGACACTTTAAAAAATCAACTTAATTTCTCTTTTCAACAAGATTTAAAAAACGAACAAGAAGCATTTAATTATTTTTTATCATGACAATAAGATATAAGAATCAAGGTTTTAAACAAACTGGTACAGGAAAAACTACAGTATTTACATGTCCTAATGATGGGACAGTTATAGTCAAAAGTATTTATTGTGCAAACAACGATGCATCATCAGCTATTGTAGTAAACATGAATTTTGTTGATTCATCTGATTCGAGCACTGAATATGAATTTTTTAGAGATGATGTAGCAGCTAAATCGCAAGTAAATGCCACACCCCAAGGCTTGAATTTAGAAGCAGGTGATGCTATAACTGTTCAAGCAGCTACAGGTAGTAGTAAAATACAAGGTCTGATAAGTTATGCTTTAATAGATAGATCGCAAGAAAATGGATAAAGATATACCAAAAATAGATTGTGTAACTACAACAACATACAGAAATACTGAAACAGGAGAAGTGTTTAAAGAGAAAGTAGAAGGACCTAATATTGTACAAGATGTTACAGTTCAAGTTACTAACAAAGGTCTTGAAGTATTTCAGAAAGTAATGAATCAAAAAAATGACAAACCAAAACCCTAGAGGCGGAACAGAATTACAATTTGAATATTTAAGAAAGCATGTAGAACCTAGCTTGCTTAATCAAGTAGAAATTTGTACATCGATTCCTGGTAAGGTACCTCTACATCCAACTAAGTTAAATATTCTTTGGCAAAAAAATTCTTGGGATCAACCTAATTTACACCCATGGTTTAGTGATAAATCGAATCATGATAAATATGATTGGTATGTATTTAATTCTAATTGGAACTTTGAACAGTTTACAAAAAGATTTGATTTACCAAGAGAAAAATGTGTAGTTATTAAAAATGGTATTGAAGAAGTACAACCAGTTATAACACAATATAAAAAAGATGATCCTATAAAAATAATACATCACTGTACACCTTGGAGAGGATTAAGTGTATTGTTAGGTGCAATGCAATTAGTTAACAATCCATTAATTAGTTTAGATGTTTATTCTTCTTGTGAAGTATATGGAAAAGATTTTGCAGAAGCTAATGACGAATCATATAAAGCTTTGTATGAACAAGCAAGACAACTTCCTAATGTAAATTATATTGGTTATAAACCAAATGAGTATATTAAAGAAAATTTAAAAGATTATAGAATGTTTGTATATCCAAGTATTTGGGAAGAAACATCTTGTATATCATTATTAGAATCTATGTCAGCAGGTCTATATTGTATTACTACTAACTTTGGTGCTATATATGAAACAGGTGCTGAGTTTCCAATGTACGTACCTTATTCAAATAACTATAAAAGTTTAGCTAGAAAATTTGCTGGAGCTATAGAAACTGCTGCGAGCACACTTCATGATTCAGGCATCCAGGATCATTTAAAGATGCAACAAAATTATGTAAATAGATTCTATGATTGGAAATCAAAAGGACAAGCATGGACAAGATTTTTAAAAGGAGCACTAAATGCAAAATAATGAACCTATATGGTTTTCTGAAAAAAAGAAAACAACTGCTAATGAAGATACTTACCAAACAGAAAAAATAGAACAGGTAGACTCAAATGTTAAAACTATTAACCTAGGTAATATTTTAGATAAACCAAAAGCAAAGATCATGGTTTGTACACCTTGTCATAGTGAAGTGTCTATGCATTACACTCAAGCTGTATTAAAGTTTCAATTAGATTGTATGCAACAAGGTATACTAGTTAGTTTTACATTACTTAAATCATCTTTAGTTACACAAGGTAGAAATTTATGTGTAGCAGAATTTTTAAATCATAAAGATCATTATGATTATTTATTGTTTATAGACTCAGACATAGATTTTAATTCTAAAACTATATACAAAATGATTGGAGCAGATAAAGATATCATCTCGTGTCCCTATCCAATGAAGACATTTGATACAGATAAAATGTGGAGAAAAATGAAAGAAACTAATTTAGTCAAAACTCCTGATGATGTATTAAAAGCAGCTCATGTATTTCCAATTAAAATGGATAATGCAAATGAGATGACTATGGAAAATGGAGTCATAAAAGTAACTCATGCTCCTACAGGATGTATGTTAATTAAAAGACAAGTTATTGAAAAGATGATTAAACATCATCCAGAATTAGAGATATATCAACCAACAGTTATTAATGGTAAAGAAGTTAAAAAAGAAAACTTTTACAATTTATTTGATACATTACATGATGTAAAAACTAAGAGATATTTTGGTGAAGATTTTGGTTTTTGTCAAAGATGGACAGATATGGGAGGAGAAATATATATCTATGCTATGGATAATATAACCCACGTTGGAGACCATCAATATTGTGGTCGATTTTTTGATTTATTAGAACAAGCAAAATCTGTTGACGATAGTAAAAAAATCAAATAAAGTATTATATTTACAGGATTCTACGCCTGCTCAACAGTATAAATATATTTAAATTATGGCGATATCACGAGGACAACAACCAAGACAATTATATGGACTAGGAAGTCTAGTTAAATCAGTTACTAAAGGCATTACAGGTGCTGTTAAAGGTGTAGCTAAGACTGTTAAGAAAAATCCAATGTTAGCTTTAGCAGCATTAAACTTTGCACCTATGCTTGTTAAAGGTGGAGCAAGTACATTTCTTGGTGGTAAAAATGCTATGTTTGGTTTACCTACTTTATTTAGTGGAGCAGCAGATAATCCTCTTGCAGCTGGTTATAAAGGTATGGCACCTAATAAAGGTCTCTTTAGTTCAGTTAAAAATTTTTTTACCGGAGGATCTGACTTAGCAAACACTGCAAAAATATTTGCCGGTGGTTCTTTAGTAGCTGGACTATTAAATCAAGCTGAAGAGACAGGTGATCCTGAAGGTATTACTAGAGATGTTGGAGCATTAAAAGCTAAATTAATTAATGCATATAAAAATCAAAAAACATTTTCTGATGTAGCAGATGAGGATGCAGCTATTCTTAAACAGGTAGAAATAGATTTATCAGAGTATAATAATAGATCAAACGTTGCTTATGGTGGTAGAATGGGGTTTGCAAGAGGGCCAGATAATCCAGAACAAAATGCTATACAAGCAGCCGGCATCATGAATCTACCATTGAACCAAAATCCTGCAGGGGTTACAGAATTAGATCTTAGAGAAACAGGTGGATTTATTCCTCCAGTTGGTGTAAAAGAAAAGGCAGATGACATTCCTGCTATGTTAGCAAACAATGAATTTGTATTTACAGCTGATGCTGTAAGAGGAATGGGTAAAGGAGATGTCAATAAAGGCGCACAACGTATGTATGATATGATGAAAAAATTAGAAAAAGGCGGAAGAGTATAATGGCTGAAACAATTACACAAATAACACAACCACCTGAGTTTATAGAAGCGGCAGCAAAACCGTTTATAACTCAATTACAACAAGTAACAGGTAATTTAAAAGACGCTGATCTTTCACAAATATTTGGTCCACAATTTGTTGCAGGACAAGATCAATTACAACAAGATGCACAACAAACAGCACTTGCTGGAATAGGTGGCTATAAACCTTTTCTTCAAGCAGCTCAAGCTTCTGCTGGACCACAAGCTTATCAACAATTTATGTCTCCATATCAACAAGATGTAATTGATACAACTTTACAACAATTTGATGTACAAGCTCAAAAAGGATTACCGGCATTAGCAGCACAAGCAATAGGAGCTGGTGCATTTGGTGGAGGACGTGAAGGTGTTCAAAGAGCAGAATATCAACAAGCTTCAGATAGAAACAGAGCTGCATTACAAGCACAATTATTACAACAAGGTTTTGGTCAAGCTCAACAATTAGCTCAACAAAATATTGGTAATCAATTAAATCTAGGTCAAGCTGGTCAAGCTTTCTTAGGTCAAGATGTTGGAGCTTTACAGACACTAGGAGGTATCAACCAAGCTCAACAACAAGCACAGTTATCAGCACAGCAACAGTTATTACAAAATCAATTAAACCAACCACTCCAAGCTACACAGGCTCTGGGTTCAGGGATCACTGGATTAATTGCAGGTTACCCTGGAGGAACTTCACAAACTATTCAACCAAATTCAGGACCAAGTAATGTTCAAACAGGTATAAGCGCAGGTGCTACACTAGCAGGTTTGTATAGAGCGTTTAGACCACAAAACAATTAATTATGAGTAAAGTATTTAAAAGACCAATGTTTAGAAAAGGAGGTAATGTCGGAGAAGGCATTATGACCGGTATTGTAGATAGAACTAATCATGCTGAAGATCCTTTTGTAGGTGGAACAGATCAATACTCATTTAACACTCCATATCAAGGAAGAACTATACCTAGTCTATCAGATTTAACTGCTGAAAGTACAGAAGCTTTATTAGAAGCAGCTGGAGACAGAGGTGGCTATGATCCACTAACAAGTTTCTTATTAGCATATGGACCGGCAGCAGCTGTAGAAAATAGAGGTGGTGGAACTATTGCTAATTTAATTGCAGCGGGAGAAAAACCAATTCAAAATTTACTTAAAGAAAAAGCAGACGAAGATAGGTTTCAAAGAAATATTAAATTAAAAGCAACAGGTAGTGCTATAGAAAAAAGAAATAGAATGATGGAAACCGAAGATGATAGAAAATTTAGATCTGAAGAAACATTAAAAGACAGATTATCTAAAAAGGCTGACACAAAAGCAGATCAAGAATTTAGAACAAATTTATTTAATAAAGAAACAGATAGATTAAAAGATTTACAAGAAAATGATTTTAGTCAAGAATCTAAAATATTAGGATTAAAACAAGATTTTGAAGGAGATATATTTGAAAAGGAAAGAATGCTTAAATTAAATATGCAAAGAATAGATAATGCATTACAAAGTGATTTGTTAGAAGAAAAACAAAAAAATAAATTAGAGCTACTACGTCAAGAATATGATAATGCGTTAGGAATATTAAAAGCCGAAATGGAAGGAGAAAGTGGAGTTGATTCGATTATAAAAAAATCAGCACAAAAGTTAGTAGAGGACGATATTGTGGGTACATTTCCAGAAGCTTTAAATTTGCAAACATGGAAATATAAAACAAGCGGTGAATTAATGGAAAAAGGATATAATGTAGCTGATGAAGTTTTAAACGAAACTGATGATTTAGTAAAAAAAGCTAAGAAGTTATATAAAAAAGGTGGTAACGAAGGTAGAGTATATTATGCTCCAAAAACAAATCAATATTATGTATTAGAAAAAGGTGAGGGTAGAGGAACGTTTGTACCATTTAATTTAACTAAAGATAAAAATTCAGATACGTCAGAATTAAGTGCAGCTGAACAATCTTTAGTTGGAGAAGTAGATGGTATTACTAACTATGAATATAGTACAGCAGAAGCAAGGGATCAAAAAAGAGACATAAGACAAAAAATTGCACAAATGAAAGGACCTATAAATAATCCTACTCTTAATCAATATGGAGAACGTCTTATTGATACTAGTATGACGCCGGATCAAAAATCTGCTTACGAAAGATACCTAAGCGATTACAGAAATAGATAGGAGGCTGTATGGCTGAATATAATTTAAACTCCGCAGAACGAGATAGCGAAGTAAGTTGGTATAAAGCTCTTGGTGCAGGTCTTGTATCTGGTGCTATAAAAGTACCAGAAGGTATAGTATCATTAGGAGCAGAGTTAATAGATCTTGGAGCAGACTCAGATTTAGCTGCAGATGTAGAAGAATTTTTTGATAAAATAAATCCATTTGAAGAAGTTGCTGAAGAAAGATTAGTAGGTAAATTAACTGAATCAATAATACAAATAGCTGTACCTGGAGGTATAGGTTTTAAAGTAGCTAATAAAGCTGCAAGAGGTTTAACTAGTAAAGCTTTAAAAGCTAAAAGAAGTGATGCTTATGCTCAATTTGGAAAAGCAAGTAAAACTGCTGATCCAGCTAAATTACAAACAGCACTTAGAAAAGTTAAAGATTTAAATAAAAAATCAAAATACGCTAGATATTCAGTTGCAGTAGGAGGTGGTGCAGTTGGTGAAATGTTTGTAGTAGATAATGATGAGATAGGTACTTTTGGAGATATGTTTGAAGGGCCAACAGAATTAGATAGAAATGAATCATATGGTAGAGATGATGCTGCTAGAAAATTAATGAATAGACTTAGATTTGGAACAGAGTCTTTATTCATAACTCCTGCAGTTTATGGAGTTGGTAAAACAGCAAAACTATTAGGACAACGTGGAAAAGAATTAGCATATAGTGAATCTGCATTTCAGAGAGCCATAGATAAATACATAAGAGCTCCTTTTCAACCTAGAGGTAAAATGACTCAAGAAATTTTTGAAAGTGAAATGCTTAAACAAGGATTAAAAGCAAGAGACTCTAAAAGAGCAAATGAAATAATAAGTAATATTACTAAAAGTTTAGATGGTATATTACCTACAATTCAAGAAGTTGGAGACAAAGGAACTAAATCTAATAGAGATATTTTTTTACAAAAAATAAATGATTTATTAGTAGGTGGAGATTTAGAAAAAAAGATAGATACAAAAAAATTAGATGAAGTTATCAAAGAACTTGATATAAATAATGTTCCTAAAGAAAAGGTAACAGAACTAGTTAAATATTTAGATGAAGGTAGAAATGAATTTAATAGTTTGGTAGACATATTAAAAAGAACATCAAAAAATGCTAAAGGTGCTACAAGTGAATTTCAAAATTTATTTAATAAACAATTAAGTGGATACGCAGGAAACACATTTAAAATTTTTGAAACTAAAAGTAATATATTTAATGGTTTTAGAAGATATCAACCAACAGACGAATCTTACACAGCTGCTGTAAGAGTTTTTAAAGACTCTCTTGGAGCTACAGAAAATCAATCAAGACAAATAATAGACAATATATTAGAGCAAGCAGAAAAAATAAAACAACCTAAAGATCTTCCTGAGTTTAGCTACACTCAAAAAACAATGGAGAATGGTACACCTAAATTTATAGAAAGAAGTGTTGGCTTAGCTGAAAAACAAGCTGGAACTGCTGCACAGAAAAAAGCATTAAGAGAATTATTTGGTGAAATAAAAGATCCTAGATTTACAATATTAAATTCAATGAATAGTTTATCTTATGTGGCTAGAACTTCTGATATGTTTAATCAAATACTATTAAAAAACCAAGCTGTTCAAAAAGCAGGTGGAAGAGGATTTTTTTGGGCAGATGAAAAAGTAGCAGAAGCTGCTGTAAATAAAAGAAAAACAGGTATTGAAATAGTTAAGATGAATGAAGTACTAGGTGAAATAGATGGTCTTAAAGGTATCACAAACCCTATTTCAAATCTTTATACTACAAAAGATATTGCTGAAGGAATAAAAGCATCTAACGATGTTTTATCTGGTCTTCAAGGATTTGTTAGAGGAACAAAAGAAATGAGTGGTGCAGAAAAAGTTGTAAGTTGGTTTTATAGAAACTTACTTTTGTTTCCAAAAAGTATTTCACAAATGTCAAAAACTATTTTTTCTATACCAACACACATACGTAATTTTATGAGTGCAGGTGCATTTACTGCAGCTAATGGAGTTTTATTTGAAGGTATAACTAATCCTAAATTATTAGGTAAAGCTTTTAAAGATGGTATAGACATATCTGCATTACTTAAACTTGGTCCAGGTTCTGCAAGAGCTCAAGCTCAATATCAAGATTTATTAGAACTAGGTGTAGTAAACTCACAAGTGCAAATGGGAGATTTAATATCTCTATTAAAAGACACAAATGCAGGTTCAACAATGATGGGTATAGATGGACCATTAGGTAGATTACTTAAAGGTTTAAAAGGCATAGGTAAAAAATTTCAAGATAAATATACAGCCGAAGATGATACATTTAAAATTACAAACTTTGTTGTAGAGCTAGAACGTTTAAAAGCTAGAAATGCAAAAAGATTAGGTGTTTCTTTAGATAATTATAAAAAACAATTAAATTTATCTAAAGGTAAAAATGGTGCTATAGATAGAACTTCTGAGTTATGGAAACTTCAAACTGAAGCTGCACAAATTGTTAAGAACACTGTACCAAATTATGCTTACGTTGGTGACGTTGTTAAAACATCTAGACTATTACCAATAGGTAATTTTATGTCTTTCCCTTCAGAAATTATTAGAACCACAGCTAATATTGCACAACAAGGTTTAAAAGAAATGAGACATCAATTAGGAGAAGGAGCTGTAAGAGTTAAAGGTTCAAATTTAAGTCCAACAGTTATAGAAATATTAGAAGATGGAACTGAAAGAGTAGTTAGAAATAGTTCACATGTAGATGGTAGTTTTGCTACAGGTTTTAAAAGACTTTTAGGAATGGCAACTACTTTAACAGGTGTTCCTATTGCAGTTACAGAAGGAGCAAAAGCTTTATATGATGTTAGTTCTGAAGAAATAGACGCAATGAGAAGATTTGTACCTGAGTGGTCAAAAAATTCTACATTAGTACCATTGAGATTAGATGATGGAGAATTAAGATATATAGATTTTAGTAAAAGTAATGCTTATGATGTTATGGCTAGACCATTTAGAACTGTAATTAATAACTTAATTGAAGGCGATAAAGATGATGAGACAATATTAAAAAGTTTTAGTGATGGAGTATCTGAAGCAACTGGAGAAATAATGGATCCTTTTATTTCAGAGTCTATATTTACAGAAGCAATGTTTGATTTAACTCTTAGAAACGGAAGAACAGATGATGGTAGACTTCTATATACTGATCAAACAGCTGCAGGAGATAAACTTGCAATTCAATTTAATCATTTATCAAAAGCAATACTTCCAAACAAAATGCCTTATGAAAGAATAGTTTCAGCTGCAATGGGAACTGTTAGTGAACGTGGAGATGAATTAAGTATTGGGCCAGAACTTGCAGGTTTTATGGGATTGAGACCTATAAAAATAGATCCATTAAGAACAATGAATTTTAAAGTAAATGAATATCAAAGAGGTATTAGAGAAGCTAGAAGAGAATTTACTGGAGGTGCTTTTGGTGTATTAAAAGGAGGACCTGTTTCAGCTGAAGAAATTATTGATAGATATATTGCATCTAATAAAGCAAGATTTAATGTACAAAAAGAAATGTTTAGAGATTTAGGAGCAGCTCAAGTTTTAGATACTAGTACTAGAGATTTAAGAAGATTATTTAGAGATAGACAAATTAGTAATAAAAATTTTAATAATTTATTAAGAGGAAAATTTGATATCTACTATCCATCAAAAGATATTATAGCTAAGTTTAGAGAAACTTCTAAAGCATTAGGAGAATCAAATCCTTTCTTAGAAGCAAGAACAGATATTAATAGTATAAAAAGAGATTTTAGAAGTCTTGGACTAGACACTAGATTTAGAACTGAAAGAGCAGTTGGAGGACATATACAGGAAGTAATGAATGATCAATATAATGTTTCTTCTATTATAGATAAAATAGCTATGGACATGGCCTCATTAGATTTAGATGATGAATTTAATATTGAATTAACTAACTATATTCAACCTTCTACAACATTTAATGTTGCACCATTACCTAATCAACCAATGCCTAGTGCTCAAGTATTACAGCCTCAGGCTTCAGGAAACATTACATCACAAGGGTTGACACCAACTGAACTTGCCTTATTATCACCTGAAGAACAACAAATACGTCTTAGACAAAGAGGATTAGCATAGTGGACGAAGAACAATTAAATTATTTACTAAGAACTGGTTATATACCTTCTGACAAAGGTTTGCAGATGGGAGACTTTGGTCTTAATCAAAACTATCTAGGAAAAAATATGCAAGGTTTAGAGTCTTTAGGAATAGGACCTAACTTAAATTATTTAGGTGATGGAACAATAACAGGATCTATAGGTGTTGGACCTAATCAAAACTATTTAGGAAAAGGAATGAATATAGGTTCTATGGGTCAACCTCGTTATGATAGTGGAACTCAAACTATTTTTCCTAGTAATATGTCACCTGCTTTAAGTGAACTTGGAGGTATAACACCTTCTTATGGTGTAGCTAATGAAACTGATGATGAACAAGATCAAGAATATATTGATCAAGTAGAAGAATCTAATAATCCATTAAAAGGTATTTTAAGTTTTATTAATCAATTTTCTCCTGTGCAAGCGATTACAAAAGGTATTGGATCTTTTTTTGATCCTAAAGGATCACCTAATTACAGACCTGCAACAACAGGAGTGTTTGGATATACACCAGCTCAATTAAATCAAATGAATGCTTTAGGTGGTTTTTATTCTGAACCAATGAGAGAAATGAGAAGAAGATCAAATAGAATATCTAATTTGTTGCAAAGAGCTGCAGCAAAGAAAAATTATAGTGCGAAAAATTTAGCAACTCTTATGAAAGACTTTAATATGGGTGATGTTGATACTCAAGGAATGATAGATAGCATAAGATCAGCTTCTAATACGGGTTATGGAATTGGTGACGTCGGAGGAGGAGATACTGGTCTAGGTGCAGGCGGAGGCGGACGAGATTATAGTTCATCACCTGGAGCCATGGCTGGTGACATGGAGTATGGCGAAGAATAATGCCCAACGGAGATAAAATAAAACCTAAAAGTACAAGAGAACATTTACTATCCATATATGGATATATCACTGGTTTAAAAAACGATGTTAAACATATGCATGATGGTATACACGATTTGGGCGGTAAGATAGACAAGATCTATTGGGTGTTATTGGGTACTGTAGGGGCAGTATCACTTCTGCTATTAGAGAAAGCATTAGACAAAGGATTTTTTTAAATCCACTCTCTAAAATCTTCATCCATAATTGTATTAGCAATGTTAACTTTATTACGTAAAGCTTTCACAATTCTTTCATCAATAGTATCTTGACTCATAATATCTATGTAAGTCATTTTTTGTGTTTGACCTATACGATCAATACGTGCTTCTGATTGTTGACGTTTCTCAAGATCATAACCATTTGAAAAATAAATCATGTTACTTCCGGCAGTTAATGTAATACCATAACCACCTGTATGAGTAGTACCTACAAAAAATCTACACTTATCATCTGTTTGAAATTTTTTAATATTAGCTGATCTAGTATCTGTGTCTGTTGCACCATAATAATCTACAACAGAATCTTCCCCATATACTTTTTTAATTTCTTGAATAATTCTTCTTACATCATGAGTATAGTGAGACCATATAATAGTTTTACCTTCTACATTTTCAAGTATATTCATTAACTCACCTAGTCTAGCACAAGGTAAATTTTTTATAGTGCCATCATCTGCAGTAAAGTGACCACAAGTAATTTGATGTAGTCTCATTAACTGAGTCATAACAGTTGCTGAAGATTGCATTTTACCATCAAGAAATGCAATAGCTTCTTGTTTCATTTGTTTATAAACTTTCTTTTGTTCTGGTGTAAGTTCAACATAATGTTTTACAAAAGTTTTTTCTGGTAAATCTAAACAGTCTTGTTTTAATATTCTTCTAGAAAAAGGTTTTATCTTATCAGATAACTCACCAAGATTTCTATAACCAACAACTATTTCAACACGTCTACCTTGCACTTCAATTTTTTTACAGATTGCATATCTTGCCCTAAATATCCAATAAGAGTCATGACCTAATAACCATGGATCAAGAAAAGCACATTGAGAAAATAAATCTAATGGTGATTTAGTTACAGGAGAACCTGTTAATATTCTTCTATATAAAGCATGTTCTCTCAATTCTAAAATATTTTTTGTTCTGTTAGATGTTGGAGTTTTAATCGTAGTAGACTCATCAATTGCAATCATTGTTTTATGACAAGATAAAAATTTCTTAGCAAATTCTGTGCCATTACCAGATGAAAAAGCTTCAACATTCATAATTAAAATATGAAGATCAGTTCCTGTTTCAAATAAAGTATTTAATAATTGTTTTTGTTTTGTAGATTTATCTGATGTTTTCCATAGCACCATCTTTTTTTCGATATGATCAGGTAAATGCACAGGCACTTCCTGATCATACCAGTTCTTATAAACACCTTTAGGTGCAATAAGAAGGAGGCCATTTATCTGGCCTTTATCATATAACATTGCGGCATTATCTAGTAATACCTTTGATTTACCTGTACCCATTTCCATGAAGTACGCAAAATTTTCTTTATCCCAAGATGCTTCTAATGCATCTAATTGGTGCTGATAAGGCTTAGTTTTAAATTTATAATTCATAATATATACTCTGTTTACTTTTCTTTCTAATTACTATAATAGTTATGAAAAAGAAAAAGTCAATGAGCAAAGTTTATTTAACACAAGAAATACCAGGCAGTTCAATTGGACAGCCAAAATACAATGTTGTAGGCGCACAAAAGTTTGGACAAATTGTCACACTTCTGCCAGAAAAAAGCCAAATTATTTTATCACCTGGCCCACTAATTCAAAAATTAAGAACGTTACTAAAAGATTATACAACTGATGATTACTTATTATTATCAGGAGATCCTGCAATTATTGGCGTAGTTTGTTCTGTTGTATCAGATATTACAAATGGAAAATACAACTTATTAAAATGGGATAGAC
>Ga0181389_1000211_pt1 | contig 23914 bp, 21 predicted proteins | sample 12SPOviralmetaG_FD_130121 | JGI IMG/M metagenome (GOLD analysis project Ga0181389, IMG submission 130121) | Marine viral communities from the oligotrophic San Pedro Time Series (SPOT) site, San Pedro Channel, CA, USA - 12 SPOT_SRF_2010-06-29 | ecosystem: Environmental > Aquatic > Marine > Strait...
AGACATTAATTATTTAGCATCAATTAGAAACCACTATAGAAGCCAGCAATACAGAGATAAAGTTGGAAGATACAAAAATGGTACATATAACGTTTACGAGTACTCCAAAAATACCGGAGGAACGATTTTTACAGGAAAATATGGAGTGAAGTCAATGAATAGATTAACCACAGCTGGTAATTTTGACCAAAGATCAAGAGACCAACTAGGAACTACGCCAGAAACGGCTGTTTCTTATTCTATTTCACTTCGGGAGCTTTTTCCAGAATTATTCCCTCTCTCATTACCATTATTTTGTTTAGAAGGGAGTGTGCAGTTGTTTCTTGAATTTTCTTCAGATGGCAAAACAGGCGAGAGAGCAGTGGCAAGCACAGGAACAAATACTGATATAGGAAATGTCTTAATCAATTTAGATAAGCTTAAATTCGCAGCAGACCATATTTACCTTCCACAGGATCAAATGGATAAACTAATGGCAATGACAAGAACAACAACGGGTATTGTTGTTCCATATGGTGACTTTAATGAAATCGTGAGTGTTAGATTGGCCCCCGCTGATCCAGGTGAAAATAATAAGGTAGACCAAAGATATCAGTCGAGTATTGGTATGAGTGGATTAAGAGTAAAATATATCCTTGCTCATCAACAACAGGTGAGTGCTGATCAAATGCCAACTCAAGGACAGAAAATCGGTGGTAAATACTGCACTATTAGTGATCGTGTTGGTGTTGGAGGTTCTAAATTTCAAATCCAAATTAATAATCAAAATTATTACACACAAGACATTCCTTCACAAGAATGGTATGCAGAGCTTGAAGACGTTTATGGACAGGCTCCATCCATTCCGTATCCTCTATATACGACGATAGGGGCTATGACAGACGGCACCCTTGGAGACGGAACTACAAAATATACAGATTTAAGAAACCTAATGACAGATCTAACAGTATACGGCGAAACGCAGGAAAATTTACTTGGTAATAGTAATATTATAGGAATCAACTTTTGTAATCCACTTAATCGCTCAAACACAGGTGCAAATGGGATCCAGGTTGGAAATAGCCCTGTTTTGTTCACATATGAACGAGGATTTACAAATGGTCAAATATACAATATTAAGCAGCGTATTTTCGTATGTGTAGAGCGACTAATGTCCATTAGAAATGGTAAAATTCAAAATAACTATAGTTAAATAATAGTTATTAATCTTTTTTGTAAAAAATATATTTATAATATGTATTTATTATATATATACAATGAACGGAACTCAAACGTTTATATTAGAATGTGGCCGAATAAATTCAATAAATAGCACAGCTTCAGGGGAAGATTTTGATGATAAGAGCAGCTGGACAAATCAAATTGCTCCAATTTTATTAAAAAGGGGTGATCAAATTTCATTGCAAAATGTTTTAATTAATATTGGCGGAGCTGATACAAATAGTATTCAATTTCAAAATATTAACACTACACCAACTAGTTTAATTCAAGATAATTTTACATTGATGAAAATAGGATTTTATATTAACCATAATGGGATCTATACAGCAGCATTACCGTTAAAATATACTGATAATGACACACCATCAGCAACAAAAAAACTTGTTATTGATACTTCAACAACAGGAAACCATGATGGTATTACGAATAGAACGAATAATTGTTTTGGTAGATATCAAAATTATCAATATTTTGGCGGGGTAAATACAGGTGATCAATTGCTTCCAATAACGAGCCGAATAAGCCGAATAGATTCTATCCAAAGCTGTAATCCACATAATCCGATGAATGGTAGTAAATTCTGTATTATTGATCCTAATTATTCCGGTTGGTGCAGACCTAATTCTGACGATGGTGCTAAACCTGACCAGGTTCAAAATATTAAATTATTAGAACAAGATATTCCAATATTAATTAATAGTGGGTTCACTTCACCAACGGGTATTGCTGATTTAATAACAAATATCCTTTCTTATACAAATCAAAATATACGTGATCCGGCTGATACAACAACAGCAATAGCGAATTTTTGGAAACAGGATGCCACAGACAAAACTGACAAAATTCCATTAAAACAATATGCATTAAATGGATATACTTACAAAACTATTAAAGCAAATTTACAGGGTATAAATCACAAAGTTTATGGTTGTATGGGTGTCGATGAACCGTTTTTATGGCTTTATGGAACGCAGATTCTAAGCAATGCTGAATGTGATAATTATACAACAAATAAAGATTATTTTAACCAAATAACTGGATATCCAGGTGACGCACGTGTTGATTATCCCAGTATAATCTGGCAGCGATTCATTGGTGACGACCCTACGTTATTTGATTTGGGTATTGAGGGCCGAACTGGCCAGTACAGTAATTATTCACCATTCATAACATCATCTTCTCTTGCTTCAGGAGATCCAAACACATTAATTGAAATAACAGGTATGAGTGATCAATTTAGTAGTTTTAATGATTATTATGTTAATCAATCATTAGTGGCCAGTGATGGGTATTATCTTTGCCAAGCTTCTTCAAATTCATTTAGATTAGTAAGAAATAGTGTTATTGGTACAGGATTAGATAATTTTGGTATTTTTGTAGATAATGATGACCCTTCATCAACAAAATTAATAGCATATAGACGATTTCCGTCCTTAGGTGGAAATTGGAGCGCAAAGGAACATAATATATTCAAAACGACAGATGTAGGCCGCCCTGGTGGAAGTGATCCGTATATAGCAAGTGGTGCAGGAGCAGGACAACCAAGTGATAACTTTTTTTCATATGACGCTGATAAAAGAACAATAAATTTTGGTAGTGCATTTGGTGGCCTGGGATTTACTGGAAATGTAATATTATCTAATTTATTGAGCTCAGACAGTGGAGGAATATATGATGGTGGTAAATATAAGATTAGTTTTAAGACTGAAATAGGAGATGGCAGCAGCTATGCTAATGGTCAACTTATTATCTCATCAAATGGAGGAATTGGTTTAACATCAACTACAGTGAGTACAGATGGCAATCATGAAATTTCGTTTGAAGCACAAGCTGATAATTTAGCATCCGACGCTATTACATTTGCGGTTAATTACACAAATATTGGATGCGTAATTAAAGTAAGTAATATAAGTATATTGAGAGAAAATTTAGAAGAAAATGACACATATTTATTAAATAACGCCTGGTCAAATGATTCAACCACCCCGGAAAATACAAAAATATTTTCTTATATACGAAGCGGAGGATTATCAAATGTTCAGGTAATTGTAAGTGGTAATACATTCAATAGCGATGTAAATCGAACATATACATTATTAACTACTGGGTTAGTAGCAAGTTTAAATGCATCTACGTTTTCGTTAGTGAGCGGCGGAGCATCATTTTCTGATATTGGAGTGTATCTTAATGACGATGATCCATCATATTCATATTGGTTATTTTTTTTCTCCGGAGGTTGGTATGTTTATAGATTGACTAAATACAGAGGAGGAATACCCACAAATAATACGATTATTGGTGATGTAACACAGAGCGCAAGTATTATGAAAAACTCACCGAGAGCAGGACAGCAATATTATGATTTTACTGTTGGGAATATATGGACGTCTCCAGGGACACTAACAAAATATAACCTAGCAAGTGGAAATGGACCAAGTGGCTGGAAAGATTACCCACCAACAACTTTAGAATTTTATAATTTCATTGACGTAGTTGGTACTACCCCTCTTGGATATTCGTACGATCACACGTATCAACGTACATCACCAGCAAGCTCTAATATTGTTTATTTGAAAACAACAGCCGAAACAAGTGGTTTACAAGGAACTGCTAGATATGAGACTAGTTCTGGAACAGTTGGTTGGACAGGTACGTGGGTTCTTACTACGAGCGGAGGAGTAGATGGTTTTGGAGCATTAACTTTAACGGCATCATGGGGAAGCACGGTAATAAATGCGCAATCTACATTAACACTAGCATCAGGTTCACATATATTTAATAACCATATTACGGATCCTTTACCGCTGGTAGATACTGACAAGCAATATTTCGCTACTGTGGTTGTAAGCGGGATTACATACCATTTAGGAGCAAATAGCAATGGATCAGGTGATGATACAGATAAAGAGGGGAAACGCGGCAGATTAATTTATTCTATCGATGGCGGTACCACATTCATATCATCAACATGGAATTGGAATGGTAATAATTTAATTGATCTCAACGGCAATGGCGGAAATATTGCATTAACGGCCACGGCATCGACACCAAATTTAACAAGTGTATTTCAATATGGTATATCTCAAACGATATCATCATATAGAGCACCAATAAATGGCCGTCAATATGGGTTTAATACAGGCTTATATGGAACAACAACAACGTCACTCGTTTCAGAACCAATTCAATATTTGGGATTTAATAACACAACTGGGCCGAATAATACATTATCAATAACTGAAGGATTTGTTTATGATAATATAAGCGATCCATTTGCATCGAATAATGGTAAAAAATGGAATATAAGACAAGAATCTAATAAATATGTCATTACAATAACAGATAACACTGACGGAGTTGTTTTATTAACGCTGGAAAATAATGATGATACTGGTTATTTATCAGCTGGCTGGTCACTATTACAAACTGATAAAAAAGTTGATTATGAAATTAATGGGAGTGGAGCAAACGGTATTATTTTTCAAAATACAACTAAAGTAGGCTATTTTAGTAATCTATTTAGTGATATATCAAACGATCAAATAGGGCCTCAAACTAATGATTCTACTGGTATTCAATATCAAATATATTCAACTAATAATTTTGCGTCAGTTCAAGATAGAGGGACTTTCAAAACATACGAAGGATCAGAATTAACCTCAACTAATGCTGATTTAAAAAATCACCAATTATTAATGACGAATCTAAAATGTACTGTTGGAAATTTAGACAAAGTAAAACAATTTTTTAGAAATAATGAAATATACGATGGGAGTGAGGGAACTCGTACAAAAATAAGCAAAGATACAAGAAAATTTTATTGTCCATGTGATTTGGGTCGTTCAAACGACGACGATGTTGATATAACAAACACGAAATCTAGTGAAAATACAACAGGTCAAACACCGTATATACCGGCATATATGATGGATCAAGGTATTATGGGAGTAGATAGCGGTGATGGAGATAATAAGAACATGGGTTGTATATGTCCAACGAAAAAAACAACAAATGGGATTCAGAACCGTTTGAATATTTACACAGGATATGAAGATAATTATGAAAATAGAATAATAGCCGAAGGGATGTATGGTAATTTTGTGGGTGCAGTAAATTATTGTTATGGTAATTCCTTGGATTCAACAGATTTTCAAAAAGGTTACACACATGGTGGGGTATTTATAGATACAAGTGAATTATATAATAAATGTGTTAAGGATAATATTGGTATTATTCCATTTATAAATAAGCAAACGGGTGATTTAATGATAGGATTTGAACTATTTGATGATAGAAATGATATATTTAAAATACAAAATCTAACCTATTTCGTTTACAGCCCATCAACTGTTGACCATAAATATGTTTCAATATTTAATAATGATGCACCAAGTCAAAAAAATGACGACTATAATTATACAGGAGATCAACGCGACCAAATGAATTTTATACAGGTTGGCGCTACACAGCCTTCCATGGTTTATAATCAAGATTTAAATAAATTTACATTTAAGTACTTCCATACACCAACATTTTTAAATAAAGCGACTGGTACAGAAACTAATATTGGCCAAGAGGTTGCGCGATTATTTGATAATAGCAGTATGATTATTTTTAGAGATTTCTGTTTTCCAATCTCTGATAAGCTCGCAGATGATAATCGTAGGAATATTGGTATAAATGACAGTCAAGCGGGGATTTTCTTGCATGATATATATTTTCAAAAAGTACAGAATAATTTTCAAATAACACGTTCAAGTGATTCGCTTGCTGTCCAAATGACAGTGGACAATTTTTATAATACGATCTGGTTCAAATTGGGATTCTCATATTTTGATCTGAAACCAATACGTTTCATAGAAAATTCATTCAATGGTAATAGATTTAATAATTTTACATATAATAATATCCAGGATAAATTTAAAAAAGATGGGCTCGTTCCATTTACAACTAATGCTTTAATAAATATAAATTTTGCTCCATTAATAAATATTTTTAGTCAAAATAGTGGAGACTCTGCTACAGAAAGTACAAACGTGGGGACTGAGATATATGGCCTGGGTTTTAATAATAATTTAAGCTCAGCAATTGAAGTTCAATCAGATTCTTTATTTAGCACCTCAATACCTGTCAATATTACAAGTGGTTATTACAGGATATATAGCGATATTCCATGCGATACTCTCTCCTATACAGGCTCAGGATCGACGCTTTCAGTTATTGGAAGTGCCTTATTAAATTATGCAAGTTCTCAACAGTTCTTTTTTAGTTACGGAATGGACTACAGTGCAACAGTGACAAAAGACTATTTTCTGAATAATATTCGTATTGCAATAACAAATGAACGCGGTATGCAAATAAAAGGACTTGGTGACAGATCAATGGTTGTAATTAAGATAACTAGGCAAATACAATTAAGCGACCCTCCACCAGATCCAAACACCAAGGAATTACAAGATATAGAGAAAGATTTAGAAGATTTGGTTAAAGAAACAAAAGAAGATAATTTAAAAGACGATTTAAAAGATGCGAATAATGAAATAAATCAAGTTGGTATCGGTGACGCTGTTGATAGTCAACAAAGACAAAATAATAATATTAACACACCTGAGGAAATACAGGCATTCATTGATAATTTTAATATTCAAATGATCCAGAATTTAGTAAATAGAACTTTAATAAGAGTGTCAGATGATAATAAAAACATTGGTAAGAGACTTGCTACGGGCATAGCTCAATATTTCCTACGAAAAGATAATGTGAAAGATTTCAATAAAATTACAAATGATTTATATAATAAGGGTATAGATGAGACATTAAAACAGCCTTATGTTGGGAAATTTGTTGATAGTATGAACAAATTCTATATTAATGTTGAAGGAAAGGCATTGAAAGGATCGAAAAACCAGCCAGAAATAGCCAGTATCTCAGACGAGGGAGCAATGGTTTTATATAATGAGATAAGCAAAGCAATAAATGAAAATTCAAAAATCAAAATCGGTGGTTTAACTTCAAAAATATTTGACACAGTTAATTCATTATTTGGAACAAATGATATTAAAATATTTGATGAAACAGATCCAAATATAATACAGGCAAAAGTTGAAGATAAAAATTTAACAGTGTCCAATTTTGACGTATCAAATATCAAGGGTCGCGGTTTTAAAGATAATGTTAGAAATGAATTAAAAAAATTCTATATTGATAGTGGAGATATAGAAAATTATTTAAGATTATATGGATTTAGTTTGAAAGGCGGCGCATCTGAAAAGGATAGAAACCAGGCACTTGATGAAATCAAAGCAGAACAAGGCAATGATAAGGATACATTAAAAGCTTTATTTAAGGATGCTGGTAAATTTATTCTAAAAGATAATCCATTTGCTTTTTCAACAACAATACAGAGAATGAATTCAATAATCCAGGATATATTAGGAACCAATTTATATTCAAAATTTAGCGCAATATTAGAGGAACCTGAGAATCCAAGTGCATTAACAGGTGTTAAATTGCAAAAAGAAAAGAAACAATTTCGTAGAACTAAAGATGAGATGAGAGAAACTAGGGAAAGAGAAGAAGAAGATAAAGAACCTAATAAACAGATTAGACGAAAAAAAATTGAGGTATCTGAGGCACGAGAACGACAGACAGAGGATAAAGACGCTCCAGACAGTGCTATTAAAAAAACTGATACAAAAACCATTTATTCATCACCGGTTGGTTTTCAATCTGATAAAAAAAAAAAATCTAAAAGTAGAATTCCAGCTGAGGGTGGAGCTGGAAAATAATTATCTAATGTAATAATATAAAATGTTTGAAAGGGGTCGAAAATGTATGTCATGCGATTGTAATTATATTGAAGATGCAGGAAGCAAATATTCAAAAGATTTAAATGAATATGTTAAATATTTAGGTTGTTGCAATGAGAAATGTTTTTTTAAACAAACTAAGAGGAAAAGAAATAGATTAATGTTTGGTGGATTCGTCAGAGATTTAAAAGGTGTGTATAAATAAGGGAATGAAAAATTCTTAAAAAGAAACTTTTATTTTTTTATTAGAAAAACTAATAAGTTTATTATTTAAAAAATATATTATAGTATTATATAAATACTATAATATGGTTAACACAACACAAATAATTGAAAACTTTACAATGTTTTCAGATAAATTTCTAAGAACTCCAAATAATTCATTCACTCTAAGAGATGGGAAACTATACTCTTATAATGAATTAATTGCATTTTTTGATTTTGAGGATGAAAAATTTATGGTTTTAAATAAAACTGCAGGAGGTGGAATGTATTTTTCTAATACAGCATCTAGACATATCACTAAAGTAGTGAATTATTTAATGGAAAAACAAATAGAATTTGATTTAATTCAAACATGGAAAACAAATGGAGGTTAATTAATAATATATAATTATATTAATATCATATATTTTTTATATCTAAAAAGATACAAAAAATATGAAGAACATTATAATGTCTATTAACGGGTATCGTAGTCCATTAACCCATTATAACCCTCAATTAACCCATTATAACCCCTGTTAGAGCGACCCTGTCCATATATGTGCCATTTTGGGAATATAAAATATTTTATATTCTTTTTTAATACCGCACCCCAGTATTATAATCCCCATTAACAGGGGTTATAACGTGTCTAATGGGGTATAATGGTCGTTTAACAGGGTTTATAACATATTTTGACATTATATATATTATTTATTTCTTTTAAGTATATCTAAAAAGATTATTATCTTATATTATTATATATGCAAAGTGAAAAACAATATAGTGATATAGCGATTCAATGTAAATCAAACAAAGATGAGATTGATACTATGTTAAAATTGTTGGACAAACAAAATGCTATGTTAAGAAGTCTTTCTAGGGAAATAAATACTCTTAAAAGGTCAAACAAGTTCTATCAAGACCTTATAATGTCAAGTGAAACAATAAAGCATTTACAATATATGAAAAGTATATTAATTAGTAGAATGAGATAATTATATAATATGTTAATATAGAAATGAATCATACAACTTTTTCCATATTAACTAAAGCATTTACAGGATCAACAGAAACAACTATACCAATAGAGTGTGATACTTCTGATTATTATATTATTGGATTAACATTATTAACCACTGGGGTTGCTTTTGTTTCTGAAGTAATGTCATTGAGCAAATGCAAATCAAATGGAATAATTGAACTAATTAAAAAGTGTGCTTCTCAATATTCAGGTGGTAAATCAAAAGAAAAAGAAGACGACGAAGAAGATGAGATAGAGGTTGAAATAGATATGTAGGAAATACATATATTATATATAAATAACATATACTTAAAATTATTATCTTAGATATATTATATAAATATGGAACAGCTCAAAAATGATATTATGAAAGGCAGAAATGTTGGAACTAAAACAGCGGACTTATATATTAGAAATCTACGGATTTTAAAAAAGAAATATGATGGTGAAGCATTCGATGGAAATCTTAATTATCTAAAAGATTATAGTAAAATCAAAGAAATATTAAATGATGAGAAACCAAACACCAGAAAGACAAGACAAGCATCAATTGTTGTTGTCTTAAAATTGAAGGAGTTTGATGAAGATCTTATTAAAAAATATTCTGATGACATGCATGATAGTATTACTCAATATAAGAATTTCATTTCTAAAAATAAAAAAACAGATTATCAGAAGGAAAATTGGATTTCATTGGAAGATCTGAAAAAGGTTTGGAATGTATTGAAACGCGAGGTATATGCAGATAATTTGCACAAATCAACGAAAAAATTTGCAGATAAATCTGAAAAGCAAGTTCTTCAAAAATTCATGGTTGCTAGCCTGTATATACTAACTAAACCGAGAAGGAATAGAGATTATGCTAATATGTCTGTAATTACAGATGAAAAATATCGCGATCTGTCAGATAATAACCGTGATACAAATAATTATCTTGTTATCAAGAAAAATAGGGATATGTTCTTTAGTATCGGTGATTATAAAACTAATAACTATAGCGAAAATGGTAGGATGAAGAATAAGGGTATTAAAATTTCATCAATTCCCGGGAAATTGAAACAAGTATTGAAAATTTGGAGGAAATTTAACCCTGAACAAGTTCCGCTAATAGTCAATAATCGTGGTAAAAGAATGAGCTCGAATAGTTTAACCAAATATTTAATGAAAATTTTCAGTAAAACCGGTAAAAATAAGATTTCTAGTACAATGTTACGGCATATTTTCGTGTCTGAAGATCCGGGATTAAAAGAATTCCGGGAAAATAAGAAATACGCTGAAAAAGTGGCCGATGATATGGGTCATAGTCTTAATGAACAGCAAAATTATAATAAAAAATAAATTCAAATTAAAATATATAGTAAATTATAAAATAATGAATCCGTGGTTGGAACATGTGAAAAAAGTCAGAGCTAAAAATAAGGGATTATCTTATAAAGAGGCATTGCAAAAAGCAAAGGCCTCTTATAAAAAAGGTAAAGGTAAAAAGATGAAAAAGCAAGGAACTTCTGCAAGAACAAATGAAAAACAGGGAATGGAGATTAAAGGATTGAAATCAAAAATGAAGAAATCCAAGATGAAGAAATAATTTTATTAAATTTTAAACAAAAATATATATATTATAGAAAAGTAATATATATATTTAAAAATAATATTACATAAAATATATAAATGGAATTGGAATTTTTAGAAGATTTATTCACTGTTAAGGTATCGAAGAAGAGGGTTATATGCAAGAAGTACATTGCTAAATATATAATAGAACAATTAAATTTGAATAAGAAAACGTCTCTATTTATTGATCCTAAATTTTTTAGATGCCATGCTATGTATAATAATAAAACAACTAAAAAAAAAAGTTCGTATATATTTGAATTTAGAACACCTTATAAATTGAATTGCATATATGAATACTGTAATTATGATTTCAATGGTAAAATTAAAAATGAAATTGATGGAAGTGACAACGGTTGGATGATAAAGAAAGATTTTTATGCTAAATATATTAAGTATAACAAATATTATATGGATCAAATGGAAAAAATGGAACATAGTCTTAAAATAATTGAGAATAAAATTAATTCATTATTAGTTAATAAATCAATACAATTACAGAAAGAACTTAGTATTGACATCGAGTATACAACTCCGTATTCGTTAGGATATAAACCGAGATAATTATATATAATATTATATATAGATGAACAACGAGAAAATAGTTAGGAAAAAGGCTGGTAAGGCAATACGTAAATATTTACCTAAAAGTTTATCTAAATCGGATAGGAAAAAGCAAATTAAAAGTATTGCTAAGGGCACAGATAGGCCTAAGTTGAAATCATTTAAATCAAAAAAGAGTAGATGGACGGAGAAATTTCACAAAAAATATGGAAAAAAGTCATTGGATTGGATATATAAGAATCTAATTAAAAGAAAATATGGTGAACAGATCATTATGAAAGGAAAAGCTGCATATAGGAGCTCTGGTAGCAGACCAAATCAAACACCATACTCATGGGGGTTGGCCAGACTCTACTCAGTTATTATGGGAGGACCAGCAAGAAAGGTTGATAAAAAAGAATGGCTTCTTGGTAAAAAAATATGATAAAAATATGTGATTGGATACTTGAAGAAAAATCTTATAGTATGTATATAGAAATGGATAAAAAACTAAATGCATATTCAAAAAAAGAACTCATTGAAATGGTATTATTTTATAAAAAAAAATGCGAGGGTGCTATTGATACCAAAAAAAAATATAATAAAATGTATTCCCAAACTGATAGCGGTAAAGAAGCAATGAAGAGGGCCGGTAAAAAATATTACGAAAAAAATAAAGCAACAATTCGTGCCCGACAGAAAGAATATAGAGAACGTATAAAAAAAGAAAAGGAGGAAATTAAGAATACCGTTAAAAAGGTAATTGATGAAATAAATAATTAAACATCTTAAAAAATAATATATATAGGAAATGCAATTTTATATATATATGAGATCAAAAGGCTTAAAGAAAAAATCTTATAGTATTATATAGAAATGATTTTTAACCTACCACGAGAACTCATACAAATTATTTATGAAATGGATTGTACATATGCAAATAAATTTAAATTATGTATAAATGAATTGCTATTATTGAAAATTGAAAAAAAACAAAAGATGCAAAAAAAAAATATTTTAGAAGATATTAATAATATTGGATTACTTCCAGAATATCATAGGGATAATCCTGACAGCGATTTAACAGCGCCGGATTTACTTGATTGGTGTTCCAATTTATTTTTTAGTCCTATCGTTGAGAGACTTGATGAATTGATGGAAAATGCTGATTTATAAATAATATCAAATAATCTTAAAAATAATATACATATAAAAACAATTTTATATATATATGAGATCAAAAGGCTTAAAGAAAAAATCTTATAGTATTATATAGAAAATGAACAATACAAAAAATACTCAGAATAATAATATTATAGAAAATAAAGAGATGATTAAAACTATTGAAGTAAAAATATGTGATGAGCAATTGGATCGTATGAAAAAATTATATTCATTGGATTATGATAATTTTATAAAACATGTTTGGAAACCAAAAGAAGATGGTGATATTAATCACACCGCAGAATGGTATAAAAATCCACAAACTTATTTTAATAGATTTCATACATGGTTGGAGAACATTTTTAAAAATAATTCAAAAATAATAAAAGAAACTTATAAATATTCAAAGAATTCAAATAATGGAAGGTTATATGTTGATGGTTTTGGTTTTCAATCCTTAAAAAAGAGCATTAGAAATTACTTATTTCATGATTTAGGGAAATTTGATTATGATATGAATAACGCACATTTCAAAATATGCAAAATGTTATGTAAAGATATTCCAATTGAAACACCAATTTTGAATGAATATATAGATAATAGAAAAGCCTGTTTAAAAAAATGGGAATGTTCAAAAACTGATGTTCTCACCATGTTAAATTGTGATAAATGGTATGAAGGGCCTTTGGCACCATTTCATGATGAATTACATGTGATTAAAATATTAATTAAGTCGAATAATCAACACATTGCAAATGAAACAACAAATCAGAAAAATCCTATTTCTTCAATTGTTAATAAAATATTTTGTTATTATGAAAATCAATTATTACAAAAACAAATGATTAAAATGAATAATGCGCATTCGTTATATTTTGATGGATATATTGGATCAACTGATGTTGATATTAATTTATTAAATGAAACAACAAAAGAACAAGGAATAACTTGGTCAGTGAAACCATTTGAAAATGATATTAATATTGATGGAATATATGATGAAAATATGTATGACAAAATTGATGAAATAAATCATTTTGAATTTTCAAAAAAAATATTTAGGTCGTTAATATCACGTTGTGGGGGGTCAACTGTTGAATTTTATTGCATTGGTGAAATTGATGAATTAAAAAAAAATGTAAAAAAAATAAAGACCTTGATTTTGAGGAAGAAAGGAAAAAACTTTACGAAACTATTTCATACAAAAATATGGAACTTTTATTTGAATATATGAATAGGCATTTATTAGTTGTTAAAGGTTCATCTGTGTCTTATATCCTTGAAAAAAAAGATAAATATGATAGAATGGAAAAATACATTACATACAAGAGTAAAAAAGATTTCCGGGAAAACTGGGAAGAATATACGATTACAAACAAATATGTATTTGAGGGAACTAGAGAGGCTGTTATATTGTGGTTAAAATGGTTCAATAGACGCGCATATGATGAAATTGTGTTTAGACCATATAAACATTATGAATATGATGTGGATAATTACAACAAATATAATATGTGGAGTGGATGGGAATATGAATATGATATGAATTTTAAAGTTGATGAGGATTTAATTAAAAATATATTGCATCATATGAGAGTTGTTGTATGTAATAACAATATTGAAATGTATAATTATACTTTAAATTTATGGAATTTAATATTACATGGGAAAAAGACAGGTATTGGACTAGGTTTGACTGGGATCCAAGGATGTGGTAAATCAACTATTCTCGAATATTTTGGCAGAAGAATCCTAGGTGATAAATATTTTGCTTATATTCAAAGTTTAGACGATCTGACAAATAAATTCAGTTCATTAAGATGTATGAAATCGTTTATTATTTGTGATGAATTAGATACTTGGGGGGGTGATACGGCTACGGCAAATAAACTGAAATCAATTTTGACTCAAACAGTGACAAAACTGGAAAAGAAAAATAAAGATGCTATTAATGTTGAGGATTTCAGTAATTACGGATTTATTGCAAATTACAGGTATCCATTACGTGTTGAGGGGAAACATGATCGTAGGTATTTACTTCAGGAGTGTAATATGATATATACCGGAAATAAGGAATATTTCAATAGATTGAATAGAGATATGGGAAGTGCACCATTAAAGGGGAAATTAACAAAAAAAGAGAAAATAAGAGCAAGGCTTATTGGTAAACATTTTTTTCATTTTTTAATGAACCGGGATATGAGCGAATTTGACACAAGAAATATTCCTCAAACGAAAATTTTGCAAACTATGAAAGCAGCAGCAACACCGGTAATTGCATTGTTCTTTTATTATTTTATTGAATATTTAAAATTTACTAAACTTACCGAAATTAAAGTTACTGCTATTTACGATTTATATGGGGAATTTTGTAATGGTCTTGATTATGAAGTTAAATTTACCACACACACAACATTTTCAAAAAAATGCAAAAAGGAATTTGCAATTTACAAAAAATATGTAAAACGCAGGAAAAAAAAAATTACCACATTTGCAGAGTACTCACTAGATGACCTTAACAATTGTAGTAAAAAAATATATAAACTGCATACAATTGGGAAGAATGTAATTGATTTTATTGAGGATGAAAAGAACGAGCATGGAAATAATGGGGCCGGGAAATAAATATGAACGAATGGATGGATGAGCTATTATACTAATATATATATTAATTTTAATACATATATTAAATTTATTTATTTTTAGCGTGTCCGTTTTTTGTCCTAGCGTGTCCGTTTTTTGTCTTAGCGTGTCCTTTTTATTTTAGCGTGTCCTTTTTATTTTAACATAGATTTATATATAATTATATATTTATATTACTTTTATTAATAACTTATGTTATATATATTATTATTATTAAAAAAATAATAACAAGAAAAGGGAAGGGACACGCTAAAGTAAAAAAGGACACGCTAAAACACATATTTTTTTAAAAAAAATAAATAAAATAATAAAATGAAATAATAAAAAAACCCCCTAATTTAGTATGTCCATCCTGTCTAACCTGTCCATTCATCCCATCATTTATTCATAGGAAATTGAAAATTAAAGTAATACAATAAAGGGACGCCGCATATTTCGGGCCCATATAATATGCTATATTGAATATAAATTTAATAGTTGGGATTGCAATTTTAGATAATGTAATTAATGATTGCATATATATATAACAAATAAATATTATATAAATTATAGAAATGTATGAAAATAGTCAACTATTTCGAATAAAACCAGATAAGGAGTTTGTATTAACCTATTTGAAATTGTTCATTCCATACGGATTTGACAATGAATATTATAAATTTTCACGATATGATATCAAAAGAAAAAGAGTAATTGATACAATGAAAAATGAATATTTTACAACAAACTTCATAAAAATGTATCTACCATGTAAATATAAAAAATATTTTACTAATATAACAGAAAAAAGAACAATAACGATATTACGCCAATTATTAAAAATGTATGATTATAATATAATAACATCTGAAAAATATAAAAATAAGAAAAAATATTTAACATACAATTTGAAAAATATGAAAAAAAAAGAAAAAGAAGTAAATAATAAAAAAATGATATTATATTTTGATTAATATTAAATCATAAATATAAAGATATAAATAATTATCTTATATAATAATATAAAATGACAGATCTTAATATATATGCTGTAAAAAATAAAGAAGGCGCTGAGGTAAACTCATTGAAATTTCCAATTCATGAAAATCTACCGGATTTGAAAAATAATTTTGTGATGGGCATAATAGCACCAAGATCATCCGGTAAAACTACGTTATATAGTAATTTATTGTTAAGGCCAGATATGTTTAATTTAGAAAACATCACTGGTGGATGCTACATATTTTCATCAACATGTATGCAAGATAAAACCGCAGTTTATTTGCGAGAGCATTTTCAAAATAGTATGTACCCAAAATATGATGATCAAATTGTTAAAGACATTATAATTTATCAGAATAGCTTTGATGATAAAACCCGACCAAAAACTATTATAATCCTTGATGATAATGTTGGTACCAGAACCAAATACCTCGACGCATTAACTACACGGTCCAGGCACAGCAATGTCAGTTTAATCTTCTCCTGTCAAGCTTTTAAACACTTAAACAAGGTTGCAAGGTCTAATATGACTGACGTACTGTTAGGGCGTACCTATAATATGAAAGAATGGGAAAATATTTACGAGGAAGTGGGAGCCTTATACGGATCTCGTAAATATTTTAAAAAAATGTATGATTATGCTACAAATAAAAAGTATTCATTTTTATATTTGAAAATTGATGCTAACCCACCAAGAGCATTCAAAAACTTCACTGAGGAAATTACCAACAAGTTCAAAAGAGATGACACATATACCGGTGCAGAATTGTGTGAACAACAAGAAATGATGAATAATGATATTAATGCAAATCTACCATAAAATTTTGTCACTAAAATATGAATTTGTATTTTTGATATGCCTATAACGATTATGCCTCTTTTTATACAAGGCTCTTCTCTTTTTATCTTTGTGAATATTAAAATCCTCATATAATATTGATCCGATTGACCCGACTTTTTTACCATCCTTATCAAAGACATCTAATTTTTTCTTTCCTTTACCCTTATAAGGCTTTACACGGACTCCAATTTTGCGAGCCTTTCTTTGAGCTTTGGATAATAGTTTTTTATTTAAATATGGGTTTGACATATTGTTATATATTTATTGTATATATTTTATTTCATGAAACTTTTTAATATTATTAGAAATTGGTTTATTATGACATTTAATAAAAATGATTATAGAAATAATAAAAAATATCCAATTGACCTTCAAAAATCTATTATAGAAGATTATAAACCATGTCAGAAAAAATTTAAAAAATCTTTCCATATAATATAATGAATAACAATATTGATATTATAGACCAGCTTGCAATTAGACCGGTTAAAAAACAAAAAAATAAAAAGATTATTCCAATGAATCAAATTTTTGTTACAAACTCTAAATTGAAAATAAAAATCCCAAAGAGTTACGGAGAAAAATTAGATGAATTACAAAAAAGAACGATTATTAAAAGAAAATAAATTATTATTCAAATAGCAATAAAAAAAATATAAACATTATATATATAAATATGAAGTTAATGCTACTCACAAATAGTAAGAAAACAACACCCCCATCATTCCAGGACGCTAATTTATTCAGAGCTAATTTTAATAAAGTTGTTGAATTGCCTGTTGACTGTCAAATGTGCCTTGTAAGCGGCTCTATTGATGATGGAGTGGTGGATAGAATTCACTATGTAGAGATCACTAACGTTGGATTAAACGGAGTTATGGGTAATGGAGAAAATGGAGGAGCACCTTCCCTTTTAGGACCTATATTAAGTGATTATACAATTTCTGGAAAACATACATGGGTAGACCTTGATAACAAAGCACCAATTTCTATCACTAGTATGGATGTTAAAATAACTGATTCAACTGGACAATTGGCGCAGGCCGTGAATAATCTAACTGAGGTATTAGTTGGTTATAGGGAACGTCCAAAATTCCAATTTGAATAAAACTAAATTAAATAATATCATAAATATAATAATTAAAAATAATTATTATATTTTTTTTCTATTGTATATATTATAAATGGAAGACACAAGCCAGAATTTAGCAATTCAACCAATGCCGTCTATTTTGGATATTAAACCTGTAGAAAAAATGGATATTCCTGAGCCAAAAATTGAAGATGAAATTGAAGATGAAATGGATGAAATGGATGATCTTAAAAATGATGATATTTTTATTAAACCAAAACCAAAAATTGAAATAAAAAAAAAGAAAAGAGTTATTAGTGAGAGACAACGTGCCCATATGAAGCGGATGGGTGAAATTAGAAAACAAAAAGCTGCTGAAAGACGTGCAGCAAAATCACAGGTAAAAGCCCCCGTAAAAACTTCCGTACCCGTAAAGACTCCTGTAAAGACTCCTGTAAAGACTCCTGTAAAAACGCAAGTAAAATCCAAACCTCAATTATTTAATGCACATCAAAACAGTATGTCTAATCAACAATATATGGAACAATTTTTTTCAAATATGAATATGTTTATGAGCACTTATAATAAATTAAATGAAATAAAAGAGAAAACCAAACCCCAGGCTAGTAAACCAAAAGATATACCAAAAAAAGATAATTTTGAGGATATGAAACCAAAACAGACAAGACAAAAGCCAAGACAATCAAATTCAAGTTATTCAATCGATTTTTTAAAACCAATCGGAAAAACATACAAAAATCCATTTGGTTTTTAAAACAAAATAATGATAATTTAATATATTTGTTTATTATATATAATGAGTGGTCAATTTTTTAATATAGGTAATGCTCTAGAATCGCTAGAAAATGCGAAGAATTTAGCAGCAACACAAAATTTTCAAGATACTATTGAAGACATCCAGGATGAGGCGAATGAAAAATTAACTTTGTACGGTTCAATTGAAAAAGGTGGTGGTACGTTGCTGGGTGGTATAGCGGGAGTAAAGGCTTCTTTAGGAGGGTTAAAAACTCTAAAATCCAAAATTACAGATTTATTACTTGATCGTGGTAAATCTCTAGAAGAACTAGAATTTGCTGAGCCAAAAACAGGCGTATCAAAATTCTTTGATGATATTACATCAAAAGTAGATAATATTACTGATCAAGTAACAGATAGAGTATCAAATGTAGCTGATCAAGTAGCAAGTAGAGGAGAGAGTGCTTTACAAAATATAGGAACTCAAGTGGAAAATATAGGAACTCAAGCAGAAAGTGGAGTGTCTAGCGCCAGTAGCGCATTAGAAAATATAGCGTCACAAGGACAAACTTTAGCTTCTAATATAGCAAGTCAGGGAGAAAGTACATTATCTAATATAGCAAGTCAGGGAGAAAGTACATTATCTAATATAGGAACTCAAGCAGAGACTAATTTAAGCAGTCTATTGGACAATAGTATGGAAGGAGTTCTCAACAATGGAAGAAGTATGATGAATAATATGATTTATAATTTAGCCGGTGGGGGTAATGAACCAGATCCAGATCCAGAAATTGAAATGAGAGATTTTTCGACAATTGATGACGCTAGTAGTGTTACTCCACAAATTGATGAAACTCAAGGAGATTTACCATCACTACGCTCATTCGCTGACGATGACAGTGTTGCGCCACAACTCGATGATGATTTATTTGAACGCCTTAAGGATGTCAACATTGGTCCTGATGGCAAAGATTTACCAAAAGAAGATTTTCCTTCTTTACCAGAAGAAGGTGACGATGATTATGAGGCTCCATTTGAGGGAGACGCATCTGCTGAAGGTATTGCAGATATTACTACAGATTCTACAATAGAAGGTGCTAATATCCCACTTATAAGCGGTCTAGAAGGTCTTGATGATGCTGTTGCGACTGGACTTGATCTGAGCGGCATCGGAGCTATAATAGGCGTCCCACTCCAAATATTAGGTATATTAGGAGCTGGAGCTTCATTAGCAACTGGAATCTTCGGTAGTGACGCAGCATCAGATAAAGAGACAAAAGACACACAAGCTGCTGCTGCAGCTGAAGCAATCGCTAAAGCAAAACCTGCTGACGTTACTGGTAAAATCGCTGGCTCAATATCAACACAGGCCCAACGGGTTGCTGGTGGATATTAAAGAATGATATTAAATATTATAGGAAATTGAATTAATTTAATTAAATTAATTAAATTAATTTTATCAAAATTATTTTCTCTTCTAATTATATAACTAAATATGAACGTCTCAAGCGAAAAAGTATATGAAGCACGAAATAGCCCAGTTGGTTTGGGTGAAACTATAAGGTTCACTATCCCACCCTCAATTCAATTGATTAATACGCAAGAAACGTATTTGAAAATGAATGTGGTGGTTGGAGAAAAAGGCTTTCAAAGCCCATTTGTAGCCGGAAACCAAGCAGATGAGGCTCATTATCTACCATGGTCATTTGGTGAAGGTGGAGCAAGTAATTTAATCCGTAATCTGACTATTAGAAATCAAGAAACTGGTCTAATTATTGAACAAATTTCTGATTATAATCGCCTCCATAGATGTATTGTAAATTATACTGAAAACACTTCAGAAAAGAACCTTAAACGATTGTATCAAGGAGCTGATACGTTGAAGGTAGCTAAAAAAAATACTCTAACTAAGAGAAATATAAGTGTTGCAGGAGCCTCTACAGCAGGTGAAAGCCAAGAAAATATTGAAATAGAAGTTCTTATTCCTTTTACTCTGAGTGGTGTATTAAATAACCCGCAACCATATCCCAACGCACTATGTCCGCTAGAAGTTGAAATATTGCTCGAAGAGGATGCATATAATTGTCTTACTGCACAGGGAAATGAACTGGGCTTAGAAGCCGGCAATTTTGAAGACGAACGAGATTCGGCGACACAGGTATTAGGTTATTCAGTTGACACTCCGTACAAGGTAAATGGGACACCAAATAGCGGAACTGAAACATCGTTTACCCTTTTAAAAGTTGATAGTGGGGGTGGACACGCATATACTGGTATCGTAACCGCTGATAACGTAGCATCTTTCCCATTCTTCAATGGGCAAAAGGTTACAATTAAAGGAACTGCAGATATTGATGTTACCATTAATAATATTGAAGTTTCAGGGGATTCATTAAAGCTCGTATTTGCATCCACCGATTTTTCAGGAAATGGTGTGGCAAATCCAAATGTTTTTGTTAAAATACCAACAACCAAACCGAAACTCGTAATGAGTGAATTAGAATTGGTTGTGGGAACTCTAACAGCATCTCCAAAACAAATGAGTGCTTTAGAAAGCGCAGTTAATAGCAGCAATGGATATGGATACCAATTTAAATCATACATGGATTTTCCTGTTAATATGAGTGCCGGGGCTTTACAGGTGTCTAATTTAATAAACTGTGATTATAGAATGGTTAAATCCATACTTTCATTCTGGGAAAATATAGGAGATGTAAAAAATGTAGATCGTGAATCATTAATTGTTGAAAATGACTCGAATATTGAACCGCTTGATTATCAGTACCGATTTGGGGGCCTTTTAGTTCCAAACCGATCAGTTTCATTGAAAGAATATACGAATGCTCCAGATGAACCTGCTTCATGGAACAGTGTTCATATTAAAGAGTTAGAACAAGCACTTCAATGCTGTGGGTGGCGTGTTAAAAACCTTTCTGAGCTTAGTGAGTGTTTACTTGTCGGTCGTGGTCTGGTGCCAGTTAATAGTGGTTTCACATACGATATGTCGGGAAACGAAGAATCCAGATTGATGTTGAAATATACCGCTCAAAGTAAATCTCTATTGCAGCATAATTATGTTTGTTTCATGAAAGAACTCAGAATTAGCAGCAAAGGAAAAATGATTATCGAATAAATTAGATTTAAATTAAATTTTAAATTAATATCTTTTAAAAAAAATATTTTACTATTATATATATAATGGTAAAAGTTGTAGGAATTCAAAAAGCAAGGGTATTTCCCGTAAATAACCGGCAAACTTTCTCCTTTAAAGCAGGTAACCCGGTAATAAACTTCGAAATTGCGCCTGATCCCACCCGTCTTATGGATACGACCAGTTTACGAATGAATTTTATTCTCAATGTAGTTGATGACGTAACTACACGAAATGCTCAGACTCCATGCAGAGTGAACAACCAGATTGCAAACGGAGATGCGGTGAGAGCTTGCCTAATCGATGAACGAGTTGGAGTTAATTCCATAATCGATGTATTACGATTATCTAATTTCAAAAATGAAAATATTGAGGAAATCCGTCAATATAGTAGACTACTCGCATCATCAATGCCAGCATTGACTTCATTCAGTAATTATAAAAATTGGAATTCAGTGAAAAATATCGCATTTGGAAAAAGTACAACTCAAGGCTTAGTTGTAAATGGGCCAGTAGCAAGTTCGCTCTCACTTCGAGCCGGTTTATTAAACACAGGCCAGCCAATTTCAACAAGTGATTTAGGTGGTTTAAAAATAGCTATTAGTCTATCTCCTGATAATTACGTGTTATATGGCGCAAATGCGTCAGACTGTCACTATGAAATTTCGAACGTGAGTCTTACATATAACTGGATCGTACTAGACGCACCAGACCCTGTAGGAAATTCGGTTATTCAATATCCACAATATAGCTCGTATTTGAACAATTTGCAGAGCAGTGATTCAAGCACCTCTCTAATGCAAAACTTGCAATCAGTAAGAGCTACATTCACAAATTTCATTCAAACAAATCGTCTTAATAATTTTGCTCACAATAGTCTAGAAACCAACAGACTTCAGGATTCAACAGGAGCAGATAAGAAAATTAACACCTACTCACACATGCGCAATAATGTTAAATTTCCAAAAAAATATGACGTAAGAGAAAGTTTAGTTGTAAAAAATAAAGCTTATGAAGCACATTTGAACCGTGAATATTTGGACTGTTTTAAACCGTTTAGGAAACTAACAAGTTGTCTTCAGAGTCCAGAAACACAGGGCTTTAAAACTATTTTAGCATCTGATATTGACCAACCTGATTTTAAATATGTCGGAGGTTTAGGAGTGAATTATGACATGCTTTCAATTGGAGCTGGTGCAAATTTCAAAGATAAAATGTACAGTATTCGTATCCAATCAGAATTAGAGGACGGTAATTCAAATACGGCATTTACTTATAGTTTATCAAACCAAGGATTATCTGTACAAAAACAGAATGTTGAGCCAATAATGTAAATTTAATTAATTTTTTTTAATTTTTTATTTCAAAAATAAAATATTGTTACATATTATAATATGCAACAACAGGATGAAATAAGCAGTATGTTAAAAGTCAATTCAAGCAAAAGCACTGGATCAGTAAAATTAGAATCATTTATTCTTGAACCAACCCAAAAGAGCCAGCAATTTGCCACCTTCACATTGAGAAAGGGGGGTATTTTAAGCAACGATAGCCGTCTTATACTACCATTATATGCGAGTAACGCAACAACAAGGCTGACTATGTTTGGTGGAGCATATGCTGTCATTAAAAACGCAACATTAAGAGAATCTTCAGGAACAGTTATAGCCCAATCAACAGACATTAATTATTTAGCATCAATTAGAAACCACTATAGAAGCCAGCAATACAGAGATAAAGTTGGAAGATACAAAAATGGTACATATAACGTTTACGAGTACACCAAAAATACGGGGGCAACAGGATTCACGGGCAAATATGGAGTTAAGTCATTGGATAGATTAACCGTAACTGGTAATTTTGACCAAAGATCAAGAGACCAACTAGGAACTAC
>Ga0181389_1000214_pt1 | contig 23860 bp, 15 predicted proteins | sample 12SPOviralmetaG_FD_130121 | JGI IMG/M metagenome (GOLD analysis project Ga0181389, IMG submission 130121) | Marine viral communities from the oligotrophic San Pedro Time Series (SPOT) site, San Pedro Channel, CA, USA - 12 SPOT_SRF_2010-06-29 | ecosystem: Environmental > Aquatic > Marine > Strait...
CACACAGCAACTCAAGCTATAAATCTAGATGGTAACGCTATATTTGGAATAACAAATATAACAGCTACAGGTAATATAAGTGCAAGTGGCAATATAATAGGACTTAATATAATTGGAAGCATAGATGGAGGAAATTTTTAGATACGTATAATATATGGCTAGTATAATTCAATTAAAAACAGGAACAGGATCAGCAGTCCCTACTTCTTTAACACAAGGAGAGGTAGCTATTAATATAGACAATGGTCTATTTTATTTTGGTTCTGGTTCAGGTGGAGCTGTAAAAAGTTTAGACACTTTTACAAACATTACTGCATCTAACAATATAAGTGCAAGCGGACAAATAATAGGATCTACAGGATCATTTGCCCAAACAGTCATAACATTAAAATCAGGTGCTGAAGATTCACCTTTTTTAATAAAAATAGCAAACAGTAATGGGCAAGATAATAAATTAGAAATGACGAAAGATGGTATTTTAAAGTTTGGAGCATTGGATACATTACCTACAGCAATAACAGGAGGTTTAGTGTATTCTTCTTCAGCTTTTTATATGGGTCTTTAATCCTAATATATGTATAATAAACCATTAATACAAATAATAATAAACAAAAAATAAAAATAAATGGCAGAATGGAAAAAAGTTATAGTTTCGGGGTCAATTGCCGAACTTAATCAAGTAACAGCATCAGGAGGATTTTCAGGTGATGGATCAGGTTTAACAGGAATTTCAGCAGATAGTTTAGCAAATAACCTAATAGTTGATAATTCAACAATTGCATTAGATTCAGGAACTACATTTAATGGATCTGCAGAAGTAACTATTAGTGTTAAAAATTCTGGTGTTACATTAGCAAAAATAGCAAATATTGCAGACGATACAATTTTAGGTAATGCATCAGGTAATGCAGCAGCACCAAGTGCATTAACTGCAGCGAATGTTAGAACATTAATTAATGTTGAAAATGGTGCAGATGTAACTGATGCAACTAATGTTGCAGCTAATTTACCTTCAGGAACAATTTCAAGTTCAGCACAAGTTAATCACGATCAAACCAATAACTTTGCTTCAAACGAACACTTTACTCAAGGCAACATTACAACAGTTGGTACAGTTACTGCTGGTAGTGTTACAGCAATCTTACCTTCAGGAACAATTTCAAGTTCAGCACAAGTTACTTTAGCTAATCAATTAACAGACGGTAATGGTATTACTGATTTTACATATGATGGTTCAAGTGCAGCAACAGTAGCAGTACAAGCAGATGGTTCTACATTAACAGTAGGAGCAAGTGGAGTTAAAATATCAGATGGTGGAGTTGGAGCAACTCAACTTGCAGACGATTCAGTAAATGGTGATAAATTAGCAAATGATATTACAATAGCTAATGACTTAACAGTTACTGGTAATTTACTTGTATCAGGTGATTCAGTAACAGTCAACACTGCAAACTTGGCTATAGAAGATCAATTTATATTACTTAATTCAGGTTCCCTTAATAAAGACGTAGGTATTGTATTTGGTGGTACAACTGGTACAGTTAATACAGGTAAAGCATTACTTTGGGATCATAGTTATAATGGAGGGGGAGGTGCTGATGGTAGATTAGCAGTTTCTACAACAGCTGTAGCTGCTAATAACACAACTAATTTTGGTGCTGGTACAGCAGGATATTATGTAGCAGGTGTGTTTGAAGGAACTGCAACGAATGCTGCAACAGCAAAAGCTGACCACAATGGTAACATTAGAATTGAATCAAACGAAATTTACATTTATGCATAGTGTGTAAACTAAAAAAATTAATAAAAAAGGTTATGTTTCACAGTAAATTAAATAAAAATAAGGAATTATTAGACATTCCAGAAGGTCAAATATCGCTATCATTGTCGAAAGACGAGATAGCGATTTTACTTCAATCAATAAAAAATTCAAACTTCAGTGGCTCTGTGCTAGAAGAGTTATACAATCTTGTGTATAAATTACAAACAAATTATAATAAACTAAAATAAATAAGTTATGTATACACCAGAAGAATGGACAGTTATAAGAACAGGTCTTGATTTAGTAACAATTACAGGAAAAAATGCTAAAGATTTAGCTACACTACAAATTAAAGTAGAAAAAGATATTCAAAAATCGACTGCTAAAAGAGAAAAAGAATTCGAAAAGATTAAGAAATAAAATCTTCTATATATTTATAATAAATTATTGGCCCTAACAGGAAGTGGACTTATTTTGAGTAGCCAACCATAATAAAATAAAATATGCCAAATTGGAAAAAAGTTATAACCTCAGGTTCTGATGCCACGGTTAAAACACTATTAATATCAGACACAGCAGATGGAGACGCATTAATTGGAAACGATAATATACTTCATGAAGGTAGTACTGGAACCGCTGCCAACCTTACAGTAGGTACAGCTACAAACTCAACAAACGCAACAAATGTAATCACTGTTGCAGACACTGGAAACGCAGAACATTTCGTTACATTTACAGATTCAGCAGCAGCTACACAGCAACTTAAAACAGATGCTGGAGCTAAATACAATCCTAGTACAAATACAATGACAATTGGTCGTGTAGCAGGAACAGACATAGACGCAGGATCTGTTACTGTTTCTGATTCATTTGACTTAAGAGCAGGAAATGGTGGTATAGGAACAAGTGGTGGTCTTACTTCTGCGGGAATTACAAATAGTTCAACATATACAGGAGGAGCAAGACTAACACTTTCAGGAGGAGCAAGTTCATATATAGAAGCAACAGGTTATATATCTTCAAGTGTATCTGTAAATGCACCTACAGGATCTTTCGAAGTACTAACAGGAGACACATCACAAGCAACTAGTTTAGAAGTAGAAGGACCCATAACAGGTTCAGCATTTCGAGGAACAAAACATATATTAGTAAACAATGGATTTTATGTTAATGATAATCCTTTTATTCAAAATTCATTATATTTTGGAGGAACATTACAACATAATCCTTTTAATTGGAATGATCCTCAAGCAATTGGTGGAGATCCTATGACAGAAAGTGATTTTGATATTAGTGATGATGATCAAAATTGGGGAAGAATATTACCATTTGATGTTTCAAAAATAGAAATATTATGTGGGTTAAGACCTGGTTCAGGAGCTGGAGATCAATTTTCATTAGTATTGTACACAGCCTCTAGAGTAGAAGGAGCAGTAACAGCAATTACTTTAACTAAAGTTGCTCAAAATGGAGTAACTTTTGATGGTTCTGGTAAATATACTAATAATGATTTAACTTACACAAGCAATTTAACTGCAGGAACAATGATTTATGTTGGTGTAGGAACAAATACATCGAGTCCTTCCGCTAAAAATGCAAGAGGATATATGAGTATAACAATAACGGCGAAATAATATGGCAGATATAAAAACAATAACAGAAACAATAGCTTCAGGTTCATATAGTAGTGAAGAAAAATTTTTAAAAAACGATGAAATAGAAGAAGTATTAACTGTTAAACTTCTTAAGACAAAAATAGACGAGCTTGTTGTTGAAGTAAATAAACTTAAAAACCAATAATATATAAATAATATAATGGGTTATATAAGTAAAACCTTAAAGTTCTCAAAAAATACAATATACTACACAGACACATCTTTTGGGGGAGATTTTGAAGTTATGATGGATTGGGAAGATCCTTTAATGTCAGCTTCAGCAGCTTACGTATGTGAAAATGGAGGTGACATTTTAGAAGTAGGATTTGGTATGGGAATATCAGCAGGTTATATACATTCACATTCAATTTCAACACACACCATAATAGAAAATCATCCTGACATTATACCCAAGGCTCATGCATGGGCTTCAAATAAATCTAATGTAACTATTATAACAGGTAGTTGGTATAATGTTAAAGATTCTTTATCAACTTATGATGGTATATTTTATGATACTTTTGGTGATCAAAACATGAAAAATTTTAGTTCATCTTTAAGTGCTTTAACAAAATCAAACACTAAAGTAACTTGGTGGAATAATAATACTGATGAAACTAATTATTATAACATACCTAATGTAGCTTACCAAGCTATAACTGTTGATCCACCAACAAACAGCTATTTTAATAATACAACTTATTATTTACCTAAAAAACAATTTTAAATGGCAACTCAAGCATTAAACGTAGGATTTTTTATACAAGGGGACGTAGGTTCTAGTGCCCAAAATGCCCATGCACAAGCATCAGGAACAGTAGTAAGTACAGGAGGAGCTCAACCAAATGCAATGCAATATTTTCAATCTTCAGGTAGAGGTGGGGGAACTTATAGATACACAAGAACTTTTCTTAATTTTGACACATCGGGAATCACAGGAACAACAGGAGCAGTAACTTTATCTATTCCTGGCGACACAAATGCAGACACTAAAATTTATGCTGTAAAAAGTACACATACAACCCCAACTCATGCTAGTGGTGATGATTTTAATAACGTTGATGTAAATACATTATACAGTAGTCTTACAACGTGGACTACAAATGTAAATACTATAACTTTAAATGCTACAGCTATAGCCCAAATTGAAAATGAAGATGATTTTGATGTAGCTTTATTACTATTAGATGATGTTAATAATACAGCAGAACCACTAGAAGAAGATGGCGATTTAGCTTGTGGGGTAAATTTTAGTGGTGCAATTACAATAAATTATACAGCCGCCGCAGTAACCCCACCTTATGTATTTTTCAATTCAGGGAAATATAAGATTATCTCAGGTAAAATAAAGATATAATTTTTTTACACCTAACATTTAGTTTTTATATTTATTACAAAATATGAATTAATGAAAGATCTCTAAAAAGATCCTGGACAACTTGTAAAAAATACACTTTAATTAAATTCCGCAAGGGACACACTATAGGTTAATCCTCCTTATTATATGAAAACAAACAAATTACAACATAATGGCTAAATTAGGAGGAAAGTTACTAATAAAATATAGAGATCCTGTAGCGGCTTCTTTTTCATCAAAAGACATAGTACTTAATGTCCAAACAGGTACTTTATTTTACAAAAGAAATAGAAGATTATATGCATTAAGAGGTACTCCTGACAATTTTGACTTAGTAGTATTTCCAGGCCAATCTACAAACCAACAAATTCTAATAAATGATTCTTCTCAAGAGGACGGCAGTCCTATTATGGAAGGTACAGATCAATTTAGATTTAAATTAGCTTCAGCTACTTGTGGGTGTGCCAATTATTTTCAAATAGGAGCAGAAACATTAACTCATTTTTCAGGATCTGTAAGAATTGGAGAACATCTTCCAGGTACTTGTAATTTATTAGATGACGAAGTAAACCCAGCTTTAAAGATATATGGTAATGTATCTGTAGTAGCAAGTCCTTCAGGAAGTATGAATGGTCATATTACTGCTAGTGGTAATATATGGTCTCAAGATAATGTAATAGCAAGTAATGACTTATATGGAACTAACGCATACATCCATGGTTCTTTATTTCATAGAGGAAACACAGACACAAAATTAACTTTTGGAATTGATACCATAAATTTATATTCAGACGGAAGTAATATAGCAACTGTATCTTCAGATAGATTCACAGTAAATGGTTCAAATGATCTCTTTATTCCTGGCACAGACACAGTACCCGCGGCTAGTGCATCTTCAGGTACTAGTGTATTAGTAATAGATAATACTACAGGACAAGTATATTCAACAGGAAGTTATATAGATTCAAGTACTTTTAAACAAACAGGACAAAGAAGTGGCAATTCAGCTATAACAGGATCCTTAACATTAACATCTCACTTAACTGCTTCAGCCAATATAAGTGCAAGTGGTCATTTATTTTTAAGTGCTTCTCTTAATAATAATAATCTTCAAACCTTAATGTATAACACATCTTCTGGTCAAGTATTTTTTACTGGAAGTTATGGGGGTGGTACTGGTGGGGGAACTAATATTGCAGTATCTGATGAAGGAAATTCATTAACAACAGCAGCAACTAGTTTTAACTTTGTAGGTAACGCAGTTTCAGCCTCAAGTACAACAAATAATGTAACTGTAAATATAAATGCAATAACTAAAAGTTTATGGTATGATGCTGAACCTACTTATATATCATCCTCAGCAACTAGAACAAATATAGATGGTCAATTAAATGTAGGTGCTTTTTATGGGTTAGGAGGACCACATGATGCTAATATCTCTGCCTCAGCAGGGGGTATCCCCGACCAAACAGACTTAGGTTTTTTGGGGATTTATGGAGCTCGTGTATCAACGGGAATAACACAAGCAGCACTTAATACTTTTAATATTTTTGATCATTATGGTGGAGGTAATGCACACCACCCTATACAAATTATTGTTGGGGCTGATAATAAACCAAACCAACCACCGGCACCTGATGCTATTCTTATACAATCCCAATCAAATATATTTCCTACTTACAAAGGATCTTTAGGAGAAAACATACCTAACGTGTCTATTGGGGCACAAGGAACAGGTTCTTTAGGAAAACTTCATGTAATAACAGATGCTTTTAGTTCGAGTGGTCAAAAAATAAATGACTCAGGTTTTTTATATAATGGTATAGTAGTAGGACCTGAATTTAATCCTATTTCAGATACAACTATGAAAACGGGATCAGGTGTTTTTATAAACATGCAAACATCAAGAGAACCTAGAATATTAGGTAAAACAGAACCGGGTGGTGATTGGATTTCAAATACAGCTTTATTAATTCATGGAGAACAAGATAGATCAATTAATTATGGTTCACAGGACTCAAGAGCTCCCCTTATGGAATTTAGAGCAACAGACAACACACGTCAAGCATACAGTGCTTCTGTTTTTAATACTACAGGAAATAGAGTCAGTGCAGGAGGTATAGAAAACACAGGATCTATAGATGAAATGTTTGGGTCAGGAAAACAATGGATAGTTGGAGGAGTGGCTTCACACGAAAATTCAGCAATGCTTTATCAGTTTTATAATGATAAAATGCCTTTACTTAATATTGAGGCATCAGGTAGAGTAGGAATAGGAAATTTTGGTTTAAACGCAAACCCAAAAGCTTTATTACATTTAAAGGCAAAATCAAGTAGTCATGCAGACATACTTTTACAAACGGGTCATGAAACAGGTTCAGGTCTTCCAGGAATAAAATTAGGATCAGGTTATAATGTATCAAATGCAGGTAGTGGATTTGGACTTTTTTCAAGTGTAAATCCTTTTGGTGTATTAAGATTATTTACTAGAAAAAATTTCCATAATTCTGCTTCTAATAAACTTTACTTTAATCAAGCCCCAGATGCTGTTTATTTAGAAGCTCAAGGAGTAGAAGAAGGAATACAAAATCAACCATACCCTTTTAATATTAAAGGAGCAGCTAAAAATGAATCAGAAGGTAATAATATACAACTAGTAATAGGTGGTGATGGTACTACTTTTTCAACATCTTCAACCTCTACAAGCACATTAACAGGAAATAATGGTACCGCTGCCTTAACTGTAGAAGGTGTGTCAGACTTTAGACGTCAAGGTGAAATAGGAATAGGAATAATAACTCCTAGTTCTTCTTTACATGTTACTAAATCAGTTCAAGCAAATAATTTTAGAACTACCAACCCTGTTGATATTTTAATTGATGATTCTAATCATTCTATAGAAATGGTCAGCGCTTCTAACCAAGTTGTAGGTACAAACACAACATTTACAGCAGACTTTAAAGTAGGAGATGCTATAAAAATAGGGGGTAGAGGCAGTATAATGTCTTTAACAGGAGGATATACAGCTTCAAATAGTTCTCAAACGGCTTCAATTTCCTCCCTTTCCTCTCCTGCAGGCAACCCCGGTAATGAACTTATAGTAGGAGATACTATACAAATATCTAGTTCTTTTCATACAGTAGAAGGATTTCAAAGCGTAGGATTAAATATATTATTATTATTTACACCAGCTTATAATTTAGCTACAACTTCATCTTTTAATTTAATACATAGAACAAACCCCAATTTTTATCAGATAGCTACTATAACAGGCATTAATAGTGATACTTCTATGTCCATTGAAGATAATTGGGAAGGAGATTCTTGGACAGGATCATTAGGTTATAAAGAAGACATATTATTCCAAGTAAAAACAGCAGATTATAATCCCAGATTTACAGTTAATGCACATGGTGATATAACAGCAAGTGGAACAGCATCTTTTGGGTTTTTAGACGTAACAAATAGTTCTATACAAACATTTAAAAATGATGGTGTAAGAGTAGGAGATTCATCTATTGATGGTAATTTAACAGTAACAGGTAATATAACTGCTCAAGAATTTCATACTGAATTTGTTTCTTCTTCAATAATTTTTACAAGTGGATCTACCCAATTTGGAAACTCTTCAGATGACACACACATTTTCTCAGGAAGTATACATGTAAAAGACGAAGGCCATATAACAGCTTCAGGTAATATTAGTGCAAGTGGCCATTTATATATAAGTGCAAGCAACAGTACTACTCCTAATTTAGCGTTTTATAATACTGATAATGGAGAATTAACTTATGCAACTACATCAAGCTTCTTAGCAGGTTTAATTTCCTCATCAACACAAATAGCTTCAGATATATCAGGGGCAGCTAATGGTATAACAGGATCGCTTTTAAGTTCACATACATTCTTAAGTAGTTCAACTCAAATAGCATCAGATATTTCAGGTTCTTGGCAAGGTCAAAACTTTGTTTCAGCTTCACAAACATTCTTATCAACTGGACAAAGAAGTGGCGATTCAGCAATAACTGGTTCTTTACATTTAACAGGTTCAACTTCAAATTTAACTATAGATGGAACATCACATTTTAAAGACAATGTAGGAATAGGAGTTACCCCTAACACAAATAATAATATTCCTCTACATATTAAATCAATAAATGTAGCTGCTCCATCTCAAACCCCAACATTATTAATAGAAAGTGATAGTACTGCTTCCGCAGCATTCATACAGTTTAAAAATGTAGATGCAAATTACCTGTTAGGAAATATAGGTGATGGTGGAAATGATGGTTTTTTTCTAAAAACCGTAACACCTAATAAATTCCCATTTTTTGTTTCTAAAGATGCATCAAGTTTTATGCTTTCTGTTAATCAAAATAAAGTTGGTATAGGATATGCTACTCCTAGTCATACTTTACATGTTTCAGGTAATATAGTAGCTGATGGGTCAAATGGAAGTATAAGTGCAAGTGGAACTTTACATGCAGGATTATCCTCAAATACAACTTCAAATACAGTATTTTACGATGATGCTACGGGTGAATTATCTTATGGAACAGCGGCCTCTTCTTTTACAGCCGCAGGAATTTCAGGTTCTTGGCAAGGATACATAACGGGGAGTGGTATTGTTTCATCATCTACTCAAATTGATACTTTTAAATCTACAGGGGTAAGAACAGGAAATTCAACATTATCAGGTTCATTAATAATTAGATCTACAGGAGCAACTAATCCTGGAGATGCAAATTTAACTATAGTAGGAGGAGGATCTTCTGCAGATGATGCTACTTTATCATTAAGACAAAATCTTACTACAGCAGGTTACGCTGTAAAGTATGATGGAGGTTTAGATCATTTTCAAATTTTAGGAAATAATGAATCCGATGTACATCTATCTATACAACACGGTGATGGAAGAGTAAGAATACCAGGAACTATCAGTTCAAGTGGTCAAGTATATCATGGTGGCTTGACATATGGTACAGCTGATAGTCTTGTAACTGTGGTAGCTGCTACGGGTGAATTTAAAAAACAGGGAATTGCAGGAGCATTAGCTAATGCGGGTGTTGGCTTAGTTTCATCATCCCAACAAATAGAAGATTATGATAATTTTTTACTTAATACAACAGACACATTAACAGGCGATTTAACAGTTACAGGTACAATTACCGCCCAAGAATTCCACACTGAATTTATTTCATCTTCCATAATTTTTACAAGTGGCTCAACTCAGTTTGGTAATTCGGCAGACGATATACATGTTTTTTCAGGTAGTATAAATGTAAAAGACGAAGGACATATTACTGCTTCTGGTAATATAAGTGCAAGTGGAAATATTAGTGCAAGTACAGCTGTATTTGTTAATTTACCATCATCTCCTCAACTTAATGCTGTTTATTATGACAGATTTACGGGAGAATTAACTTATGATCAAGCCCCTTCAGCTCTTAGTATATCAGGAGCAATAGATATAGCAACAGGATCTGTTTTAAATGATTATGGTTTATTAAGTAGCTCAAACCAAATAGCAGCTAACATTTCAGGCTCTTGGCAAGGACAAAATTTTATATCTGCTTCACAAACATTCTTATCAACTGGACAAAGAAGTGGCGATTCAGCAATAACAGGCTCTTTTGAAGTAACAAGTGATATAACAAGTAGTAAATTATTAATTCAAAAATCAACTGGACAAGGTACTCCAACACCTGGAAGTTCAGATGTAGCTATATTTCAAAACAATGATAATAGTGAATTTGCATCAATTGCAATTATAGCAGCTGATGACAGAGCATCACAATTACATTTTGGAAAACATGATGATATAGATGTAGGTAGTATAAAATACTTTCATGATGCTCATAGTTCAAATGACCAATTTAAGTTTAAAGTTAGTGGTTCTAATATAGTAACTTTTAATAACATTTCAGGTAGAGGTAGAATTGGGGTAGGAGCTGATTTTACACCTACAGATTACTTCCACACACAAGGTACATTGTCAGGAGGAGGTCTTACTATTAGTAGTTCAAATGGTGGTACTATACTTCTCAAATCAGCTAACACAAGAGCAACTTTAGAAAGAATAGCAAATAATGATAACCTTAGATTAGAATTTAAAACAGCAGGAACCACTAATTGGACGTTAGGTAATATAGCAGAATCAGATGATAATTTTTACATTTACAGTAGTGATGGTACTGGGGATAAACACATATCACTTACTTCAGATTCAACTACTTTCCACACAAACGTAACAGCTTCAAATAATATAAGTGCAAGTGGAAAATTATATGGAGGATTAACAAATACCAATAACACTAATTTAGTATTTTATAATACTGTAGGAGGAGAGCTAACGTACGCTACTACATCTAGCTTCTTAGCAGGTTTAATTTCCTCATCAGCACAAATAGCTTCAGACATATCAGGGGCAGCTAATGGTATAACAGGATCGCTTTTAAGTTCACACACATTCTTAAGTAGCTCAAACCAAATAGCAGCTAACATTTCAGGATCTTGGCAGGGACAGAATTTTATATCTGCTTCACAAACATTCTTATCAACTGGACAAAGAAGTGGCGATTCAGCAATAACAGGTTCTTTTGAAGTAACAGGTAATATAACAGCCTCAGGTAATATAAGTGCAAGTGGAGTTATACATGGTCAGGCTTTTCAATCAAATGGTCATACTATTGGTTATGCAATTGCGGGGAATCAAATAAATTTAGGGTTTGAAAATAATACACCTATACAAATAGGTAAAAGTGGAAATCCAACTTCAATTATAGGTAATGTAACAGCCTCAGGAGATATAAGTTCAAGTGGTATAATAACTGCTCAAGATGGAACAAATAATGGATTCCATATAGGAACAGGAGAAGTAGCTTTAGATGCAAACTCAAATAATTTAAGATTAGGTGTAGATGCTACTTGGACAGGTATTACTATAGGAAAAGCAAATGCACCAACAAAAAATATCTCATTTTATGGTCCAGTAACAGCCTCAGGTAATATAAGTGCAAGTGGAACAAATACGGCACATAGTTTTATAGCTACAGGTAATAGTGCTAATTTAGCATTATATGGAACTTCAGACCACCAAAACATAACAGGTTCTAACAAAATACTACTTACTTCTCCTAAATTTGAATTTGGGACAAATAATATATCAGATGCAGGACAAACATCCTTTATGTATTTGAATGGTGATTTAGATGTTAGATCCCACATAACAGCTTCAAAAAATATAAGTGCAAGTGGTTTATTGTTTGCTTCCTCATCCGTAGGAAATTACTCAGACATAGTAGTTCAGGATTTAACTACAGGTAGATTTTACACAACCGCCTCTTCAGCCATAGCTACAACAGATACTTTTAAAATAACGGGACAAAGAAGTGGAGATTCAGCTATAACTGGTTCATTAACAGTAACAGGAACTATTACTGCTCAAGAATTTCACACTGAATTTGTTTCTTCTTCAATAATTTTTGATAGTGGCTCAACTCAGTTTGGTAATTCAGCAGATGATATTCACACATTTTCAGGTAGTATAAATGTAAAAGATGAAGGCCATATAACAGCCTCAGGTAATATAAGTGCAAGTGGAAATATGTTTGCGGGATTAGCTGCGGGTGCAGAAAATAATTTAGTATATTATAATACAGTAAGTGGTGAATTAAAACAAGATACAATTGCTAGTCTTACTAACACAGCAGTGTTTGCCCAAGCAGTTTCAGGAGCTTTTGCAGGAACAAGTGCTTCTATTGCTGAAGATATATCAACAAATACTACTAATATACAAACAGTATCATCGGGTGTAAGTGATAATACTTCTCTTATAAATAATAATACTACTCTTATAAATGCTTTACCAACAGCAGCTAGCGTTTCAGGTTCATTTTTACTAAACACAACAGACACATTAACTGGAAACTTAACAGTAACAGGCGCTATTACTTCTTCACTAATAGCATCACCCACTAATATAGTCTTAAATTCAGATTTAGATAATAATAGTAATGGACAATTTGATAATATAATATTTCAAACAAAGGGTTCTGAAAGAATGCGTATTTCAGGATCTGGTAGAGTTGGTATAGGAACAGCATTACCTGACAAAAAATTCGTAGTAGCAAGGGGGGTAACAGGAGACGCAGCAATAAGTGCAAGTGGTGAATTATACATTTCAGCTTCAGTAGGTAACTATTCAGACATATTAGTATATTCAGGTATAAATAATGGTGGACGAATATATCAAACACCGATTACTAGTTTAGACACTTTTAAAAACACAGGACAAAGAAATGGCGACTCAGCAATAACAGGAGCTTTAGAGGTTACGGGTAATATATCAGCTTCAGACGGTATTTATTTACCTCAAATGACACCAATTATATTTGATAGTCCTGATACTTTTATAAGAGCAAATTCAGGTGGAAATGAATCATTACAAATTTTTGCTGATGTAGATATTCAATTAAAACCAGACAATGACTTAGAATTATACGAAAATAATGATCTTTGGACAATTTTTAAAGGAGCTGAACGTGAATTAGTAGTAGAGGGAAGTATACATGCAGATGGTTCAGGAGGACATATAACAGCCTCAGGTAATATAAGTGCAAGTGGAACTTTATCTGGTAATAATTTAAATATAATATCACCAAACGCACAGTTAGGTTTAATTAAATCATCTACTCCTAACCAACAAGCATATCTAAAAATAGACAGTGCTAATGATGGTACAGCTACACACTCATACATTTATTTTAATGAAGGAGGAAGTGGAAAAGGAGCAGTTGGTTACCATGCAGGACATGATGATATTAGAATGGTATATGCTAATGGTATTAGTTCTACTAATGGTATTATAGTACAAAATGATGGTAAGGTTGGTATAGGAACAAGTACACCAGGAGAAGCACTAGAAGTAATAGGTAACATAAGTGCAAGTGGAACTTTAAGTGCAGGTTTAACACAAGAATCTGGATCTAGTGTTGTATATTACAACACATCTAGTGGTTTATTTACTTTTGAAAATCTAAATCCCCCTATTGATAAAGTAAGATTTTCAGGGTTAAATACAGGTAATACTATTGTAGAGGATGATGGTGGTAGTACCGCAGAATTTACATTGTCAGGAAGTAATACTCTAGGTATAACTGTACGCGGTCACGCTTTATCTAGTACAATTGGAATTGAATTACACACAGTTGGTATTCCTGAAATAACTAATTTTGATAGTGTAGGTTCAAACATATCTACTAATGCAGACTCATTTGTAGTACATGATGTATCAGCAGGTGTTGTTAAAAGAACACTAGCAGAAAATATTGATGTATCAGCTTTTAATAATGATGCCGGTTATACAAACAATACAGGTGACATTACAGGCGTAACAGCAGGTACAGGTCTTTCAGGTGGTGGTTCGTCAGGTGGTGTTACTGTAAATTTAAAATATTCAGCTGATAATACTAACTTTATAGGTGCAGCAGCTGTAGCTAACGGATCTTCAAACACTCCACAAACAACTGATAATATTATTTTTGAAGATTTAACAAATGTAGACACAGTTAGACAAATTAATTTTGGAAATGTCCCATTAAGTATATTTAATAATAACATTGATGGAAACTTTTTATCAGTTAATGCTTCTAATAAATTAGATTTCACACCAGGTGGAGATGCCAATGGTGTTATAACATCTAATGGGGCATCTGGTGCTACAGTAGAATCAAATTTAAAGTTTGATGGTGATTTAAAAGTAATTAGTGGTGATGTTATTGCATTTTTTCAATCAGACAAACGTTTAAAAGACAACATTACACCAATCACCAATCCAATTTCTAAAATAATGAAAATTGGTGGATACACTTTCGATTGGAATGAAAAACAAGATACGTATGAGGGACATGACGTTGGAGTTATAGCTCAAGAAGTAGAAAAAGTTTTACCTGAAGTAGTTGAAGAAAGAGAAAATGGCTATAAAGCAGTAAAATATGATAAAATGGTTCCTCTATTAATTGAAGCTATAAAAGACCAACAAAAACAAATTGACGAACTTAAAAAATTAATTAAATAAAATGCCTACTTACGTAAAAAGCCTAAGAAATGTATTAGATGCTGATGCCAACGCCACAGCAATTAATGCCAATGCATTTTTATATTCTACTCAAGCACAAGCTATTAACGCAGGTGAACAATTATTTATAATTTCAGAGTATGTTACTAGGTTGAGAGAATTTGCGATTGGAACTGGAACATCTGAAGAAGAGGCAGGAAATACTATAACAGCAAGCTTACAAGATTCTCTTGGTAATTATCCTGATCCTGTTACTACAAATTTTGCAGCGGGGGTACAAATAGGTTTTACAACACCACCATTTCCGGGTTCACCAACTCCTTTCCCTATAGCTAGTTATGGAACACAGGGGGGCTTAGTAAATAATGTAGGATTAAGACATTATCACCATCAAATACAATTTGGATTAAAAATAGATGGAAGTGTAACTACAACGGGATGGCTTGGGGGGACGGTAACAACAGATTATATGGTAGATAATTTTGGTTCAAATGGCACTATATTAGAGGCAGGGAGTCAAACTGGAACTTGGGACCAAAATAACATATCATTAGGAAATTTTAGAGGAATCCAAAAACCCGTTACTGCAGTAGCAGGTACGGGACTTGGACTTCTATTTACAAATATACTTTTAGGAGATCCACTAAACGATCAAGCAGGAACTATATGGGAACAGGGAGCGCTTACAGGATATTTTACTGAAGATGGGGTTGATAAACAATTAGGTCAGAGTACTAGTACAAATAATATAAGCGTTGGGGGACATGGAGATGGAATTTAAAATTTATAATATATAACGTATGCCTAATTATTTAAATCAAAGTAATATAGTTAAAAATATAGGAGGATTCTCATTCTTTTCTAGTGGGTCTACGGCTTTTGAATCTACATCTTCAAACGCATCTACAGCAGCACAATTAGATATTAGTATAAGTAGTAGTTTACCCACAAACATTATAAACAATACAACTTTAAATCCTTACATTAGGTTTACTATAGTTAGTGGTAGTAATAGATCAGATGGTATAGACCAAGAAATTATAATTAGATTTTTCTCATCATCACACATTCAGCCGAAATACACAAGTTCAGCAGCTACAACAAATCCAGGATATATTTTAATACCTAGTAGAAGTTTATATATAACTTCATCAAACACCGAAGCAGCAACAATTATTGATGTGTTATATAATAACCCTACTTCTTATTCTACATTAGCATCATCCCTATATGATACACTAACAGGATCATCATATTTTACGGGAAATAGTTTATCTGCTAGTAAAACATCTGCAGCAAAAAATGAAACAGTTAGTATACATTATAATAATTATAGAGGGGCAGTAGGAACATCTCCTACATTATACACAGGTTCAGGAGCTATACCTTTATCTTCTGGAATATCTGTTTCATACACTTCTACAGGATCAGGAGCTTTAAATTTTTCACCTCAAGCCCAATTACATTTTGCATCTTCTTCATACCAATTTAGACTAAACACTGAAGACCAAAACAGTTTAGAATTAACACAAGGGATATCTTCTTCTGGTTTTATAAGTAATACTAAAACAGAGTCTACCTTACTTTTCTTTTCATCTTCAGGTAAAGTAGGATTTGGTACAAAAGATCCTAAAGCAGACGTTGATATATCAGGTTCTATTCAAGGAGGGGAAATAATAACTAAACCAACAACGGGTAGACCCATTAGAATAAAAGACTCTGAAATTAAATTTTATGAGACTACTCAAAATGATCCAACCCACGCTGATTACGGAGACAATAAAGAAAGAGCAAGAATAAAAGCAACACCTGGTTCATTTAATTTAACATTTGAAGTTTCCGGTAGTAGTGGTTACACTAATTCAGTATACATTTCACAAAGTGGAAAAATTGGTTTTAACACCGATGACCCACAATCAGGTTTTGATGTATTATCAGATGAAATACAATTTCAAAAACCAGGAGCAAGAAAAGGTTTAAAAATCAATAATGAAGGTAACATTGAAAGTTTTAATAAGGATGTAGCATCAGCAACTACTGGTAGTGAATTTATTTTAAAATACTCAAGAGGTGCATCTGTAACTCAAGCTTCTTTAGCATCTGTAGGAATAGCTTCTGAAAATGATAGTAATGCAACTACTGTTTTTAATGCTTTTCCCTCCAAAGATCAAAATGCAATTTTAGAAAAAATAGAATCAATAGGATTTATATCACCAGCACAAACAGGAGACACATTAGGAGCTATTAGGTGGGTAGCAGAATCAGGGTCATTAACAACTCTAGATCCTAGATCAACAGGTGAAACAGCAGTATTAAAAGCAGTTGTAAGTGATGTAGATGCTTCAGGTGTTCAAGCAGATTTAATTTTTAGTGTTGCAGGTAAATCAGGAGCAGCATCACAAGTAATGTTATTAGATGCTAATGGTAATCATGAAATGACAGGTTCATTAGATATGACTGGTAATTTAACTGTTAATCAGAGAATTTATCATAGAGGTGACACAGATACTTCTATAGGGTTTGCTGATAATAATGTTAATATAAAGGCAGGCAATGAAATAAATTTTCAAGTAATTCCATCTAAAGTTATAGTTGGAGATGATGGTAATGTGGATTTTCAAGTAAAAGCTTTAGGAGACCAATATAATTTATTTTCAGATGGGGGGAATGCAAAAGTAGGTATAGGAACAAATTCACCTGGAGAAAAATTAGAAGTAGTAGGAAATATAAGTGCAAGTGGCACTTTAACAGCAGATACACTAGCAGGTAAATTAAATGGTGGGTCTTTTTAACCTGCATATATGTATATTCGAATATAAACATTAATTAATTAAAGTTATGTCAGAAAACAAAAAATTCACAACAGAAGAAGTAACATCTTTAAAAGAAGTCCAAGCAGAAATGGATCAAATTATTATTAGATTTGGCCAAATTGCAATTAACAGAGAATCTTTAACATCCTCAGAAAATCAATTAAGACAAACTCTAGCTCAACTAAAAATCAAAGAAAAAAACCTAGCAGAATCTCTAACAGAGAAATATGGAAAAGGAACTTTTGATTTAGAAACTAATGAATTTCAACCAGCAGATTAGGTTTTAATTTTAGTTAGATAGTTATTGGCGGTTATAAAAAATAATCGCCTAAACTAGTTTCGGTTTATAGATTTATTTTATATTTATATCCAGATAACATTGTAATCTAATCAGAACAAATTAAAACATAACAAAATGGCAGAAAATATTGTATCACCAGGTGTATTTACTAGAGAAAACGACCTTTCATTTTTACCCCAAGGAATTGGTGCTATAGGAGCAGCAGTAGTTGGACCAACAACAAAAGGACCAGCATTTGTACCAACAGTAATCCGAAGAGGATTTAGTGAATTTGAACAAAAATTCGGAGGTTTATCTCCAACAACTTACGTCCCACAAACAGTAAGAGAATATCTAAAAAATGCAGGAACAGTTACTGTAGTAAGAGTTTTAGGTGGAGGTGGTCAAAGTTTAGACCCATCAGCAAATACAGGTGTAGTTGGATTAGCAGTAAGTGGAGCAAATGGTAATGTATTATTAACAACATTCTTCCCTTCTCAAAACCCATCAACAATTGGTTTAGATACAACAACAGCTGCTTTCGCTACTACTAATGGAATAGCAGATAGTTTTGCTTTAGATTTTAATGGAACTGGGTTTAGTTCAGCAAAAAACTTTTCTGCTTCATTAAAACCTTCAAATGCTGATTACATTACAAAAGTAATAGGTGCTAATTCAAATAATAGTAAAACAGGAGCAGATACTTGGGAATCTTCAGCACATGTTTACACAAACTTTAAAACACTATCTACTAATGTAGCAGGAGCAACAACTCAAGAAGTATATACAATTACATTATTAGGTTCAGCTACAGATACAATATTAACATCTAGTTTACAAAACGCAGCTTTAGGAGCTTCAGGTTCGTTTTATTTAGAAACATCTGATGGTGCTTCACATACAGTAGCATTTAATACTAATGCGGCAACAGCTAATACAGGTATTTCTGGTTCTTCAATAACAGAAACAGCAGCATTAACAGTAGATGCCGGTGGGTTTATAACGGCAAGTGCATTAGCAACTGCTACAGCAACAGCAATTGATGGTATAACAGGATTTGGAGCAACATCAACAGATAATGTGGTAACAGTTACAGCAGATGAAGCAGGTAATATTGCAAACATTTCAACAACATTTACATCAACTACAGCTTCAGCAGTAACGTCTACAGCAGGAACAGATGCTGCAGGATATCCTGGAGTACATGCAGACAGAGAATTAATATTAGTTTCTCAATCCATAGCTATGTCATACACAAGTTCATATGTTGAAGGATATGATCATGCAAAAACACCTTGGATAACATCAGGTTACCAAAGTGGTGTAGTTAAAGACTTAATTAAATTCCATTGTTTAAATGATGGTGCTGCTTGTAACACAGAATATAAAGTATCTATAACTGGATTAAAAGAACCAGGAGATATAGACGGAGAAGAACAATATAGCACATTTAATGTATTAATTAGAAAATTTGGAGATAAAGACAGTAGACCAACAATATTAGAACAATTTAATAATTGTAATTTAGACCCAGACAGTGTTAATTATGTAGCAAGAGTAATTGGAGATAGAAGAGCAGTATATAGTACATTATTTGCAAAAGTAATAACAGAAGGAGATTATCCAAACCAATCATCATTTGTTAGAGTAGAAGTAGCAGAAGGAGTAAAAGGTAAATCATTCTCACCTAAATTATCTCCTAAAGGATTTAGAGCAGTTTTCAACCCAGTAAATGCAGCAGCATTTACTCCTGCAGTAACTTTCCCATCTGCATCTTACAAATCAACACAAACAATTGGAACATCTTACAATTCAAAAGCATTTTTAGGATTTAATTTTGGAGATATAGAAGTGGATAATTTAAATTTCTGTAAACCAATTCCTTACACAAATGTTGAATCAAATATATCTGGAGATTTTAACGTTGAAGATTATTCAGGACATGCAAATTCAGGATTATTTGTAGGATCTTTAAGTGCTTCTATTGATAACACAGGAGCAAATGGCCCAACATCAAGACAACTTCAATTTTCAGTACCTTTCCAAGGAGGATATGATGGATATAAAACGTCTCAAGTATACAGAACAGGAGAATATATTCAAGCAAGTCATATGCAAGGTATGGATTTAAGTTCTACAAGTGCTACAGGTTACACAGCATATAAAAAAGCAATTGATATTCTTTCAAACCAAGATGAGTACGATATGAATATGCTTGTATTACCTGGTGTAATAAAAAGAATTCACGCTTCAGTAACAGACGCTGCTACTACAATGGTAGAAGATAGAGGAGACACATTCTACGTAATGGATTTAACAACACTTAATGATAAAGTATCAACAGCAGTAAGTGAAGCATCAAGTTTAGACAGTAATTATGCTGCTGTATATTACCCATGGGTAAAAGTGCTAGACACTTCGATTAACAAGCCGGTATTCGTTCCCCCATCAGTTATAGTGCCTGGTGCAATTGCTGCGTCAGATAACATTGCTGCTGAATGGTTTGCACCTGCAGGTTTAAATAGAGGAGTATTAGGAGCTGTATTAGAAGCTAAAATAAGATTAAACCAATCAGAAAGAGACAGCTTATATGAAGGAAAAGTAAACCCAATAGCTACATTCCCTAGAACAGGAGTTTGTATATGGGGTCAGAAAACACTTCAAACAAGACCAACAGCTCTTGACAGAATTAATGTTAGAAGATTATTAATTGCAGTTAAGAAATTTATTGCAAGTTCTTCAAGATACCTAGTATTTGAACAAAATACAATTCAAACAAGAAATAGATTCTTAAATATTGTTAATCCTTATTTAGAGTCAGTACAACAAAGACAAGGATTATATGCATTTAGAGTACAAATGGATGAAGGTAACAACACACCAACAGAAATTGACAGAAATCAATTAGTAGGTGGTATTTATTTACAACCAACTAAAACAGCTGAATACATAATTCTTGACTTTAATATTCTTCCAACAGGTGCTACATTTGGTAATGGTGGAAGTTACTAAAAAAAGAAAAGATTTATATTTATAACGGAACAATAAAAACAAATAAAAGATGGCAATATTAAACACAAACGAAATGATGTTCACAGCATTCGAACCTAAACTACAGAATAGGTTTGTAATGTACATCGATGGAATTCCAGCATTCCTAGTTAAAAAAGTAGGAAGACCAAATGTATCATTCAATGATGTAACTCTTGATCACATTAACGTGAAAAGAAAAATCAAAGGTAAAGCAGATTGGCAAGACATTACAGCTGATTTATATGACCCAGTAACACCATCAGGTGCTCAAGCAGTAATGGAGTGGGTTCGTTTGTCACATGAGTCAGTTACAGGTAGAGATGGTTATTCTGATTTCTATAAAAAAGACATTAGATTTAACGCATTAGGCCCTGTAGGTGATGTTGTTGAAGAATGGATTTGTAAAGGTGCTTATGTAAAAGCAGCTAACTTTGGAGATGCTGATTGGACTTCAGACACACCAATGAACATTTCAATCACTATTAGAATGGATTATGCTATCTTAAATTACTAATAGTAATTAACATTTATATAAAGAAAAGCGCCTATTTTTGGCGCTTTTTTTATTCTACATATATGTATATCTGAACTAGTTTTAATTAAAATAACGTTATGGAACAAACAGAAAAAAAACACCAATTTCCTTCCGAAGAAGTAACATTACCCTCAAAAGGTTTACTTTATCCTGAAGGATCCCCACTAAGAAGTGGAGTCATAGAAATGAAATATATGACAGCACGTGAGGAAGATATCCTTACAAACCAAAATTATATATCAAATGGAACAGTAATTGATAAATTATTACAATCTTTGATATTATCACCAATTGACTATAGTGATTTATTAATTGGAGACAAAAATGCAGTATTAGTAGCATCTAGAATCTTAGGTTATGGAGCAGAATATTCCTTTAAAGTAACTCATCCTAAAACCAATGAAATGGAAACTGTAACAGTTGATTTAACAAAGGCTGAAGATAAAGTAATAGATGAAAGTTTAATGAAAGAAGGTAAAAATGAATTTGAATTTGTTTTACCAACTTCAAAGAAAACTCTTACTTTTAAACTTTTAACACAGTCAGATGAGAAAAAAATTGAAGCTGAATTAAAAGGTCTTAAAAAAATCAATAAAAATTCATCTCCTGAATTGTCTACTAGAATGAAACATCTAATTTTATCAGTAGATGGTGATTATGAGAAAAAAACAATCAGACAATTTGTAGACATACAATTGTTAGCCAGAGATGCTAGAGCATTAAGAGCATATATTAATAATATTCAACCAGACATCGATTTAGATTTTGAAATTGAATTTGAGGATGGGCATATCCAAGAAGGAATAACAGTCCCCATCAACGCTAACTTTTTTTGGCCTGACGTCGAGCTATAGGCATTTATTATTTACCGAAATTCACGATTTAGTGTACCATGGCGGTGGATTCATACACTCGGAAGTATATAACATGCCCATTTGGATGAGAAGATTTCACATTGATAAAATCAACGAATTCAATAAAAAACAAAATGAGGAAGCAGAAAAAGCCCAAGGGCGTTCTAATATAGGGGATGGTGAAATATCTAGACCCAATGTAGATCCAAGTTCTCAATTTTACTTTAATAAATAGGAAAGGTGCGTAAGCACTTTTCCTTTTTTTATATTTATACGCGAATAATCTTACATTATGCCAGACGAAGAAAAAATAGAACAAGGACCATCTAAAGACACATTAGACTTAGCTAAAGCCCTACAACAAATACTTGATCAAAATTTAGAGATCAATAGACAAAATGCTGATGCTATTAAAGATAGTGTTTCTATGGCAAGGGACTTAAGCACTGAATTTGGGGTAACTAATGAACAACAACTCAAAATAAATGCAGCAAACAGAATGTCAGCAACCCTCAATGCTGACATAAATGCAAAGATATTTGAAAGAGAAGGTGGTTTAAGAAAATCTAGTGACATACAAAAAGATATATCTAAGTCTGAAGATATAAGAAAAAAATTAAGTGTAGAAAGAGGAGAAATCCAAAAGAAACAAATGGCTGCTGTTAAAGCAGGTAAATTTGATGAAGCAGCAATACTTAAAGATATAAATAGGGGATTACTAGCACAAATGGATGTGCAAGGAGACATTAAAAAATCTTTAGATGAGGAACTTGGAAGAAGGGAGAAAATAGAAAAAAAGTTAGGCCTAACGGGTAAACTAATGAAGGGGGTAAGTAAAATTCCTTTAGTTGGTAATCTTATAGATGGTGAAAAAGCCATGGGAGTAATGGAGGGAGCAGCAACTAAAGGAGCGGGCTCAGTAAAAACCATGGTGGCTGGTTTAGGTTCAGCTTTAAAGGACATTAAAGGTGCAGCATTAGATCCTTTAACTATAGCAATTGCTGCCATAAAAGCAGGTCTTACTTTTGATAAACAACTTACCGACCTACAAAAAGGAATGGGTGTGTCTCGTGAAGAAGCAACAGGACTAAGAAACGAAATGTCTGTAGCAGCTGCTTCTTCAGGCGATATGGCTATAAATTCTGAAAGAATGTTAAAAACATTCTCTATGTTACAGGGCCAATTAGGAATAGCAGCTAGTTTCTCAACAGAAATGACAAAAGATGCTACTGTTTTATCTGAAAAAGTAGGATTATCTGGCAAGGCAACAGCAAATTTTGCAAAATCCTCTATAGTAGTAGGTAAATCTATAGATGAACAATATAAAAACTCATTAGGTATAGTAAGTTCAATAAGAGCAGCAACAGGTGTAGCTGTTCCTTTTAAAGAAACATTAGAAAAAGCAGCTAATGTAGGGGGACAAATTAGAGCCCAAATGGGGGGTAGTCTTGAAGAAATAACAAAAGCAGTAGCAACAGCATCTGCTCTTGGGA